>Ga0222715_10002042_pt1 | contig 18727 bp, 26 predicted proteins | sample C33_9DmetaG_FD_165056 | JGI IMG/M metagenome (GOLD analysis project Ga0222715, IMG submission 165056) | Estuarine water microbial communities from San Francisco Bay, California, United States - C33_9D | ecosystem: Environmental > Aquatic > Marine > Unclassified | place: USA: California... | reverse complement strand
AACAAACTTCTCGCCCGCGTCTTCTCCTAATGATCTAACTGATGTGGATAAGTCGTCTGCATTTTTACTTAATGCTAATTTCATTGAATCTACTATCCCGCCTTTGCTTTTTACTGTGTTGGCAAATTTTATTGCATCATCTTTACTAGCAAAACTGTTCCTTCTGTGATTGCCTTTAGGCATCTGGAATGACACTGCCCAATTGCTTTGTAATCTTGCCTCTGACATGCCATCGTCATTGTATGTGCCAGCCTTCTCGCCCGCTGTGTAACCGTGTACGCTCTTGACGTAGTTGGATGCCAGGTCGATCTTCTTGGCCACCCACGCCTCCATCTCTTGGTCGTCGTCTATCATGTTGTGGATCTTGATCGCGTGTGTGCCGATCTTCAATAATTGGTTCAGTGCCATGCCGGCCTCGTAGGTGTCAGGCTTGACATCCGGTTTCTGCATGAGTTCGTGTATGTCCTCGAACTTCATCTTAATTGAATCCCACGTGTGTGATCTCTGGGTGTTGTTTCTTGAATCTCATGGCCTCGTCATGCACGGCCTGTACGTTGTCGTAGTCGGTGCCACTGTAGCCTTCGTTGTCTCGTAACCATTTGCTGGTCACCTGCAGGAATTGATCTATTGGATACGGACTGGTGTTCTCGAAGTCTGCGTCCAGTCCAATGGTGCTCAGTATCGACCTCGCCGTCACGTTGCTGACGTGTCCGATCTCGAACTCCATGCCCTTTGGATAGGAGTACATGCCATCCTTGGTCTTGTAGTAGCCGTAGAAATCTGCGCCTTCTTGTACTGTGAATTCGTGTGCTCTCATGGTATCAGTATTTATGCTTGGCAGGCCTCACACCTACACTGCTTACACACCTCGATATCGTACTCAAAATAGCCGTCTATGGGGTAGTGTCGTTCTTTCCTGTTGCAGGTCTCACCGCAGTGTGAGTCGCAACCGCAGTTGTTACACTTGACTGCCCATTCCTCTTTTAGAACCAGTGTGCTCATTATCTCTTGACCAGTGGCCCGCCCATTAAGTTCACGCCCGGTAGGTTGTGTGCGCCCTTGGCAGTTCCGTCTGGGTTCTTAGGTTGTATGATCTTTGGTAATCTAGGAGCACGTGTACCTGATCTTCCAGGTGTGCCCGTGTATGCCTTGTTGCCCCGGTCCTTACCAATGGCTATGTGCGGACTGACGACTGTGGCTATATTGCCGGCGCTGGTGGCACCCGCTGTTGCTTGTTCTCTAACTACAACTTCATTGATCTTCATAAAGATATTTATTACCTAAAATTAAATGTAGTATTGTGAAAAATTTTTGATTGAACCCTATATATGCTTTATTTGTGGGTTGACATTGTAAAATATCCTTGAAATGATGCATTTTTACCATCCATTCGTCATCAGCGTTGATAAAATCAACAGAACTCATTAGTACCGAAAATCCAAAATCGGTACAATTGATAGGGATCTCTATATTCTTGGTTCCACCAAATTTATATTCTTCTTGTTTCTCTACATACTTTTCTTTGGTGTTCACAAAAAAATCTGTTATTACGCTAGTTGTTTTTTTGCCACTATTGACATCTTCAACTTCCCCAACGTTTGCAAAAGGCCATTGTGGAATACACTTTACATCTGGTGTGATATCTCCGATTAGATCGGGTTGGAGGGTCATGTACTGGTCAAAAATTTTTTGATAAAAAGGCAATCCTTTTTTTATAAAGTTGAGAGGCACAAGTCCGATCAATCCTAATTTTGTTACTGTCGCAGAAGTACTGAATCCGTTAGTGTAATTATTATCTTGCCGATCTAATTTTAACAATATTCGTTTCTTTAAATATTTGCCATCGATGATATAATATCTAATTGTAGATGATTTTAATTTACAATGTGTCTGCATAAAATCTTTAAGTCTAGGTTTTGGTTCTGAAATATCTACTTTTTTCCATTTATGATGCTCCGAAGGGGTCAACTCAAAGTCGTCGACTAAACTATTATCTGCAAATATCTTTATGTTGGGATAATTTTTGTGTACTTTACAAGAAAAATTTAAAATCAGTAGGTACTTCATATTGAAGTAATTATTTTGATTTTTTTCTTCCACCCTTCATGTTGGCGCACCAGTGATACATCTTGCCCCGCTCACCGCCGTATTTCTTGGCCTTTGACCTCAACGAACTCACACTGCCTTTGCAACTTGCCCCAGCACGTTTCACACGTCCTGGTCTGCTCTTGCCCTTCTTCTTCCCGTCCGCGAAGTTCTCCTTGGCCAGTTTCAGTTTCTTCACATTCATGTACTCACCGCCTATAGGCACATCTTTTGTGGCGTTCTGTTTCGTGACTATGCCCACGCCAGCGGCCTCTTCATTTGCACGATTGTTGCCTTTGTTCCGGAAATCAAACCTGTTGTCTGGTCCTTTTCCAGCACGGTGTATCAGTCCCATCCTGTCGATGGTCTGGGGCATTATCATCCAATCCTGTATGATCTCATTTATCTTCATTTGATCCTGAATGGGTAGGCCATCATTGAATGGTATCCCATTGTTTTCTTTCCCTTGGCTCTCTTTTGATACTTATCCAGTATTTTATTGATAAAAGGATCCACTAGTTTGCGATCTTTTGTGTAGACTATCTCTCGGATCTTCATTACTTCAGTGTGCTTTTAAGCATCCACTGATGTTTGTTGTGTGAGTCGATCCTGCCACCTATGAAGTCAGCGAAGCCGTGTAGCCTGTTGGCCTCCAGCATCTCGAACAGTTCCGTCAAGATCTCTATCACCTTGGCGTTGGAGTCGATCAGTTTGGAATACATCTCTTCCGCGTCCACCACTCTGGCTTCTTGTTCTATCTGTGATAGGTCCATGAAACGGTCAAACACGCCCGGTGCGTATGTGCCCAAGGTCCTGATCTCTTCAGCGAACTTGTCTATCTCTCCATACACCTCTTCGTAAACTTTACCAAACAAATCATGGTCCTGTGAGAAGTGCCTGCCTTCCACGTTCCAGTGGTAGTAGTGTGCCTGCAGGTAGAACAGGTAACTGTCTGCGAATGCCTGTTTTGCCTTTAGTTTGATCTCTGGTGTCATTGTGCTTATTTATTACGTTTCTTCCTGCCCGCGCAGTGTGCCTTCTGTGAGAATCCCTTGGGGTTTGAGCAGTTTATGGAACGCTTGTACTTGGAGCTCCATGACTCATTGATGTCCACTGATCCGTGTCTCGCTTCTTGGCTTGGGTTGTTCTTCTGTAGCATGTCCGCCCACACAGTCATGTTGGTCACACAGTTCTTGACCTGTTCCAGGGTGTCGTCATCCTCCACTATCTCGTCCAGTCCCTGTGCCTTTGACTCGATGTTGCACTGTGGTGGTATGGTGAAACCGAAGTTAGCGGCCGCCGAGTATAATACTCCGTGTATGTGTTGGAATCCATCTCCGCCTCCTGATATCAAACTCCCAAAAACCTTGTTGTACATGGGTTGGTAGTTGTTGTCCTTGGCCCATGAGTATATGGGATCCAGTCTCTCCAGCATGGCCTGTATGTGGCAACTGTGCTGTCCCCACCATATGGGTGTTGCGAATATCACGCCATCCGCTCGGAACATCTTCATCAGTTCTGGTTTCAACTCGTCGTCTATGTCTGCGGTGGCACCTTCGTAATTTAATTCTCTCAGTGTGATTATCTCACATTCGTGGCCCAGTTTCTGGAACGCCAGTTGAGTCATCTTGCACACTGCGAAAGTGTTTGATTCCTCATCGGCCTTTAGACTGCCATTGAAAATCAAGAATTTCATTCGGTTGCCCTCAGTGTTATCACACCGCATGCGAGCCTGTCACCCGCGTTGCCTGTCTTCTTGCTTTCCTCGTCTCCACCTTTACCTAGGTCATCCTGGTCAGCGTGAACAACTATGCCACGACCAACTATGGATCTGTCGCCCATCAACTCTATCCTGTTAGAAACTATGTTGACTTTGGCAACACCATTCTCGTCAGCGGTTATGTTTCCAAGGTCCCCCACATGTCCTTCTTTCTCGTCGCCATGATCAACACCGTCTGGGTTGTAGTGTCCGCCCATGGATTCACAGCCCTTGCTCATGTCTCCAAACTCGTGTATGTGGAAGCCGTGTAGTCCAGGTTCAAGTCCTGTTATGGTGCCTTTGATCAGTGTGGTGGTTCCTGGTGCTTGTATGAATAATATTGTTCCCTTGACTTTGTCAGAATGTTCTAGGTCGCACTGTGCTATCACAGTATTTCTATCTTCTGTGATACTTTTAATTTTATCGCATGAACATTCCTTAGCTCTTGTCCTCTTACAACTTGTTTCTGTGAATTCTTGTGCTCGCATTGTGCGAGTATTTATTTGTTTTTGGGCATTGGGTTTTCACCAGTGAGTCTAGGTTGTGCGAACCATAGTTTAAACCACTCTTCTGTACCCGGTCGGATGTTGTGTTTCTTTTGATATTGTGATTTCTGTGTTCCAACGTACGATAGGTTCTCGCCCATTGAATCTTCTGTTCGATGAGGATCATCATACAATCCTGCTAACTTCTTTATCCGCTCCAGTTCGTCCACTAGATGGTCCAGTCCTTCTGTTGTTGTTTGGTGGGCTTGTGGGCCTTGACCTTCTCCACCTTGCCACCCTTGGCCAGGAACGCCTTCATCTTCTCGTCCAGTTCCCTTTGCTTCTCCTGTGGGGTCTTCTCTATCTCTCCAACTTTGTAAGCTCTATTGATCCCTTCGTATTTTGGCATGTGTCCCTTTCTTTTATTTAATCAATAAACTGTTAATTTCCGGCAAGAAGTCACCTATCTTTTTCTGTCTAACCCTGTCCCTTGTTTGTATTTCCTGTGAAAACTTTTTCCAAAGTATATTTTTATCTTTGTCCGACATGTCATTATTATTACACAGATCTACCAAGTTGTCAACAGACGCGGCCACGTCAAGATTCACAAAATCCCTGCCTATTTTATTGAGTTTTTCCGCCGCAGACTGCAAACATTGTGTGGGTAAATTGCTAGGTCTGAAATGTATAGGGCTGTCTAGAATGTAAACGTAGTTGATGTACCGTTCATTTTGTACCCATTCCAGGAGTTCATCTAGATACAGTATGTTAAGATTAGACACCACAGTGTTCACTATGAACTTGATGTCTTGTTTTTTTAGATATTCTATTGTGTTGAGTATCGCCTGCCAGTCCGACGGATACCTTATGTAGGTGTTCCTTTCGCCAAATGCGTCTATGCTGACATTCACTTTTGTGTTTTTGAACTTCCTGAATACTTTTGTCCAGGTCTCATCGGGTACAATGGTACCGTTTGTTTGTATCTTTAGAGTTATATTACTCGCGGTGTTGGGGTCAACCTCGTCAAGCACTTTACGAATCTCAGGAACCATAAGTGTTTCACCACCTCTAACATCGAGGAACAACAGATCGGGGTGTATGACATCCTTCAGCGCCTTGGCTGTGTTGACAACGAAATTTGTGAAGTTTTTCATAGGATGTTTGCTCACACCTAGCATCTTGTTCTCGGCGTGATATTGACTGCTGTCGATCTCGTTGCAGGTAAGGCATTTTAGATTACACAGATTACTCACGTGCATCTCCACGTACAAAGGTTTATCGATAGCGTCCAATCTAAGTTTATTGACCATCTGCTTGTAATAATCATTTGTCTGTCCGTTCTTGATGTGGTAGTATTCGTTGTATCTTTGCCTATGGCTGTGCTGTCTATGTGATTCTTGGTACTGACAACCCGAGCAATCAGCACGTTTGACTCCATCAAGCATGTCTTCTCTGAATTGTTTAACATATTGGGAATTGAAAAAATCTACAGGCGATTGTTCAGTGATCTTGCTGTCTTGGTTGTCCACGTTGCAACAGACATTGTTTTGTCCTGTTATCCTAGTTGTGACGTTTACAAATGGTTGTACGCAGAAATGCTTATTGATTTTTTCTTCCATAATTTTCAAGTGCCTGTTGCACTTTACTTAATGGATCTCTGTTGGCTTGATAAAGAATTCCATAACCGCCCGCGGACTGCCACTTCTGTATGTTGATCGGCCTGTCGTCGATCAGGATGTTGGGTGTGCCTGTACCTTTCCCCTTGGCGTATGATTCCTTGCGACCTGTCACTACTATCTCGTCTGGTTGTTCTATATGGTTCTGTATCCATACCTTCTTGTACTTGCCCGAATTCTCATGGTCACCTCGCAATGGTGATGTGTTTATACTGAAATTGCCACCGGTGAATTCCTTCACCATATCTATCAGGGCATCCGCTGTGGGGAATTTTGGCAGTGTTGCGAAAAAGTCCGTGCCTGTTATCCTGTCTATGACTTCTTTCTTTAGATCCTTGGTCTTATCTGAGGTAAGTTCTTTCCAATGTGATACTCCATACATCTTCTCCACTCCTCCAAAGAAGTCTGCGAGCACTCCGTCCATATCAAGATATACAGTTGGTTTAGCGTCTTCCATGCTCTCATTATACAACTTTTTGTTGTTTTCGTCAATCGTGACTCCTAAGGAGTCTTGTATCTTGTCATATATGATTTTACCATCATCACCACCCATTATGATCTTTGAAAATTCGTGTTCCTGTCCCTTGGCCGCAAGTTCTCTGGCTTTTGATGCCGAGGCACCTGTGATGCCTTCCGCGTCTGGATCCCTCTGACCTGCGTTCATCACTTTTATATCATCGAACTGGTAAAGTAAATTGCCTGCCTTGTCTGGCTTGCCGTTGTATTGATTCAATAATTTCTCAAATTCCTGCACACGGTCAGACCCCGCTATCATGATGATCCTGGTCCTGCCCTCTGACTGTATCTTCTGTAGAGCCTTGATTATGGTGTTGCTGTTGGCATCACCGACCTGGAGTTTGGGATAGTACTGTTGTATGTAGGCCTGCTTCTCCGAGAATGTCAGCGGATCGGTCTTGTTGTTCTGTTTGTGTGATAGGAAGAGATACGCCTTGCCATCAGCCTTGTCTGCCGTGCTGATCACTGTGTCGATCAGTTTCTGGTGTCCTATAGTTGGTGGGTTGAATCGGCCAAAGGCGAATACTGCCGTTGAGCGATCGTCTTCCCTAAGAAGGAGTTCCCTGAGTAACATCGTATTCGCCTGCCTTTATGTTCTCCAGTTCCCGGTCTGATATTATCCTTGCCACTTGCTGTCTGGTCTCTCGTGGGAACATGGTCTTGACATCATCGGCCGTTGAGCCGAATTCCTTGACGTATTCTTTCGCGGCATCATCAACCAGGTACATCCATAGTTTCTGTGCCTTCTCGTGGTCGTACACGTTCTTCTTTAATTTCCTCTTGATGTTTGATATGATGGGCATGAAACGCCTACGGTAAAGTTCCTCACTGTTCATGATATAGGTGTCCAGCTCGTTTACAGCGTCTGAGTCTATGTTTTCTGTGATGAATTCTAATGCTCTCATACAAGCATATTTAGTTTAGTAAAGGTTCTCTAACAGCCACATGTAGAATGGCGATTCAAAACGGAAACTCCATGTGCCGTTGAAACCCATCTGAGTGACGTTCTTGAACGAATCTTTCAGATCATTTCCTGCTTCTCGTTGCTGTGTGGCCCATGGTTCCGGATATTCCGGAGTGTACTCACCTTCATACACTAATGGACCTATATCGATTTCGTCGATTTCGATATATTTGATATGTAGCAGTTGATCTTTGATCATTTTGCCGTTTTCGACCACTGTCTGAGAATTTGTTTTACCTGAGCGTACTATCTTTAGTTCGTACTTTTCGTTTTCTTGCAATTCGTGTTCGAACTCTATGATATCTGGTTTGTCCTCGGTGCCTCTAATGTCATCCTTGAAGAAACTTTTATCATTGATTATTACCTCCACATGTGGAGGTTTGTCCCACGTGGTTGCGTATAATTCTAATTTAAATTTTAGTTTTTCGGTTGCCATTCAAATTCTAATCCTGCCGTGTGTCCTGTGTACGGGATATTTACATTGTCTCGGAACATCTCTATGAATAACTGAGTTCCTGGAACCTGTACTTTCATGTACTTGTCGTTCCTCTCCAGCACCTCTGCTTCCTTGGTCCTGTCGTTGTTTGTACAGGTTATCGTTATTGTTTCCATTTTTTTTCCTCTGGGTTGATGGGCACGAACATGTCTGTCTTCATGTCATATCGTAGCCCAAGTTTAGTTACTTGATCTGTGTTGTTGTGCCCGAACATTAATTTCTGCATGTCTGCCGTCAGCACCTCCTTGCCGTCCTTGTCCTTGGTGTAGCACTTGGGATTCTTCATCCATAAAAACTTACAACTACCCCAGAACTTCTTCACATAATTCATACCCAACTCTACACCGTCATTGCCATTTACTCCTGCTATGTCCTGTCTGTACTCAGCAGTGAAATTAAATGTTGCGTCCGTGTCGTGCGTTGGTGTGTGGTTGAAGAAGAAACCGATGTTCTTCTCCTTGTGCTTCTGTGTAAGGTCGCTCTTTATATTGGTGTAGTTAATTGTGCCATCTAGATTTACACTCTCGGCTACTTCCATGTCCATACTACCAGAGGTAATGTGGCTAGGAAGTGAGAACGACCAACCGAGAGTGTTATTCTCATCTTTGTGCATCTCGTAAGCCAATCTCCATGACTCAGTCCTTACATCTGAGAATCCTGTTATCAAACTGTTGTCAGCAGTGTTGATGTCTGTGCTACCTCTGTTGTAGTCCAGACTCAATACGTTGTTACCTATCTGGTAACTTGCACCTATCTGTGCGAAATCTGTTATGTTGTTCTCACCAACAGCAAGTACACCGTCGGAACTGTTGCCCAACCAAGTCGTGTTCTCTTTCATCTGTCCAACATTGCCTTTTACTGCGAACCTGTCAGATATGAAGAATTTCTTACCTATGTTTGTGGAGTAGTCACCATTGCCACTCTCTCCGGTGAACAATCCAAAATTCATGTATCCTAGATCCCACTGTCCACCCTGTGCGAACGAACCGTAGTTCTGGTTGATTGGCATCCACATATAACCGTTGTTGAGTTGCTCGATGTCTGATACCTTACGTTTATCCTGGACCACAAAACTCGAACCTATGTTCATATAGTAATTCCTGTCATAGTCGTCCAGCACCATTATCTGTAAATTTTGTAGACTAGATGGCAGTGCTGTCCCTGTAGAATAATAAGTGTTATTCAAACTCACAACAGGATGATCAACTCTGCCTGTAGTGACTATGCCAACCGCACCCTGTGGTTTAGTAGCCTCGTCTAGATCCAAAAGTCCCTGTCCGTGTATGTTCACATTGTAGTTCGGTAGGCTTTTGTCTGCCGTGTTCATCACGAGCGATACCAAGTTCTCGCCTTTCATGTATGGCCACATCTGATGTAGAATACCAAAACTGGCAGTCACGTGTGGAGCAGACATTGAGGTACCTGAGCTGGTCATGTAGTTGGTGTTCCCTAGTCCCACCGGTACCGCAGATTTAATGTTGTTGCCCGGTGCAAGAATATAGAAGTCTGAAATCCTGTGTGTGTCATTGCAGGTGTTGTTCACTGTGTTGATGTCTAGGCACACGTGTCCTGCCTTGTTTCCTGAAACGTTGGCTCCATCCCAGTTACCCACTATGACCATCTTGCCTCCTAACACAAGATTGCCGTTGCTGTCAACTTCGGTAGCCCATATGCCCGGATCACCTGCGTGGTTGTATCCGGCGTTACCAGCCGAGTTGACCAGTATGATGTCGTTGTCTGTGGCAACCTGCCAGTATCTGGCATCGCCCGCACCGTTGTAGAATATCTTGTCCGTTACCTCCTGTGCGTTGTAGGTACCGTCACTTAACTGTGTTACCGTTGATCCATTGCTGTCTGTGAACAGTTGCGGTGTGTTGAAACTCATGTTCACTGCTATGATGTTCTTCTCCTCACCACCATTCGCTGTGGGAGATTTCAATTTTGCCATGTCGTGTAATGCGTTCTGTGCCTGGTTCTTTGATATACCACCCCTGCCGTAGTAGTCCACATTGGCACCCACCAATGTCGAGTTGTAGGCAACGCCGTGTGTACCTGTGCCGTCATTCTTACCTGCTATGATGCTGGCCACGTGTGTGCCATGGTATTGTGTGTTACCGCCATCGCTTACAGTGGAATCATATCTAGTGTAGTCCTTGTACCATTCATACTTGCCGTCCAGTTCTGGGTGGTCAGTGTCCTGCCAGGTGTCTATCACACCCAACACCGCACCCTCACCTGTCCAACCCCTCGCATAGGCGTTGGCGGCGTTGATCATGGAATGTCCTGTGCTTTCCGTGTATTCTGTTGTCTTGTGGTCTGCAACCACCGAGCTCATGTTGGCTGTTGGCGTACCTAGATTGATGTCTGTGTCCGTGTATTGATTCGAAACCAGTTGCGAACTGATCTGTGTGCCAGCGTCACTTGTAGTAACAACCACGTCGGCGGTGCTCTCGCTTTGTAGTATGTTCTCGGATCTCTCGGATTGGCTAACCTGTACAGTTGTCCAGTCACCTGTGACCACGGTCGCCGAACCGTTTATGTCCTCAGTTGTGCCATCCTTGTATGTCACCCTGTTCACTGGTGTTGTAGTTGTCACCGTTCTCGTGTCTTTCTTGACGACGTCGGTGTAGTGTCTTGTTCTGTAAATCTTGGTTGTTGTGGGTGTAGTCACTGTTGTGTCAACGTATCTAGTCACTACAACTGTTGATGTGTTGTCGCCGTGATCGGTAGTGGTCGTCACATCTCTGTTGGCAGTGTTCGTTGTGGCAGAACCTTCTTCCGTTTCTGTTGTTGTGCTGTCTGCATCAACGTATGTTGTCACTGTGTATGGCGCAGTCTCTTCTGTTGCAGTTGTAATTGTATCGTCTAATGCAACAGTGGTCACAACAGGATTGTCACCCGCTCTAGTTTCAGTTTCTGTTGTTACTGTCGGATCTAATTCTGTAGTTGTACTCGATATCTCAGTACAGGTCTGTGCACCATCCGATGTTGTACCATTCAGCATTGTGGTTCTCTCGAACGTACATCTTGTTACAACTGTTGTTCTTAGGTTTGTGGTACTAGTTGTTTTTGTTCTCTGCTCGTCACCACCACCCGCGTACACGGTGCTCCAGTCTGTGTAGCTCACACTCGAAGTGCCTGTTGTGTCAGTGTCAGTCGATGTGTCTGTTGAAATTGTCTGCGTCGTTTTAATTTTTTTTGTGTTTGCGTATGAAACTGCCGTTGTTGTCTTTTCCGTGTCGATAATTTCCTGTGCCTTTTCTGTTTTCACGACTGTGTTGTAGTCAGCAAGTGTGATTGACCTACCTTCCGAAACCTTTGTGACAACAGGCTTGACGTGGTCTCTCAAATAGATTATGGCCGCGTATGCTTCTTTGTATGAATCCGAATTGTAAATCGTGTATTTGTCCGAATCGTTCTGTTGTGCTATAAGGTCTTCGGTATCGCTCCACAGTGTGATTGCGGTGTTTAGTTGTGTCAACAGTGTGTTGGCCGTTGCTATGTCCTCTGCGTCCGGACCTGTCAGCACAGCCTGTATGGCAGAGAAGTCACCACCTGATATTGTTGATTGGAAATTTGTTATCAAAGTCGAGTACGAACTCACGATGTTGGCCGAACCTGAAAGGTTAGACACATCATTTTGTATGAAGTTCGAGACAGTGCCAGCGGCACCGCCACCTCCGCCGCCTCCGCCACAAGCGGTAAGTGCCGTCATCGATCCTGCCAGTAGTAGGTTACGCAATTTCATATGATGCTACCCATAATGAATGCACCAAGCAAGAAAAAGAATATGTACCTAGTGTATGTTGTTGATTTCTTGAGAACCTTGTATCCGTTCTCTCTCAGGCAAATTACATGGGCGTCGATTGACTCCGCTGTAATATTCACATCAACTGTGTTGATCTGTTCTAGGTCTCTGTCGTTCATGTTATTAGTATAACACAGAACAAGGATCTGTCAACTCAAGTTGATCTTACTAGAAGTGTTGATTTTATTGACTTTTTTACTTGTTGAGAAGTATTTCTGTGATGGTTCCAGCGGTTATTCCGGTGGCTTTTGCCCTGACCCAAACAAAATTGCCAGTGAAGTTGGCACTGGATATAGTGGTGCTTTGGTCCGTGGTGAATGTTGTGCCTGCTATGTCAAACCAGTCATCTTTCGTTGGTGTCGTGGCCAACGTGCCCTGCATCTTGATTGAACCTGTTAATGTCGCGTTCACTTTGTATGAAACGGTGTGTACACCATCTGGCTGTGAGTAGTATCCATCACCTTGGAATTTCGCTGACACGAATCCAGTGTTGTCCAAGGTCACTGTTGTTGATCCGTCAGAGGTTTCTGTTGTTACTTCTTCCTCAACAATGATGTAATCATTGTCAGAGCTCACACTCTTGACTGTGAACGTGCCATTGTTGTTAGTAGTGCCTGACACGGTAATTAGGTCGTATTGGCTGTAAGTGCCAAAACTCACGGTCGATGTGGAAGAACTGCTGATCTTGTATTCAGTACCAGTCTTTGTGAAACTGATAACCGTTCCCGACTTGTTCGCTATGTGGTTCTTGTCCGATAATATGCTGGTGCTTGTCTGTGCCATCGTTGTTATTTATTCAGTATTTTTTCTTTTAAATCTAGCAGTCTTTGGACCCAAGCCGTACACTGCGGCCAACTCGTTGGGCTCTTGTCCATCTACAGTGAGTATGTTGATGTACTTGATCTTGTAGGCTTTGCCGTCCGCTGATCCCAGTTCCTCGCACACGCAGTCATCCTCTCGTACCTTCCTGACCCTCAACAGGCTCCTCTTTATGACGGGACTGCCCATCCATGTCTTCTCAATCATGCTCTCAACGATGCTTTGATCGTTGAATATGTTCTTATCTCGTAACTTTTTTATTGCTTCCATGTTTCACCTTTCTGTATCTGATTACTTTGTCGATGGCCTCCTGTGCCATCATGTATATTGGTGTCAGGTATTTCTCTTCCTTGACATAGAAGTATCCACCGTAGCAGTAGTCAATTTTTGACTCCAAATAATCTAATACAGAGTAGTTGCTCACTAGGCAGTTGTCCACATTCCTGTCAAGGAATTCCCATAGGCTTGCTCGCTGGTTGTCTGTAATATGTAGTTGTGCGTCTTTCTTGAGATGCACCTGGTACTGGTACTTACCGTGTGGTAGTCTTGTACAGCCAACGGTGTCTGAATCTATGTTGCCGTATCTTGGATCAACGGTGTCTGATGATATCCAGTAATCCCAAAATCTTCTTATCAATTGCTGTGCTATTTTTTGATCAGAATAGAATATAGCCTTGCGATCTTGGAATCTGAACTTTATTGTTTTCCTGTGCTTCATTATGAAGTCGGCAAGATATTCTATGTCAGTATATCCTGTGTATTTTGCTTTTAGGTCAGTGAGCCACTGATCCGTGGTTGGGTAGAACATAAGAGTGCCTGGCATCTTGAACACTGTTTTGTTTTTGAACCTACCGTAGTAGAGCCTATTGTGATGTTTTCTCATCGCTTACCTTCTTGGGTTTGAATTGGTCAAGCACTTGTTTTTCTTTCTTGGCCTTGAAGTTTACAGTGAGTTTGGGAACTATGTCGTCGGATAGTCCGACTTCCACCATGCCACCTTCTGTGAGATCGCCGAACAGCATCATCTTACTCAACGGTTTCTTGATCTCGTCATCTATCACACGTTGCAGTGGTCTAGCACCCAACTTGGCGTCGAATCCCTTGGTCATCAAGAACTCTATGGCGTCTTCTGTCGCGTTGACCTCCACGTCCTTCTCCATGGTCATTGTGTTCAGTTCTAGTAAGAACTTCTTCACGACCGACTTCATGGTCTCTTTGTTCAGTTTGTCAAACTTGATAACCGCGTCCAGTCTGTTCCTGAACTCTGGTGGGAAGAACTTCTTCAGTGCCTTGTCGTCCTCACCTGTTCTTTCACTGGGTCCGAAACCAATGTTGTTCCTCTCGTTATCCTCAGCGCCTAAATTGGAAGTCATTATCAGTGTTATGTTCCTGCAGTCGGCCTTCTTACCATTACTTCCTGTGACAGTACCGTAGTCCATAACTTGTAGCAACATGTTCGAAACGTCTCTGTGTGCTTTTTCTATCTCATCAAATAAAACCACCGCGTGTGGATTCTTCTCCACTTCGTTTATAAACATACCACCGCCCATGTTGGAATCCTCATATCCCACATACCCCGGGGGTGATCCTATGAGTTTTGCGATACTATGTTTCTCTTGGTATTCTGACATGTCAAATCTTATCAATTCAACACCTAGTGTTTTTGCCAATTGTCTAGCAGTTTCTGTCTTACCACAGCCTGTTGGTCCAAGGAACAGGAATGATCCCACTGGCTTTGTTAAACTCTTCAAGCCTGCCCTAGCGACTAATATTTTGTCTGTTATCGTGTTGATGGCCTTGTCCTGACCAAACACTTGCAGTTTCATCTTCTCTTCCAGTGTTTTCAGGTTGCTGGCCTGTTTCTGAGAAAGTTGCTCTATGCTGATACCAGTCATCACACTTATTTCATGTATGATCTCGTCATGATCTATCTTGCCGTTCTTGATACCGTTCAGCCTCAGTCTGGCACATGCAACATCTATCACGTCTATGGCCTTGTCTGGCAATTTCTTGTCCGCTATGAATTTGGTGGAGTAGTCCACTGCGTCCTCACAGGCCTCGTCTGTGATCGTGCATTCGTGAAACTTCTCGTAGTACTGTTTCACACCTTTCAATATTTTGACTGCTGTTTCTTTTGAAGGTTCTCCCACTTGTAGTCTCTGGAATCTCCTCATTAGTGCCCTGTCCTTCTCGAAATATTTCCTGTATTCCTCCCAGGTTGTGGAAGCCACAACCTTGATCGTGCCCTTCAACAGTGCAGGTTTCAACATGTTGGCCATGTCCATGCTGTTGCTTTGTCCTGTGGCACCAGCACCCACGATCATGTGGGCCTCGTCGATGAACAGTATGCTCTTGCCCTTTTGGTCAAGTGCATTCACGATCAGTTTCAATCTCTCCTCAAAGTCCCCTCGGAACTTACTGCCCGCGATCAATGAATTTACGTCTAGGCTCCATACTATGTGATCTTTCAAGTATTCTGGAATGTCACCTTTGTTTTTTGCGATACGTCTCGCTAATCCTTCAACTACGGCTGTCTTACCAACACCGGGATCACCCACTATAAGAACATTGTTCTTGTTCCTCCTCGCCAGTATCTGTTTGAGGTCTTCTGTTTCTTGATCCCTGCCTATCACGGGATCTATCTTCTTGTCGAAGTATTTCTGGTTCAAGTTCTCACAGTAGCTCTTTAGTATCCTGTCCGCTTGGTTGGGTCTCAGTCGTTGTTCCTGTCCTGGCTGTGTACCACCCATCTGCGCCATGCCCTCGTCTAGTATGGTCTCTGTTGACACAAGATCCATTAAATCCTGTTTGTTGACCTGATGCTTCTTGAGGAAGAATGCCGCATAACTCTTCTTCTCCGCAAATATCGAAATTAAGATGTCTATTGACGAAACGTCCTGTCTGCCCTGAAATAGTGCTTGAGTGAACGCCCGGTTCATCAATCTCTCCAATGAAGCGGTTTTTCTCGGAGTCATGGGCTCCTTGCCCTTAGCAATGATGTCATTGCACTTGGTGTCTAGGTAGTCTTCCACGTCCTTGATCAGCATTCCAACGTTGATCTTGAAGTCGTGTAGCACCGTGCCCACTTCATTGTCCTTGATCAGTGCCAACAGCACGTGCTCTATGGTCACGTACTCGTGTCTCCGCTTCTCGGCTTCCTTAACCGCGTTTTCGAATATGTTTTCTAGTCCTTCGTTTGCTTCTAGCATCTCCACTCCAATCTATTTTGCCTTGTTGAATTTTTGTGTACGTCTCCAGATCTCCGTCCGACCACATCAGGTCCTGCTGTATTGATTGGACCAAGTGCTCTACGGCCTTTTGGTTCTTTGTGGGTTTCTGTAGTTTTCCAGTCAGTGCTTTCCATACCTTAGTCTCCTTGGGCCTCTTTATCCGTTTGCCATTTGCCATCGTAGTTTAGATACCCTCTTATTAAATGTAATACCCTCAAGGTGATCGAGTTCATGCTGGAAGCACTTGCTCTCCATCCCGTTGAGTTTTGCGAATCTTGTTTTGCCCTGTGTTGTCTCATACTGTATCTCTACTGTCTTTGGCCTTTCCACTTTTACAAAGATGCCCTTGAAACTCAAGCATCCTTCCACATCGATCACTTTCTCCTCACTTGCTTTTATCACCTGTGGATTCCAAATTATAGCATGTTTTTGGAATGTGTCAAATGAGTCATGACCAATGGCGAAGAATCTCTTGGTAATGCCTATCTGGTTTGCGGCCAGTCCCATTCCTTTTTCATCTAACATGACCTTGATCATGTCTCTTTCAAACTGTTCAAGGTCGTCATATCCCTCGATTCTGTCGTCTTTGGTCCATGGTGTGCTGGTCTGTAGCAGTGTCTCGTGTGGGTACTGGAACACTTGTATCATTTCACTATCTCCACGTCCGCTTCGGTCTCTATGACCACCCTCGCACCACAGGCCAACAACGGCTTGTCGTTGCCACCGTACACGATCTTGCTTGGTCCTTTGATGTCTACCTCGTGGCAGTAGGTGTTCTTGCTACCCTGCTTGATGGTGATCACGGGATCGTTGGTGCCGTGCTTCTTGTTTGCCCTGATCACGTGTTGGTTCACATGTATGTACTTCTTCTTTGTTCTCATCATAGGTCCTTTATCTTCTTCAAATCCTGTGCTGACAGTTGCGGGATCAAGATGTGTATCTTCACATACAGGTTACCACGGATATTTAACGTCCTGTGTACGGGCATTCCCTGTCCCTTGAGCGTGAGCAGTGTGCCCGGCTGTGTGCCCGAGGGCACCTTGACTTTGATGATCTTGTCTTCTAGAGTTTTAAGATTGAACTCGTGCCCACGCACCGCCTGGAAGCAGTCTATGGTCTTGTCGGTGTATAGGTCATTGCCCTTGCGTGTGTAACCATCTGAATCTAAAACACTCATCACTACCATCAGGTCTCCTCTTGGCATGTTCCTTATGCTGTCATCACCCATGCCTGAGAACTTGAACGTGACCCCGTGCTGTACACCGGCCGGTATCTTGACGGTTGCGAACTCATCACGGCCCGAAGGCAGTTTGTAGTTGATAGTCTTCTCGTTGTTCATCATGGCCTCTTTGATGCTGATGGCCATCCTGACCTGTACGTTCCTGTTGCCCCTGGGGTGCGTGTTGGTCTGTCTGAATATCCTCTCACCTCCGGGTCCTTTGGTAAAGTTGAAGGAACTGGTGAAGTCCATGTCTCCGTTCTGGAATCCCGAGAAGAAGTCACCGAATATGTCCTCGTTGAAGAATGGATGCTGTCCGCCTCCGCCCGTGGATCGAGATCCAAACTTCCTCATGGTGTCGTAGTCGTGTCGCTTCTGTGAGTTCTTGAGTGTGTCGTGCGCCTCGCTGATCTCCTGGAATCGATCCTTGTCGCCACCCCTGTCAGGATGGTGTTGCTTGGCTAGGTCCTTGAAGGCCTTGGTTATTTCCGCACTCGTGGCCTTTTCGTCCACACCCAGTATGTCATAATAATTTTTCATTTATAATATTTTATAACAGAATCTTGTTTCGTCAACGTTGTTGGTTAGGAAATGATTCCTTGTTTTGATTCTTAGCCATAGCCCAAATGGTAAAACTTATACGCTCACCATCGACAGGTGAAGTGGCTCTGTGTTCCTCCGGTGATCTAAAAATAACCGCTTGGCCTTTCTGTAACGGTGCGATGTTGTGTTCCTTCATTTCAAAACAGGCGCCAGGGGCAGACTGTAGTTCACACGTGAGTGTGAAGTGTCTTATGTGTGTCCTGTATGCGGGCCATCCATCGTTGTGCCAACCGTATTCCTCTCCAGGTCTATAGAATGAAATCTGTGGGGTCTGTATCCAGTCGATCACCGGCTCTATGGTGTTCAACATGTCTATCCATTTTTGCCAGTGTCTGCTGTCCTCGTACCAGACTATCCTGTTCTGTCTCACTGGATTCTCAGCGTCCTTGATCTGCTTGTCGCGAGCGTAATCTAGGATTTCCTCGCATTCAGCGGCCGTAAGGAACTGGAAAGGTTCATATAGTTTCATCTATATGTAATTATTGTTACTTTTTGATCTCTGTCTTTTTACCGTTGACGTACAGTCCAAACCAGGCCGCTCCAGCACCAACTATCACTGACACGAAACCTGCCTGTGCCGCCGTTGGATCTGTTAGGTCTGTGAACCAGTTCATGGTGTCATACACCATCCAACCATATAGACCCATCATCAGCCTTGGAACCGTTCTCCAGTTGGATAGGAACTGTGGTAATTCGTCTCTCATGAACACCCACACGATTTTGATCAACTCCCAACCATCACGGGCACCCTTTTTGACTATGTTCTCTTTTGTTTCTTCCTGTTTTACAACTAGTTTGTCTTCGTTCAATTGTTCAGCCATTACTTGACTCCTTTGATCTTGGCGTTTCTCTTCCTGTGTCCGTTCCAGGCAACGAATCCACCCAGTCTCAGTGACCAGTACGCCAGGTAGTTCATAGAATAGAAACCATTCACGTTGATGTTGATGTCTCTGAAGATCTCGTCCGCCCTCTTCTGGGTCAGGTCACCCATAGTGTCCTTCTTGTTCTTCAACAATAGTGTCTTGTATTTGTATGCGTAATCATGAACAAGTCCGCCTACTAGTAAT
>Ga0222715_10002039_pt1 | contig 18751 bp, 19 predicted proteins | sample C33_9DmetaG_FD_165056 | JGI IMG/M metagenome (GOLD analysis project Ga0222715, IMG submission 165056) | Estuarine water microbial communities from San Francisco Bay, California, United States - C33_9D | ecosystem: Environmental > Aquatic > Marine > Unclassified | place: USA: California... | reverse complement strand
GAGCCGAAGTTCTGAGCGACTAACTGGTGAGAGAGTGGAGGAGGTCATTGATGATCTTCTCCAAAAACTACCTGAGCAGGTTTCTCTTTCTGACACGCGCAATTTGGTTTGCGAACTTTTGTTCGGGTTAGGCGTGTCGCCTGATGATTTGCCAATTTTTCTGCTGTTGGTTGTTGATGCGTACATGGGTGACAGAACGATTGATAAGTCGAACAATTTAGGTTAAACTCCCGATAACCTGTGGAGTTTAGTTTCATGTTGCCATTTGCCAGATCAATTAGAGCCATGCCTGCCGTTATGCCATCACGTTCGCGCAATGAAACAGGAGGAGGTCTTGCTTCAATATTAAATTCTTTAAGAAATCAGGGCATTGGTCGGCCTGCTTTCGATCGACTCGCTACTCCGTCGCGGATTTCTGAAGCGATGGCAGGCCCGACAGATATGAGATTTCAGCCTGCTATGTCATATGATCAAGCTATAGCTCGTAGTAGGCAGCGAGATATGAAGCGACCAGAGGAGCAAGCGCAGATTGATGCAGCGATAGCCGCAGGCCCGATGCAGATGACTGGAGAAGCCCGTAGACCCGCTAATCCATTTGAGGGCAACGAGCAGTATCAGGCGTTGATGGAGTTTCAGCAGAGCCTAGCACCGAACCAAGAGCAGCAGACGCGCTTGCAAGAATTACGCTCGGCCTTTGAAGGCACAGGCGCATATAAAGATTATCAAATTAATCAAATGCAGCAGCAGATGCGTCAGATGCAGCAGCGTCCTCAAATGGGCATGGGCTTGGGTAGTATGCGCCCGATGGGAATGCAGCCATATCAAGGCTTTGGACGACCACAGTTCCCGATGCAAATGCCGATGCAGCAGCCTATGCGCCAGCTTGGTGCGATGGGATATAATCAACCGCAACCTTATCAGCAGCAGCCGATGATGGGTGGTTATGGCATGAGTCCATATCAGCAGATGCGTCCGCAACCGCAGCAGTTCGGTGGCTATGGAATGGGACAAAGCATGGGTGGATATGGTGGTTACGGCGGTATGTCGAATCCTTACCAGCCCCAGCAGTTCGGATATAACCCGAACAATTCTATGGGTTATGGTCAGCAGCAGATGAATCAGTTCCAAGGTTACATGCGTTAATCTACAATAGTTAAATTGCAGGTTTCGCACTTGCGCTTTGATTCATTTACTTTTTTCAGTAAAGTGTAGCATTTTATGCAGCGATTTTCATTGAGCTTTTTTTGAAACTCACCTTCTTCTTGAAGTTCAATCATTTTCATCGCGGGGCAACTTATATCTGGCTTTGATTTGGCTTACTGAGTTAATTGATAGTCCTATGATTTCACCAGCATCTTTTAGTGACAATCCTTTTTTTAGCAATCTATTTAATATCTGTGCTTGTTTGGTCATTTTAATTGGACCTTCGCCTTTGTTGCTGGAAGGTTTTTCTTTTTTTACAATAGCTCCAGTAAATCTTGGATTTTTTTTATCTTCCTCTATTTGAGCAAGCCAAGCGCGTTTGTATAAATCCTCATATTCTTGCATTTTAGTTAGCAATTTTTCTCTCCAACATTTCAAACAAAGCCTGTAATTCCTCTACATTTTGCTTTGTTGTATAATCAGAACGCGCCGTAGCATCGTGTTTCATCCAATGCATACGGCGCTTGATTCTTTCAATTATCTTAACGGTTTCTACGTCCACCGAGCAGTTCCCTTTAAAACAATTGCAGGACCGACAATACCTGTGCCACATAGCTTTGTGGCTTCTTCGTTGAATGGCAGGCCATGAAGTAAGCCCTCTTCGTTTACGAGGATTTGCCAGTCTCTGTGTTCGGGCGAATGGACAAGTTCAACAAGCCCACCTACCATTTCTTGCGCTTCCGTTAGTGTAGGAGCGCGGTCTTCAAAAACATGAATCATATGGATCTCCTTTTTCCTAGATTGGGATTTATACCAAGTATTCCCATACATTGCAAGTAAAAAGTTAACCGGGAATGCCCGGCAGTTAACCTTTTAACCCGAACATTTTATCGGGTTATACATTATCGCGCCCGGTAACAGGTTCGTATGTTCCGTTAGATAGTGGTCCGTTTGGAACGCCGAGATACTTTAGTGGTCCGCTTGGTGTTAATCTGTATTTCTCAACAAGCCCCTGCTGCATAGCTCTTGTGATTGTCATTTTGATTGTTGTTGGCTTTACGGATTGAATAGCTATGACGCATGGTTCATTTGGTTCCAGCCCATTTGCGGTATTCCAAACACCATCATGCGTTCCTTCGATTGTTACTGCCAAGCCCTGTTCTTCACGCATGCGAATGTATTGCACAACGTGAGCCAAGCGATCTCTGACGGCTTCGGACATTGCGAGTGATTGAATGTCCACACTGCGATCTTCAAGCAAACCTGTGTCTGAATTGCGAATAAAGTGCCTGATTTCACGATTGGCTGGGCCGTTGGATTTAACGACTGCGCCATCAAAGACTGCGTTTCTTGTGTATGGTACGTTTAAATCCCTGCACCTTTGCTTTCCTGTGCCTTCGTCCACTTGCCATACTGCGAATGCAGAGCGCACACCATCAACGATAGCGGATGTCCCTCTGATTTTATTACGCGCTTCCTCTGGCGTTGAAATTGGTTCCTTGGCGTCAACCTTTGCCATGTGGTGGTTGACCATTACAGTTGCACCTGTCTCTGTAGCCATCTGCGCGAGAAGTCCCATAAATGCTGCTCCTGCTGCGGGATCAGCGTTGACATCCGCGTGAACGAAAGATGCGAGAGGGTCAATAACAATGAGCTTGAGGTTTTCCATCTCCAGCATTTGATCATAGATGCGCGAGAACTCTTCGCCCATGAGGTAGGTGTGATCGAACTTCTGCATGATTGGAAACACGCCACCGAGGTTTGGCAACGGCAAAACACGTAGCTTGTGATCATAGGTTTCACGATAGCGCATGGGATCTAGCCGAGAGATGCGACGATGCATTTCGTCTTTGTCATCCTCTGCCGTGATAATAATTGCGTCTCCGTGCTCTGCGACCAGACCACCGAATGCATTTTGCATAGATGCGCCAGAGGCAACCTTCATTGCCAAGTCAAGCGTCATCATGCCTTTACCACTGTCACCTGCTGCGGCGAACACCACTGGTACACCGAGAGGTATTGTGTTTCCGATAAGAAACTTTTGTTCGGGTGCGGCACCAATGAAATACTTATCTACAATCAGACTATCGTCCAAGAAAGATATTGGTTTTTTTACTTTACTTTCATGGTCTTTGAGAAATTTCTTAATGTTAAAGTCTTCTTCGATAGCGTCCGCAGCGTCCCACTTTTCTGGCTTTGTGGATGGGATTTGCAACATCACTGTGGACTTTGCACCTGCGTTTTTTGCTTGTGCTTCTACGATCTTTGCGAGCTTTTTCCCTGCTTCATCATTGTCGGGCCACAGGATTAAATCTTTATTTCGCAATGGTGTGAAGTCGAACTTGCTTGCTGTATTTTCAGAAAGCATACCTGCGCCACCAATGGTGCATGTCGCTGTGTAGCCTAGCTCATTGAGAGCGTCCGCGCATTTTTCTCCTTCAACCCAAATTACCTTGTCGGCGCTTACAATGTCGGGTATGTTATATAAGGGTCTAGGATCGGGTATTCCTTGGCCTCCGCTCATGAACTGGCGAAATTGTTTCTTTGGCTTCCCTTTCCCATCTCGAACAATTTCGCCAGTTTCATCCCTTTCAAAGTATTTCCGAACTGTGACAAGCACCTGCCCATTCTCGTCAGTGTAGTCGTACTCTTCTTCAAAAGGTGTGTTGGGTCCAATCTGAGCCTTTACAATCTTTTGTTCGGGTTTTTGAAAACCATTTGTTGCTGTGGTGTTTGTTACCTGAAAATTTTCAGGCTTGTTTAGCTTCACAACATTCTCTGGTGGGAGCGTGATGTTTTTCGAGAGGTGGTGCGAAAAGTATTCCGCAACCTCTTGGATGGACCAACCACGTCCTTCTTTTAGGATTTTGGTAATGCCGCCCACACCATCACCTGACTCAAAGTCTTTGCCTTTTAGAAACCAAGGACTTTTTGTGTCGATGTTAATTCTAAGCGACTGACCTTTTTCTCCGCTTAGTGAGCCAAGCAGGAAATCATTTCCGCGCCTAATGCCGTTTGGGAAGGTTTCAATCAAAGCGCGAAGCTGAACATCTCTTGGAACTTCTTCTGAAATTCTTTGCGCTACTTCCCTTGCATTCTTGCCAAACTGTAAAATATTCATTATCTTGTTCCTACCTGAACCCTTTATACTAAATGTGGGGTGCGCTTTTGATCGGGTTGCACCTCACATTTATTCCTCCCAACAAGTTTCCCGATACTCGCAAAACTTACAGAGGAAAAAATCTTTCGTCTGAGCGATGCGAGGTAGAATGTCACCTGCTTTTGCAGCGGTCAAGATATTTACTGCCCTATCACTAGCCTCCTGCGCAAGTGGTGCATTGTAGGGCACTAGCTCATAATAGATTTCAGACGTGTTTTTATTGACCACTGTGAAGAGCGCAGGGTTCTCCGTTAGGTCCATATACGTCTGGTACAGTGCGATTTGCGTTGCGTAAGTTGGATTTGCTTTAGCCACGCCCATGCGAACAAATGCTTGAAACTTTTTATCGTTAGCAGATTTGTTTTCCCAGAGCGCGGGATAGCCCATAGCCACGGGTCCATCACAAACAACGCCGTCTATGTGTCCACGTATTTCACCATCAGCTATTGCAAATCCAAATTGTTCGCCTTGTTTATCTTCTGTGCGGAGATCAAACCCTGCGTCCTTAATCCACTTGGCGGCATAATCTTCGATGCTATGACCGAACTGAAAAATGCGCAGCGTTCTTGCGCTGAACTCCTTATCGGGATCTATCGGGTAGTTAAGGTAGCGATACTGTATTTTGCGCTGACACTCGTCACCGATACTTGATGCGCCAATATATTTACGGCGTTCACGTTTCTGCTCGCCTGTGACAATTGCATTATCAACGGCTGCTTTAATGTGATCTACGATTGGATCAGCATTAGAAGGGGATTGAAGTAGAGGGCCAAGTGCCTGTTGACTTAAAGTAGGTTTCTTCGAGTTTTCCAATTTCAATCTCCGCTGCTAGATTTTGTGCTTCTTGAATGCCAAATATTAAGGTGTGAACTTGATCTTCTGTTAGGTCAGAAAAGCGGGTGTCCCACCCAAACTTGCCAAGTATGTGCGCCAACTCTTCGATTGGCTTTGGTGCTGATGGTACTGTCAATGCGCCGTCTCCTCCTGTAATCCGAACAATTCTATGACTTCATCTACTTCGTCCGGGTCCGCATCTTTGTTTCTAAATCCAATGTTTAAAACCTCATGCCCTCTTACCATGACAGAGGCTGCTCCAAATATTACTTCCTTGTCGGCTTCTTCTAGATGGTCTTTAATAACTTCATTTGCTCTGTCCTGTATTTGGGAAAAATCATCTGAATTGTTAACCCAACAAATCATCTTGATTTCAGACGTTTCGACAGAACCATTATTCTTCTCTGCAAGCATGAGATACATTTCAAATCTTGGCATCAGGTTTCTCCACAATGCATTTGGCTAAGTCACTAATAAGATTAGTTGCTGCCCTTGTGCTTAACTCTACATGACCGACCTCTTCTCCGTCTACCCACATGTAAACTACTGGACCAGTCTTGCCCTCTCGCACTGTGATTAATTTAATGTGCAAAGATTTTATCCTCTGCTGCATAGAAGGCTTTTTCCAAAGCGTCCTTGTTCCAGAAGAAATTCAAAGCGCATCCTGCTTTATATTTCGTCCATGAAAAGTCCATTGGGCTGATTTGAATGCCTTGGTCTAATAGAAGGCTTCTTTGCTTATCAGTGGCTCTGTTATTGAGCCAACGCTTGCTTTTGTTAGCTGCATCACTGTCCTCAATTTCGCGCAAGAAATCGTCCGCTGCTGACATGGCGTGAACTTTCTCACCAATCGCTACTGTGCGAACGCGACCCTTGTTTTGCTTTACCATTGCAATCCACATATTTTCTTGAAGGTGGCCTACAAATGCAAATCCTTGGAAGCCCATAGCCATCAATGCGTTGCCCTCTTGGAATGGGCTGATCCACATAAATGGAGATAGCTGCATTAAATCGTATTCGGTCATCACAAAGTTTTCGAGTACGTCTTTTTCAACCTTTTCAAAGATGTGACCACAGAATGGGCATTCGCGGGTGTTCGGGGCAACTTCGGCCTCGCACTCTGGGCAGATTTTTGTCGGCGCTTCTCCCCCTTCTGCTTTTTCCCTGCCATCCAAGTTGGCGACATCATCAATACTGCCATGCGTAATTACAGACGTCCCAAAGTCCATGACAATGCAATCAGTTTTGATTGTGTTTGGATACAACTCTGGATCAACGATGCGTAGCCCACGACCAATCATCTGGACCATAGTGCCTTTCTGAGAGCAGGGACGGGTCAGGACGACACATGACACAGGCGGGGCGTCAAACCCCTCTGTAAGCACCGCTACGTTGACCACAACCTGCAAATCACCATGCTCAAGGTCATGGAGCATTTGCGATCTTTCTTCTTTTGGCGTTTCGCCTGTGACGTAATCTGCCTTAATGTCTGCAAGCAGAAACGCCAAGCAAAGATTTTCGGCATGTTTGATTGTTGAACAGAATACAACAGTTTTGCGATCACCTGCCTTGTCCCGCCACTCTCGAACAATTCTATCGTTAATGACTTGGCGGTCCATGATAGCGGCGACCTCTTCCATGTCATATTCTTTTCCGCGCTTTGTGACTTTATTCAGTTGATCATTTACACCTAGATCGACGATAAATGTTTTGGGGCGCACCAGAAAGCCCTCTTGAATTAGAGAGCCGATTTCAATCTGATGTGCGCAGTTGTTAAACACAGAGCGCAATCCTTTGCCATCACCACGGTTGGGCGTGGCTGTAAAGCCCACAATCTCTGCTTTGTCATTGTCTTCAAGCACGGCATCAACCACACGGCGATATGTGGGAGCCGCAGCATGGTGGCCTTCATCAATGACCACCATGTCAAACTTGGGGCGGTGTCTAAGGTTACGCTCGCGTGAAATGGTCTGAACCATTGAGAACACTGCATCCCCGTCCCAATGCTTGACCGTTCCATTGACGATGCTTGTGGTAATGTAGGGGTTCACCTTTTTGAACTTGGATTGGTTTTGCTCAACAAGTTCGTCGCGGTGTTGGACGATAAGAATCTTTTTGCCTTCTTTGTGGCGCTTGCCTACGAGCGCGGAAAGCATGATGGTTTTGCCTGCACCTGTGGGCGCAACGACGAGAGTGTTACCGTGTTTGTCGAGTGCCTTGATAGCATCGTTCACGGCTACCTCTTGGTAGGGACGTAATAACATAAAACACCTGTTCGCTAGAATTGGTGGGGGGTATGCGGCCCTCTGCCCCCCGGTCAGAGGTCTAGCAGGCGCGGAATGGCCTTGCCGCTAGATTATCTGTTAGCCCAAGATGGGATTGCTCCTGACGCTTGTGGTGGCGCTGTGGGTGCCACTTGTTGCATCGACTGTGCAGCCGCTGGGGTCTGCATTACTGGAGCCTGACCACTTGGGATAAATTCCCGCGAATTAGGTGTCAAGGCGGCAACCAAGCGATTGCTATCGCTGTAGCCGTTTGTTCCTTTCTTAATACCAATCTTAGCACAGATTTCCATAGCATTTAAGTCAAAAACACCAGAAATATTTCTGTTTTGCTGTGCCTGTGGCGACATGTCCGCAGGATCAATGTTACGCGCACTTTCGACAATTGATTTCAATGTGCGCAAACCAATCTCTTTGGCCTGCGGGATGCCGCTCTGGCCCATCTTATCACCATCGACAAAGATGCGATCCCAGAACTTACGGCGATCATATTCACCACCAATGATAGTGAACTCAAGCTCCATCCATTTTGCCGCAGATGACATGGACTTCTTGAACCACGGGCCAGAGCCAAACTCTGGAACTTCTGTATCGCCTTGCTTTACAACAATTACGGCGCGGCACACTGTGCCGTTCGGGATTAACGTAAACTCACGGTTTTGTGAATTATCGTCGGCGGGTACATTATTTAAATTTAGCATTATGCTACCTCTTCGCTAGAGTTTTGAGTTGCAGGATCAACGAACGTCAAATCCTTGGAGTCCTCTGGAGAACCACTAGACATCTTTTCCATTAGTTTGCCAAGATGCGGCTCTTCCAAAGTTTCGAGGCGACCACTGCGATCTTTTGCAGGGTATCCCCATTCATTCAATGGCTGACAGACAAATGCACGATACTGACCGTGATCCCCTGACAGGATTGCCATTGTAATTACTTCGTCAACAATCCCGGGCAATTCACGACCAGTTTTGCTGCCTTCGATTTGCAGCGCATATTGCTTGCGCCCATAATCATCTGTGATTTCGTCAAGAATGCCAACAAAAATCACATTCTTTTCGCGGATGTGCTGCAAGTGTGTGAGCCATGACATCATCTCACGTCCATGCATTCCGTAAGCTGCGCGTGTGTCCAGCTTCCCTGACCGCTCAGAGCGCGACTCAGGCTGCTGTAAGCACCACTGAAAGCACAAACGCCCTGCAACAGTAATAGAGTCCACGAAAAGAGTATCGTACCTCTGCCAGATTTCTGCACTGTCTCCAAACATTGAGGCAACATAATCGTAATGCGCCTGAGAGTAAGGCTGATCCTCACTAAGCGCGGGATTAGGTCCGCCCAAGAAACAGGCAAGGTCACGACACTCTGTCCATGTGCGAGGACGAATAACGTCAATCGGGTGTCCTTCGATTGCAGCATCACCCGCCTCAAGGTCCAAGAACAACGTGCTTGCGCTGTTTAATGTTCGGGCGAGTGTGGTTTTACCCACACCACTTTGCCCACATACCACGATCTTGTGGCCTTTCTTTTCAGCGAGACGCTGATCGGCTGTGATAATTTGCAAAGCCATTATGACACCATCCTTTCTTCTTCTAACGTGTATTTTTTCATATAATTTGGAACCATTTCTTTTAGTTTTTTCCTAAAAGATTGATGCACAGACATATGATCACCTTCCCAATCAGAATTTGCAAAGGCATACATCCCTCTCATAAAATTTGTGTTATCAAGGGTCCTGCCACCTGTTTCGATCCCAATGGTTTTTTCCATGATTTGTTTGTGCATGGAAACAAATACATCAGGCCATTTTTTAATGTTTGAATGGCAGATTACATTGTACAATTCACGAGCCTTTTCATGTTCAATTAAACCCAACTCAATCGCCATAACATATGCCGCTCTAAAGGAAGGTGATTTCCAAGGACTTCTTGCACTTTTAGGTGGCTTAATCTCTTGTTCAATTTCAATTAAGAGATTTCCAACTTTAGTATTAATGACCTTATGAACATCTTCATGCGAGGGATCTCTTACAAAAGTTGCAGACCTGAAAAGATAAGCGATTGGACCGCTTACTTGTTTTTCAATGTTAAGGATTTCATGGATAGAACGTGCCTTTCCTTGATCAAGAATTTTAAAAATTTCAAGCTCTCTGACAATTGACACCGCATAAGCAATTTGTTTTCCGGTTTCAATTTGTGCATTTAAACGGTGGTTTCCGTTGATAAGAACCCAAGAGCCATCATATTTAGTAAACACTAACGGCTCTGGGGTTAAGTCCCACCTGCTTAAATTCATCGACCTAACAAATCGCCTATAGTTTTGATTGTTTAAGTCTCTGTTGCCACTGTAATTGAACTCACACAGTTTTTTTGCGTCTTCTGAAGAAAGAAGAGAATTAAAGGTCAACTGCTTACTGTCCAAAGGGCAATCGGTGTTGTGCATTTCTTGCCATTTAAGATCAAGTTTTTCAAAAATATTCATCACTTTGCCTCCTCATACGCTGCCGCCTTTTCTTCGATTGGCGTAAACTGCTTCATGACTTCAAACACGTCTTCTTTGACAGAGTTTCTAAAGTTGTTATGAATCGCCAAGGTTTTCCCTTCGCTGCTATGATGTTCAAACGCAAACATTCCGCGCATGAAATAATCATTGTCCAAAGATTGACCTGTTCTATTGACAGAAATAGAACTTTCCATGACCTGCCGATAAAGCTGCACGAAAACATCAGGCCATTCTTTTAGATCACCATGAGAAAGTGAATCATAAACATCATAAGCATTTTCATAGCTAACGCGATCTGTCATGATTGCCATTACAAACGCAGCTTTGAACGCTGTTTGTTTCCAAATGCTTCCGCTTTTGCGCGGTGGCTTGATTTCATATTCAACTTCAGAAAGCAATTCACCAATTCGACTTCTCAGGACGTTTTCCACATCTTCTGGCATTGGATGTGAAACGAAAGAAGAAGCACGAAGAAGATATTGAATTGGCTGAACAATATTGATGTGCGCCCCAATAATATCTGCGTTGGTTCTTACCTTTCCTTGATCCAAGTATTTATACCTGTCGATGGAATCAACAATTGCAATGGAATAACAATTTGTTGTTCCCGTTTCAATTTGAGCATTTGATCTATGATTGCCATTAATCATAACCCATTCTGTTCCTTGTTTGACAAAGACCAAAGGTTCGGGAGTTAAAACCCAACGATTAAGATTCATTGCCCTGACATATTTGCGAAATGTGGGGCGGTGCAAATCACGATTGCCTTTGTAGTTCATTTCGCTGATTTTCTTCATTTCTTCAGCGGTGATTTCTGCACTAAATAGAATTTGCTTTCGATCAATTGGATCAGAAGCATTCATCATTTCTTGCAGCTTGACGTCTAACTTGCTAGTAAAGTCCATTAGTCTGATTCCTCAATTGTAAAGCCACCGACTTCAACTGTCCGACATGGCTCAAGAAGGTTGCGAATAGCGGGTGGTGCCGCTGTGTATTTACGCTCGTCAACAGCAAGTGTCAGCTTACCGTAATGACGTGCGTCTTCCTCTGGCATTGCCTCTAAGACGCAGCCAAGTTCGTCTTGGTCCCACACGACTTTCTTGCGCACCGTAGCCTTCAGCTTACGATTGCCTGCAACAATATATGTGGTGCCAAAGTCTTTACCGTCTGCGCGTAAAGCATCACGCGCTTGGGTAAAAAATGTATCATGGAGTTGTTGTTCAACGTCTTTCAACTCATCACGCAATTCACTGATAACGTGCTTGAGTTCCTCTCGACGCTCGAACAGTTCACGACTATTCATGTCGATTCCTTTCCGCTTTAAATTACTAGAGCCTTACCTATCCCATATAGCTTGGGACATGTCAACGACTTTTTTTAGATAAAAATATTTCTATGCCGTGAACGGCTTTCATTAATTTCTTTTTCAGTTTAAATTCAGGGGTTTCAACGCCCTTGGCATCTTCGACAACTTCGTACCAGTCGCCGTCTTTGTTTTGCTTTTGGTATCGAAAGTCTGCAACGTAAGCGCAAATCTTCTCGCCGTTGACCGCTATATTATAGCGCACTTGTAGCTCAAGATCCTTGACCTGATCTGCGCGTTCGAGCGACTTGAGGTACATGTAACGCTGTGACTCCCACTTGGAATCAAACTTGATGCCATCAACAGTTACTTTCTTATTACCATACTTGGGTCTTGACCCACGCCGCTTGGGATTATATACAGTAGGAAACGTCATTTATGGGAAAGTCCTCCATGCCGAATCCAGTAAAATACAAATCTGTAGGTGTTTCAATAGATGCTTACGACAAATTAGTAAAAATAGCGGATCATGAAGATCGTGCTATTGGACGCCAGTTGTCGCGCATGATTGATGATGCTTATGACGATGTGCAAGCAAAGGTGGCATCTCGTTATGACAGGCGTCACAACTTGGGTGGCATTGCTTCTGTATTAGAAGATTAAAGCAACCCCGCGCTTCCAAGACCGCCCAGTAGTGTTGCAGCCACTGCTGGGTTTTCTCTTGCGCGTTGACGAATATTAGAAACATCAGAAACAGCAGGTGTTTGTACCGGGGGTATTTCAGGAACCGGAATATTTGTTCGGGTTATAGTTTGAGATGCCGGGCGCTGCTGTCGTTGTGCCATTGAATCAAGGTAAGCTCTGCTTTGTTTTGTCGTCTCCGATACGCCCTCTTCGATAGACTGCGCACTTGTTTGAGCAACAGCAGAAGATAGCGCCTGCGATATAATTCTACCTACAGCTTCTGGCCTAGATACACCTTCACCTGTCATTGCATTTACACGTTTTGATAAGTTTTTATAAAACAATGGACTAGAAAAGACGCGACCAATTATGCTGTAGCGCAACAACTTGCCAAGGTTTTGAACTGGACTTGCCGCAATGTTAGCCGCAACAAGACCACCGCCCTCGACAGTACGGGCATTAAAGTTAAGAACACGACCAAACTTAGCCATTTCGTCTGCCATCTCTTCGCCAAAAACTGCGCCAAGTTTGCCAGAGTCATATTCTTTTATGAGTCTTGTTCCAAAAGCCTTTAGCTGTTTTGGTTCAACTAAGAAGCTCTCACCAAAGTCACCAATGATATGCTCCATATATGTGCCACGCAATTGCTGCATAGCTTCAGGAGAGTTATCATAATACTTCATGATCTTGGTTATTGTGGTTGGCTTTGTTGAGCCATTAACAATCAAATCAGCCGCCTCTTGTGGGCTAAGACCCTCACGACGAAATGCGTTGATTGCTCTGTCACGCGCAAATTCTGACGCTTCCTTTTGAGCTTCTTTAAGATTACGCAACAAGCCAACTGAACTTTCATCTGCGCCAGATGCAATTACACGATCAATTACACTTTGATCAACATTACGAAGACTTACAGAATCAATCTCATTGGCGAGCTTTCGAATTGCATTTGCTTGTTGCCCGAACAATTGATCTAATGTTGTGCCTAATGCTTTAACATCTTTATTAAATGCAGACGCGCTAAACTTATCAGGACGTGCTGAGTTTACAGACTTCTCTAATGAATTTCTCAGCCATTGTGATGCCATACGTTGACGAAAAGTCTCAAAAGAACCTCTTCCTCCAAACTCATCAAACAAAGTTTTAGCAGCGATCAAATACCTTGGCTTGTTTGGCTTTACGAGTTTGAAGACAGTTTCTTCAACGTTCGGAACTACACCATTTTTAAGTTCTTCCCGAATGGCACGAATAGATGCAGCAGATCCTACTTCATCAAAGTATCTCATGCCTTTTTCGTAAAACTCACGCGCACCGCGCAAATCAGATGCAGCATCAGAAATTTGCCTTAATGCTGCACCATCAATGTTTCTACCCGAATTAGCAGCAAATGATGCAATAGCTTTTGGATCTGTCAGAAGTTCTAATCTGCGGTCCAAAGCATCAAGAAAAACACGACCTTCGCGTTGAATTGTTTGAGAGCGAGCATTTTTCCTAAGTAAATCGGTTAAACTTTTGCGAGCGTTATAAAGCTCAGAAAAAGAAGATTTTTTGCCTAACAAGCCTATACGCTCAAGCATTGATTCCATAGTCCCGCCAGTTGTCCCTGCTTGAGTGGGTCTATAGCTCTTTCTCATATCTCGTGCTTTTTTTGCAATGTCTGCTGTTGGGATGAACCTAGAGTCTCCAATTGGTGATTCCATTGCACGATTGATGCGGGTCCATTTTGCCTGCGCTATGTTGTCAAAGTTTTCATAGGCGGCACGAAATGCACCATACAAATCTTGATCAAGTTGCAAATCCTTGGTCGCTGCACGGCCCAAATCATCAGCAGTGCTTTCCATGCCACGAAGTATGGCAACACCTGCATTATCAACAGCGCGGCCCAAAGTTTCATCGCCTTGCTGCACAGCCGCTATAATTGTTCGGCCTAGAGCATCTGGGTCACTGGTTCCCGCTCTTGCACGAAGATCATCTAACGCGGTTTGAATTGCTTCATTGTTTGAGCGAGTACGTGCAGAGCCTTTAAATATCTGCTCCTCTGTAGCAACAGCCCGAGCAATAAGAGCAGGAGCGCCAACAAGACCCGGCGCTGGAGCAACGCCCATTTCTAAGCTCTCTTTAATTGTTTTTGCTTGATCTTGCGTTAGTCTCTGTGGTCCTAAACCGCGCCCTACAACTCCAAAAGACTTACCGATAAGGCCAACTATACCTTCACCCGCAGCAGCTATACCAGCTTCTATAGCAGTGTCTCTGGCTATTTCTGCCGCAGATTGCCTTGATATACCCATAGCGGCTTCAATGCCTTCTTCAAGCAAATTACCACCGCCACCCCCTACTGCGGCACCAATTACAGCACCCAAAATTGGAATAGGTATTACAGCTTGACCACCAATCGCACCTGCGATTGCACCCCCGACTTCAGGTCCCATGCCTGCTAAATCCGCTAGATCAGCGCGACTAAAGCCTGATTCATCAATCAGAACATTCTTGTCTGTTTCTACACCAAACTTCGCTGCACCAGATGGCGTCAAAGCAAGACGACCACGATTGTCTCTTATGTAATCTTCTGGCTTTAATCCCTTCATTGCAAGAGCAGCTTCTTCTTCTTCCGCATCATCAGCTAAACTCAAGGCACGGCGCAGTCCAAGGTCTTTAATACCCGTTTCAACGTCAAACTGAGGATCAAAACCTTTTTGTTTTTTATCAAAATCAGAAATTATTTCTTGAGGCAAATAAGCACGAGGATTTGCAATGACTTTATCAATTTCCATGCGTTCGCCAATTGTAGGGGCATCGCCAGTAATTTTAAAGTCAATTGGTCCGTATTTTGTGTTGACCGATACTTGACCCATATTAACCCCCTGTTAAATCAATAACGGTGCGACCATCAGCTAGAGATGGTTGTTTTTTCGAACCGCCATACCCCATGCTTGTTGCAAGAGCCTCTTGAGCTTTTTGAAAACTATTATCATTAACATAATAATAAGAATCAGCCAAATCATTAATAAATGGTGTAAGCGCAGTTGCCTTGGCTTCAAAAATACCACGAACTTGATCAACACGATTGAGAGCATCTTGTGGGTTTCCAAAGATGTCCATCTTACCCATCAAACGCTCCATGTTCTGAATGTCCACATTTGAAATACCGTTGCCAGTTTCTTGTGTCAGGAAGCGTTTAAACTCCGCAATTAAAGAATCACGCAACGCCTGAGCTTGTTGCGCGGGTGATACACCAGATTCTCCAAAAGTAACTTTTGCATCCTTTAAGCCAATTCCAACAAGAAAAGTATTAAATTGGTCTGCAACAAGTTTAATAGCTGGTGATCCAGATGATTGTACTTCTAAAATGGCATCTTCAATTTTACCAAGCTCGCTCATGGCAACTTGCGTTGTTCTGTATGCATTTCCAACAGTACGCGCCGTAAACTCTGGACGAGAAAAAACACTTTTACCACCAGAGGTTCCTACCAAAATTTCAAGACCCGGAATAATTTCTAAATCTTTGGAGTCTGAAATTTCTTTGCCTTCAAGATTTTTAAGAAAAACTTCTTGTTGAAAATCTATCCATTTTAACTGAGCTTCTTTTGCTGCCAATCTTTGCTCTTTTGCAAGTGCAGCCCGAGCGTTTTCATCATTTTCAATTTGTTGCAGTGCATATTTACCAGCAGCAAGTTTTGCAGCAGAAGCTCTTTCTTCAGCTTTTTCCAAAGCAGGCATTGCAGCCTGTCCAGCCTCACCAACAGATGCAAGCATTTTTCCAACGTTAAATCCACGTCCAGCTTTGTTTTGCATAAGCGCCAAGCCAAACGCCATAAGAGCTTTGCTTTTGTCAACCTTGCCGCTTGCGTCTATACCTGTGGCCTCTTCAAACTCTTTTTTATAACGAGCTAAAGCATCTTCACGAGATTCTTTTGGTAAAGGTGTATCTGATTTTCCAGAAGATTCCATATAATCTTTAAGAGCCGACACGAAAGCATCTTCAACGTTTTCTTGGGAAACTTTACCTATGCCACCAGTTGCAGCAGCATCTTGGTTCATTTTTTGGTTTATTGCACTATCTACAGATCTTTGAGTTTTTAATTTTTGTTTTTGGTTTTCTATAGCTAAATCAGTAATTGCTTCTTGATCTGCATCCATCTTTTTCGACACAGGACCAAGCGCAGCAAGGTCTTTAGCAATGTCATCCATTTGAAATTCAACATCACCAAATTGCTCAGATGCAGCCTTGGGATCAATTTCTGAAGGCATGGCAATATCGCCAAATTCACCCAAAAAAAGTGGATCTTGTTGTTTTGCCGCCTCTGCTTCACGCATTGCCTTTTCTTCAAACAAAAACATAGGCAAAGCGTCTTCGGCTGCGGTTTTACTGCCCTCAGAATAACCCTCCAAAAGCAAAGGTAATGCACGGCGATACGCTTCGTCAGAAAACATTTCCAACGTAGCTGCGTCTTTACTAAACGGACCACCAAGAAACGCTCCTAAGTTACCAGCCAAATCGGTAACACCACCCATGATCCCGTATCCACCCGCAGAAACCCCACCAAGCAAACGATCTACAAGATTTTCTCCAAACCCTGTTACTTGACCTGTTGAGCGTTCAGCCTCACGCCGTGCAGCAGCAATGCGTTCATCTAAGGATAGTGGACCAGAAGTATCAGTCATTTAATTCCCCTATGCTCTTTGCTGACTAAGGCCCTGAAGACCCGCATAAGCCCCTACGCCCGATATGAACGGATTTGGCGCTGACGATGGCTGTTGCGTAAATTGACCATACATGGATGCAGATGGCGATCCAGTTAAGAACGTCTGACCATAGCTATATGGCGCAAGTGCTTGCTGTGTTATGTTTAATTGATTTTGACGCAGCATGTCTTGATACTGTTGACCGTATTGACGCTCTTTACCACCTAGCTCATACATAAAGCCAAGATCGGCAGGCTGCATGCCTGCATACACACGACCAATATCAGCAGAAGTTCCAGCTAAAGCACCATAGGCTTTACCTATGTCAGCCTGCGCCCCACCAAGCGCACCATAGGTTTGCCCCAATCCACCCATTAAGCGACCAGCCTCTAAGCTGCGCTTCATTTCATCTTCTTCTGCTTTAACTTGAGCGTCAGCAGCAGATAGCCCCATGCTGCGATACATGTCCGCAGCGGCTGCTTGCCTTTTTTTAGCGGCCTCAAAAGCCTCCATGCTCATTCTTTCTTCCGCGCCAGCTATGCCCGTTTCTAACTGCGCACCAGCCAATCCACGTTTTGCTGCATCTTCATATGCTGAAGACTCAAGAGAAGCACCAGTTGCACCCAACTGACCAGTAAGTCCAGACGCCTGCAAAGCACGTTTGCGAGCCGCTTCATCTGTAGCAATCGCATTTGCCATAGATTTATCAAAGCCTTGAGATAACAAATCAGCAATTGTTCCTTGCTTTGTCTCTTCAATGGCTCGTTCTGTTTCTGCCGCTTGCACACCTGCACGAGATCCGCCAAATGCGCCTGCACCGATTGCTTTTGCTGCACCCTGCTGACGGCGCTGTGCGCCCTCACGATCAATGCGCTTCATCGCAGCATCAATAACTTGCTCTTTGTACGGGTCCATAAAACTTTCAATTCTTGCACCCGGATCGAAGCGCCCCAAACCTTCTTCTGCAAGCTCAAAAGCACGACCAGTGCCGCGCTCAAATGCTTCACGCGCACCAAATTCTCCTAAACCAGTTTCTGCACGTTCCCGCGCTAATGCATAAGGATCTTCTGAGCCAGCAAATTGACCAGTTGAAAGATCAACCTGCTCTTTAGCCTTAGTTAATTCAGTATCGTAAATGTCTTTAGCGCCTACAGAACCTCTGCCTTCTTGCAAATAAGTTTTTGCATCTGGCATGTAATCTGTAAGAGCTTTGCCTATAGTGGTTTCACCAGTCCCTATAGCAGATTTAGCTTCTGGTAAAAATTTAGCAATTCCTTCGGCATCCTGAAAGTAAGGAAGATACCTGTCCATAAATTCTTGACGTTGCTCTGGGGTGGCAAACGTGCCTGCTACAGCATCCTGAAGGGGGCTGGTAGCTTGAACATAATCGGGAATGTTAAAAAGCTCAGGATCATCAATTAAACCACCTTGCAGGACACCCGAGGCATCAGGCGTCCCAAAAATTCGCATAAGCAGGGCTTCATCAATGTCTTGTATATACTGCGGCCTAGCTTGAATCTGTGTAACCGTATCTGACATCAGGCCATCCTCTCTAGGTTATCCATTACGCCGTACATTCGCTGAATACCCTTATTCAAGTTTCCGTTTCCCGCGCCTTTTACTGCATCACGAGTCATAACAAACTCTCCCGCTGTCAGCATAGCAGGAACGTCATCTTTTTTTCCAGAACCTTCTTCTGGCATTATACCACCATTGCGCCTTGGAAAGTAAGCAGGCCCACCTTTGTTTGCGTACATTGCCCTTAGCTCACTCGCTGTTCCACTAGGGCGATTAACTTTCTTGAAGCGTATTGGGCCTTGACCGAATGGTCGATTAAAACGCTCCATCATGCCGTATGGATCAGGATCTTCTTCTTCAGTAAATAAAGAATCTAGCAACTGAGAGCCAAGACCGAACGCCAAAGCCTCTCCTGCTTTGGTATTTAAGATGCGCCCAATTCCCTTTTGAGGATTGGTGTTAAAAAGCTCTCCTAAACCTAAAAGACCCTCTGCTCTTTTAGGTCCACCACTTAAAGCTGACCTTATTCCGGGGTCCGCAAGAGCCGCTCCCGTAGTTGCGCCGCCTGTAGCTTTTGTTACTCCTAGCAACGCATCAAGAGAATCCATACCTGTGCCTGCGCCACTAATTGCGCCAAGCCCACCGCCTATC
>Ga0222715_10002036_pt1 | contig 18765 bp, 34 predicted proteins | sample C33_9DmetaG_FD_165056 | JGI IMG/M metagenome (GOLD analysis project Ga0222715, IMG submission 165056) | Estuarine water microbial communities from San Francisco Bay, California, United States - C33_9D | ecosystem: Environmental > Aquatic > Marine > Unclassified | place: USA: California... | reverse complement strand
GTTTCTTTGAGAAATTGCTAATTCACCACCACCACGTTCCCACTTATAGATTCTAAGTGTTGGACAAACATATTGTTCGTAGTAGTCTGTATATTGACTAGAATCATTTGACATCAGAGCAACCCATTTTTCAAAAAACGCTCTAGTTTCTGCAGAACGAGAAACTCTAAAATTTATACTAATTTGACTGAAGGTAGAACCAGTTGCATACCTGATAGCAGAACCAAGTTGGTTATAATTTCCCGTAGTTACCTGTTTACTGGGAAGATTAACGCTGTCAGCGTAATAATTTAGCAGATTTCTTAAATCACCTGTCTGTGGGTTATATTTTGTCCCTCTGAGGGAACCCATCATGGGAGGAGCACTAAAATGTACCGAGAAAAGGTTTGTAAATGAAGGCGCATTATTCTTTTGCTTTGAGAATGCTATGAAATCCTGCAAAGAATTGTATTGTGCTCCTTCTGAATTTGGAATTGACATTATACTTTAAGTTCCTTTTCTGTGATTAACATAAATTCCCAATTATGGTCTTTGCAGAATTCGGTTGCTGCTTTCCACTTTGCTTGATTGACGCTCCATGTAACGACTTCATTAATATATCTTTTTGTATTTCTTTTCTGTGTTGTTGGTTCTTGTGTTTGCTTGAATGGTTTAACTTCAACCAGATATTTTCTATTTCCAATTTTTACATAAAAATCTGGAAAATATCTATGCCGTTTACCATCAACAGGAGAAATATATGGAATTACAATTTCTTCACTACCCCACTCTTCAACAGTGGGAGTAATATCACACCATTTCATGAATTTATATTCCCAAGATGACCTATAAATGACATTACTCGGGTCGCCTTTATACTTCCTTGGAAAGGAAGGTTTGTACTTGCCTTGATATCTCATAAATACATAGAGGTCACATAGTATTTAGGTGTTGTTTTGGCAGCTTCCACAACTGGACAAAAAATTCTAAGGTATCCCATAAAATTTCCAGTACCGAGTCTTGCTGGGGCGGATGATGTCGAATCTCCAACAGAGGGCATTGACTATTTGTGTATGCAACGTTATGCAATTGCGTATAACGATAAAACTGCCGCATACTATGGACAAAATCTTCCTGGCAACAATGTCAAAAAGAATCTTAATGACAAGAGAGTTTATTTAGCAGTTCCAAACAACATTTCAACTAGTTATACCCCAACATACAATCAAGTCGATTTAGGAGTCGCTGGTGTTGCTGCAGCAGGTCTTCTGAGTACATCTCAGGGCGTTAGTGCTATGGCATCGGTGCTTCAATCTGCATCAGGTGCTGCACTTCCAGAGTTTGCTGCTAGTGCGATTTCAAGCACTGCAAATAGTCTTGGACAAGCACTTGGATTAGAAGGTAATATTAATGCAAGTACATTAGCAGCATTAACAAGGGGTAAGGTCTTCAACCCCTTTACTGAACAAATTTTTAAAAATATGTCGTTTAGAACGCATAATTTTAATTTTAAGTTCTTTGTTCGCAGTGCAACAGAAGCACAAGAAGTATACTATATCATTCAATACATTAAAGAGGGTGCAGTTCCTAGCATCAGTGGCGGAGAGAAACCCACCGCTGCTAACCCGAATACCACTCAGGGGATACTACAAAATAGTGCTTCTTTTGGTGGTGCAAATGCAAACAGGTTCTTTAATGTTCCTGATAAATTTAGGCTCTCATACAAAAGATTTAACTATGAACCTACATCCACTTCTTCTAGTGGAGGAATTGAACTTCACCACAAGATTAAAGATTCTGTATGTGCAGGAATCCAAGTAAACTATACTCCTGATGGGTCATATACAGCATTTAAGCAACTTTTAACATCTTCTGCAAACATTCGTGGTGGTACAAAAGAAAACAATCCATTTGCATCAGTTCATGTTCCCTCATTAACTTTACAATTAACATTTATTGAAACTTCTATTGTCAGTCAAGCCGATGTTCTAGCAGGTTACTAATGTCATACTTCAGCAGATTACCAAATTTATATGTTGCCGAGGGAATTAGTTCTCTTGAAAATTTTAAGTATCGTCTTGCAAAAAATCTTTTTAGAAGAGTTAATGCAAGGGAAGATTTAAGTAAATACACAACTTTCTTTGAGTCTTATGAAATTAGGGATGGAGACACTCCATCTTCTTTGGCATATGAACTTACAGGCGAAAGTGAGAATGATTGGATTATTTTGATAGTTAACAACATCACTGATGTATATGAAGAGTGGCCAAAGACTGATGCTGCAATGCAGTCTTATATAGAGGCAAAATACTCAGTGTCAGATGATATCCACCATTGGGAAACAAACGAAACCCTTTATACTGATATCGTATTCATTAAGCAAGGTATTGAAGTAAACGAAACCTTTAGAGCAGTCCTTCCCGATGGAACTACATTAACTAAAGACCAGTCAATTTACCCAGTTACTAATTATGAGTATGAAGTTTATTTGAATGAACTGAAAAGAAATATATTAATACCAAATCCTCAAATTATAGACATTATAATTGAAGAGTTTGATGATTTAGTTGCATACCAACCTAACTTAGAGTTGGATAATGATGACAATAAGAAGACGACTCTGAGCATTGCACAATTGTTCCTTGATAGAAAGGGTTCTGTTTACGCTAGTGCTGCTCGCTCCAGTGATATCGGAGTAGTTACATCATTTGATTATGGTAGTTTAACTGGAAGTGCAGTAGCAACCGCAGGTGTTGTACAAACTACAACTGTAACAAGTGACACTACAACAACTTCTTCTAGTTCTTCTAGTTCGTCCTCTAGTTCTTCTGGTGGGTCTGGATACTAAAAAACCCTAGAAACCCAAAAATTGGCGGAGAAATTTTCCGCCGATCCTGGGAATCAAGGGTCGATTTAGGTTAGGGGGGGGGGTCACCCTCCATCAATCTGGCATCCAACTAGAGCACCACCTACGATGCCAAGAGGGATTGCCCAGTAACGTCCATCACCTCTGGACAGTGCAGCACCCGCTCCGCCACCAGCAATTCCTCCAAGAATAGAACCTTCAATGCAGGAATTGTTGTCTTCTTGATGCGGTTTTTGCGGAGCGTGATGACGCTCACAGGGAACTGCGACTCGCTCTCGGAAAGTCTTTACATATCCAGGAGATTGTGACGTGCCAGGAACATACTCTTCACGATATTCATTCCGATAACACTTTTCCTCACGAGCATAACCTCCTTGGGATTGATATGCTTGGCGATTGCTTCGGTCACCAATACTCTCTGCACTAACAGGCAGAGCAGAGAGTGTCATCAGAGCAGCGAGTGCAAGTTTCATCAGTCTTCCTCAGCAAGACGAGCGAAGTAGGACATGGTGTCCTCTTCATCTTCTACAGGAGAGGCAGCAACTGCTTTCTCTCGGAAGTCCGAAACTTCTTTACCCCAGGATTCAGAAGGCATGGGTTTTGCAAACACTTCCTCTTCCTCTTCGTTAACGACAGGGGAGGAACCAGTCTTACCAAGCACCAGGTTCAGGCGTGCTTGCAGTTGCTCATAGGACTTGAAGTTCTTGGCATCTTCAAACTCTGCGAGAGAGTATGCTTGATTCCAGATACCTTCGAGTTTGTCATCATCAAACCCACCCAGAGTTCCAGGTGCAGCGAACTCAGACTTGTCGTAGTTCCAGTAACCTTCGACCTTGCGAATCTTCAGTTTGAAGTCAGCACCCTTCCAGAAGTTGAAGGGGTCGATAGGAGTCTCGTCAGCGAATGCAGGTTGCATTGCTTCGGTCAGTTTGTCAAAGATTTTCTTGCCAAACTTGTAGAGGAACACACGACCTTCGTTCTCAGGATGTGCAGGGTCTTGCACAACATAGATGTTAGCGTAGTAGGACAGTTTGCGTTTCTGAGCACGAGCAATCTCCTTGTCAGAATCACGACCACTGTTCCACAGTTCGCGGTTCAGTTCGCCCACGGGGTCATCTTTACCGAGAGTAGTCAGGGAATTCTCGATGTACCATTGTCCACCAGGACCCTTGAAGGCATGACTCCAGACCTTTGCCCAAGGCATTTCCTCCCCATCGGGAGCAGGCAGGAATCGAATAACAGCATAACCATTGCCAGACTTGTCCATTTCAGGTTTCCAGAAACGTTCGTCGGCAGAAGAACCAGCAGCAGGTTGGTTCAGTTTCTCAATCTCTCGCGTCAGTTTGGCGAAAGTGTTACCAGCGGTAGACGCTTTTTTGAGAGATGCAAAAGACATAATCGTATTCTCCGTATTTGTTGTGTGTAGTTGTATTGGTTGACTACCCTGTAAGGATAGCACATTATTTAGTCGCGGTCAACCTCCCTCTGTGCCGCTTGTTCAAGTGTCTGCACCATGGCATCCATGCACTCAGCAAGGTCTCTGTACCCGAATGCCTGGGACAGGGCATTGATTCTGGTCTTCATGTCTGCTGCCTCTGTATCCTCATGCGATGCCAGGCAGAGACGTGTGTAAAATGTTTTCTGTTTATCAATAAGAACTTTACAGTCTTCAATATGTCCTAACTTTTCTTTCTTATTCATCGACCCTAACTGTGAGGTCATCGATGCAATTTCTTGATAAGTGCTGAAAATGTCCTGCAAGTTTGCCTGAACTTGTTCCGACTTAAAAAAACTCATACCTTACTCCTAATAGTGTTTAAAATAACACCTTTGTATTTTTTACAATCAATTTCTAAAAATGGTCTGTACTTTAATATTTGATTTCTAGTCTGTTTCCAAATCGGGTCGCTCAACGACGAGTCAAAACGTTCAACAAAACCTAGGCAATGTTCAAATACAACAAGTGTTTCTAGTGTTATCTCCCGAGACAAATATTTCTTCAGGATTATAGGATGTTGTCCCTTACGAGCAGTAAAAATATTATCGAAAGTTGTTTCGTAAGGAGGGGCAATTTCGTCTAAAACGATACTGACATCCTCTTTAAATTTATAAGAGAAAGACTCTTGATGTATCTTCCAACGAGTGTAGATATCATCACTAAAAGATTTTATGTATCCTCTGGGGTCAGAAACAAAATTAGCGACGAAGTAATTGAGGATATCTTTATCCCCATACTTCGTCGCTAATTTTTTGAAGAAATAACGGTCACGCCTTTCTTCAAATGATTTTTCAGAGGCAGTGACTTTGCCCCTGTATTTCACATAATCATAATTATCTTTAGTGAAGTGTTGTTTTAATGCAAGATACATTTTGTACACTTCAAATCCAGTCACAAGGGCAACACTCCTTTCGATGATTGTTTCATATAATTGAGGCGTTGTGCTTCGTGCCTCAGACGTTCTTTTAGAGGTTTAGAAATAAGTTTTGGAACAGTTTCCAATTCAATTTCATTCTCTTGGCAATAGGTAATAACAGCTTCAACGTATGTAATTAAACCATTACTACTTTTTACCAACCGTTCAATCTCCTGAGAGAATTTAGTAGGCGTTAGAAACTTGTCATCTAATTGTTCTTTAGACATTTGTTCTTCCCCTAACAAATTCTTCAATATAGGACTTGAGTAATTGTAAATAGTCATCAAGATTGTACTTCTCAAATACTTGAATAGTTCCTTCTTCAGTGGCGATAAGTGTGACAATTTTCTTTACCTCGATACCCGAACGCTCAAGGAACATCGCTGCATATGCAGTCTCTTGAACAAAATAGTTCTCGATGTTCTGTTCTTTCTTTTCTTTAGTTGAGGTTTTAAAATCGATTACTGCCAACTCGCCATCGAATTCAGCAATGCAGTCTACTCGACCTGCTAAACCGAGGTAATGCGAATACAAAAACGTTTCTAGACAATGAATGTTATTGATTCGGTTCAGCGTAGACTTTGCCGACTGAAACATTCTAACAGATAATGGATTATTTTCCAAGTACTTGTTAATATCTAGTTTTCCTTTGAAATAATCTTCCGTCAAAGCATGGAATGCAGTGCCTCTCTGTGTTGCTCTAGCAGTAATACGATTTGCCTCTGTCTCACCGATTCTTTTTCGCCATTCGGCAAAGAACTGCGCGTTCTTAAACGAGGTGATTGAGGTTACACTCGGATAATATTTATCTGCTCCAGGAATAGGATAGAACCTAGTCCCGTCTTGTGTCACAGGTTCGACCTCAACATGATTATTGAGGACGACATCAATAAAATTAAACATTTAAAAACCTAGATTGTACTTAGTAAGGAGGTAAGACTTAACAAGACCAGAACGAACGATATCTTCAATGCCAAACTCTACACAAGCAAACTCTCGCATGTTTTGAAGAATCTTAATGAAGTCGGAAATACCAGTTCTTTCATTTTCTTTAACCAAATCAGACTGAGTGATATCACCACACAACATAATCTTAGAATCTTCACCGATACGAGTAATCATCGAATCGAGTTCATGGAAGTTCAGGTTACTGAATTCATCAACAATGACAATCGCATTGTCAAGAGTAACTCCACGAATAAAAGAAGTACTCCAAAAAGAAATAGTTTCTTGGGCTCTGAGGTTGTCATAAAGCATTTCAAACGAATTATCGTCAGGCATACTGAACATGTATTTTACCATGTTCTTGTATGGAATCTGATAAAGTGCTGACTTATCTTCATGGTCTCCAGGAAGGAAACCAATCTCTCGGGTAGGAACAAGTGACCTTACGATATAAATTTTATCATAAGGAGTTGCCTCGTCAAGTACCTCTTGAAGAGCAAGGTAAAGCGTAATAAAAGTTTTACCTGTACCAGCAGCACCATGAAGAAGTAAATTCTGCCCCAATCCATACTGTTCGAATACAACTTCTTGATTAGGAGTTAATGGTTTAATTGGAACCATGTAACTTTTATCAATCGGTTTCTTCCTTTTAATTTGTTTCTGCGTCATATGAGGAGGAACAGGGGGACCACCATTGTTGCGCTTTCTTGCTCTTGCCATAGTTTAAGTGAAACGACTCAAGTTTGCTAGGGGGTGTGCTTTTTGCACTTTAGACATCACTTCTTTGAATCCGTCAGATTGTTTGGGAGTGCCGTAGGTTACCCCACCAACGCCTGCCATCCAATCTTTGTCCCAGTCAGGATTTTCTCCTTTCCAAGTTTCGTATTCTTTCATGGTCATGGAGAGTTCTTGTTTCTCTCCTGTGACCTTATTTATTACAGGGTATGTCGGCACTGTTTTGCTCCTTTGGTTTGATTTGTTTACGAACTTTTTTCAATGACTTAAGTTCTGCCTTGATAAGTTGATAGGCAGTTTCACTATCAATCTTGTGTCCCATTTCCATGGCACAAACAACATCAACACGAGTTCCGAAGTGCATCAATGCACGTTCAAAAGTATCTAGTTCTTCGTACATCAGTCAATCCTCAGAGACGGTTGAATACAGTTGCACTCGTCAAGGTGCTGGGAGCATCCGCAGTCGCCCTCAGGGCACCATCCAAGCGCCTCAGAGATGGTCGGGAACTGGCAGATGAAATGCTGCTTACAGAGTTCTGCAACGTCCTGGTGCTCCTTCTGGGTGCCGTGAGCGCAACGCAAATCGATGTAATGCATCCATGAGCGAACTGAGCCCGTCATGTAAATTCTGGTGGGCACTGCCATGGGCAGAATCATGCGAGCACATTCCTTTGCCACACCTGCATCCAGCATCTCCCTGTAGACATCCATGGTCTGCTTGAAGTGATACTGCATCCAGATTTCATACTTCTGCTTGACAAAGGGGTCAAGGTCATCGATACTCTTCTGACGATTGGTAGTATCCTGACGACGAAGTTCGGGCAGAGGAATCTCATCGCCAAGCAGGGACGAATCTGCATAGCGTTGAGAAAACTCTTGGAAGGTGAACGAACGGTGACGTAGAATCTGAGCTGCGATTGCCCTGGTAGTATTAATCTCCAGAGTCATGTGTGCCTGCTCAAAGATGCTCCAGTGCTGGTGCTTGATACAATACTTGAGCAATCCTGCAACCTTTTCGTTCTCCTGATTGGCAGGATTGCTGACACGAGCAACATAACCAATAGTTTTCTCTGCGTCAGGAGTCACAGAGACAAGGCATACTTTTGTCATAATTAGGAGTTTTTGTTTTTGTATACAGAACTTTGGGGATGACACCATTCATCGTGTTGTGTCATTGCCTCCTTCAGTGCCTCAGTTACATTCTCTTTGAAAGAACGATAAGGAATGAAGAGTTCATCATCCTCAGTCTTATAGTCCTGATGAGTTTCTTTGAACTGACGCTCACACTCATACACAAGATTGGATACAATGTCATTGATAACTTCAATGGACTTTGGTGTGAGTGAATGCCACTCAAAGCCAGGGAACATGTCGTCCTTGACACGATTCAGCAGTGCTCGCTTACAATGCCACTGACTATCAAAGATTTGAGTAAATGCTTCCCAGTCATGTTGGGATTTGAAATATGGAATACTCATTTGTCGTTACTAAAAAGAATACGTGAAATTAAATAGAAACCAAATGCCTTGAAGTATCCAATAGCAGCAAGACCAAAGATACCAGGCATTAACCAGTTCCATAATAGCATAAGAATAGCAGGTTTGATAAAAAATCCAAGCACTTGTGCAAGTGCTTTTACTGCTTCTTTTTTCTTTTCTTGTTCTTCTAGTTCTTCCAGTTGTTCTTTAGTTGCTTCCTCAATATCTTTTTTGAAAGCATAGACGGTCATGAACGTCCGCCCCATTCAATGCTAGGAAATGCCTCCGAAATAACTGCTTTTGTAATGCGCTTATATTTGTCGTTGATACGACCATCTTTAGCAAGAACCAACAGTTCTGCTTCTTCAGCAGCAAGTCCTTCAAGAAGTTGAACAAACATAGACTCCCTCTTCAATGCAGGCAGTTTGTCCTGACCACCCTTAAAGAAACGGTACAAACCACGATATTCTTGCTCAAGGCGAGAGTGGTCTGTACCTACAGGTGCATCATTAGGAGTGTAAGGAACATCTCCCTCAGGAAGCATAGACATGATACTATCGTCGAAATTGATAATCAATAGTTGACGAAGAGCAGTGCTGTTATGCTTGCGAAGCAAGGCAATTTTTTCTTCTTTTGTTTTTGCGTTAGAGACCTTTCTCAAAATCTCACTTAGTAGCAATCTAGGATTGCTGTTTTGTACAGATCGTGTAGCCATAATTAACTCCGTTTAAATCATTCGTCATCATCTTCATCTTCGAAAAGATCGCCCCAATATTGAGCATCTGGTCTGATGTAGATTAGTTCATCATGTAGCATGTTGCCATCTTCATCAAACATTTCTGGATGTGTAACAGATTTAGCATAGGCAGCGTTTTCGATAAAGTCTTCAACGTAACCTTTAGCTAACCATGAAACAGTGATACCGAGAATGAAAGCACCAACAACAACTAAAACTACTAGTGCGATTAACATGGTTTCCCTCCTAAACCGTTTACAATAATATGGAAACCAACCCCTCCTATGTCATGAACTCATGATTATTTAGTTGTCAAATGAGATTGTTTTCTCTGAGATACTTCACAGTGTCTGTGCATCCACCGAGTTTTGTGCCGCCCATAATAACTTGAGGGAAAGTACTACCAGCACCAAACTGAGCATAGAATTGTTCTCGTGTAAAGTCACGATTCAATTGCTTTTCAGTAAAGGAAAGATTTTTACCACTCAGAACTTGTTTAACTTGTGTGCAGTAAGGGCAACCAGTTCTAGTATAAACTTGAAAATTCATAATACCTCCAGAATAAAAAAGGGACTCCGTAGAGTCCCAATTGGGTGTTCCGACTATGTAGAGACCGCACGAAAGGTCTCAAACATATTTATCAGAAGCTGAACTTCAGACCAGCCTTGGTGCCGTAGCTACGGTCAACACCAGCAACGCCCGAACCAACGAAGCTGACTTCGCCATAAGCAGACAGTTGCTCGGTCAGACCAGCAGAGATACCTGCCTTGCCCGAAGGAACGGTGTCAGAAGCACCGCCGTCAGGAGCAACAATGGTAGCACCACCTTGGACATACCAAGCAGCGTCAGTGCCCAGAGCACCTTCGTAACCGACATGGGTGTCGATGTTGGTGCCGCTGTAGTTAGAACCAGTGAAACCAGAGTTAGCCTCGACGTTCACATAGGGACCTGCAAAAGCAGCGGTCGCCATGAAAGGTGCAGCAGCGGCAGCTGCGAGAACAGATTTGATCATTTTTGTTTCCTCGTTATTTTACTTGCGGAATGGATACCCGCAGATGAAAGCAGACTCGACTCGTCTGCGTTGGATTAATTATAGCACCCTTGGGGTGCAGTGTCAACAGATTGGCGCGAGTAGTTGAGGCACCATCCTCTGTTGTAAATCTTTACAAAGTTTATTTATACTATTCGGGGTGTTCGGTTTTCTCTAGTTTTCTCTGTTGAACTCTAGCATCCTCTAGTTTCTTTCTGGACTCTATCAATTTTTGAGCGACTTCAATTCTACCCCTTTCGTATTCTTCAGAGTCAAATGGCAAATCGAAAATATCATCAGCAGATACAATAGGCTCAAATTCAACTTCATCCCCCTCAATAATACTCTGCAATTCTTCTGGTAAATCTTCTTTTTTAATTTTGGGTAATTTCATAATACTCGTAACCAACTGCGTCTCGTGTTGTCCATATTATATTACCATCTCCTGATGTTTGCAAGTCACGAGATGTTGAAATTATAGCATTAGATTGGTCTGTTAGTTTCCATGCTACTCCACCTGGGTTAGATGCCCAATCTGCATCTAGTCCTGCACTATTAACAACGTTAAGTGCAGCAACTCCTATAGTGTGAATTCCAGATGTTAGATTGCTGAGAGTAAATGAAGACACACTTTCTTCTGCCCATCCATACCTAGTTCCTAAAGAAACACCATCTAAGAAATATTCAGATTGGTCGTCTTGAGATACTGATAGAGTGTAATTTCCTGTAGCTGGAATAACTACATTCCAAGTAGCAGTATTTACGATATCAGGTAGAGGACTGGTGTTAGATGGCCAAACTCCATATGCGTTTAACAGTTCACTCCAAGTGTGCCATGGAGGAGTGTTTACCCAATTGATATTATTTCCAGAACCAAAACAATTACCCCCACGACAAATTCTAATAAACCAACCGCCTGGGTTTCTTTCCCAAGAGTATGCAAGTCCTGTAGGTTCTCCGTCACCATCTTGGAATCCTGCATCAGAGTTCAGACATCTAACAACCATATTAAGATTAGTTCCACCATTCAATGTTCTTGAATATGTGTATGGTGTGTTTAATGTTCCTCCTGAAAAAATTCCACCTGCAATAGATAAAACTGGTTCAGTTTCTTCATTTAAAAATAACTGAGCATTGTCATCACACGCAAACTGGAATGTATATGTATCTGTTGCGGGAATAGGAACAATATAAGTTACCTCTTGCTCCTGTAGTGGAAGAGTACATACTTGCGGATTCACCCAAACTGCATATGCATTTCCAAGTTCGCTCCAATAACCAACATTACTAACTGTTGACAAAGGAATAATATCTTTTATTTCTATCTGTGCATTACAATCATCACCATCCGAATCATAAAAACATATTCTTTTATCGTTATTATCTACCCTAAATCCATCATAACCAGAACCACCAAAAATTGTTGCTGGGTATGTTCCTACACTTACTTCAACATAGTCACTATCAGAACCTCTTTCATCATCAACTTCTTGAATAAATGTTCTTCCAGCAACTGTATAACTTCCTAACGCTTGACCATAAGAATCTGGGTCATCATCATATTCAAAATCTAATCGAACAAGACCAGAACCCGTACCGCCAATCACTAAATCTCCAGCACCATTAAATCTAGCAGTAAGAGTAGATTCTCCAACAACAGATTCAGTACCAGAAGTTACAGGATAAGTTACTGGACTAGATTTTTCTATTTTTCCAAATCTAATTAGAGTTCCATCTCCAGTAAAGTATTGCTGCTCTCTGATATTGATATCACTGTCAAATGGAGAGCATGATTCTGTATCTAAATCAGGAACAAAAAAGTCTTCTTCTAATCTAAGTCCTTTTGTAGATACATCTCCCCATGGATAACATACTCCATAAGGGTCTAGACATCTAGCAAAATCATCCCAAGCATCTGCAGGATTAATCCATTCATATACACAATCATAGTATGTCCCGTCAGGTCTTTGTTTACATTTTTGAAACCTTAACAGAGGTTCACCTTGAGGAGTTGTGTAGTCATCAGTAATGTTTGCATCAAAAACTGTTACTAAATCATCAACCTCTTCCTGTGCTGCTCGTTGAAGATTTGAAAGAGTAAAATCATCAATTCCTGCATCACAGATTGGTCCAAAATATCCTTCGGGATAATAATACGCCATTAAAAAAGAGGGGTCTTAACCCCTCTATTTATTTTAAAGTGCGTTGCCTCTTGGCAAGACTTCTTCAGGGAACACAAAGTTCTCATGAGGTTGGTCTACAGGAGCCAACCAGGCACGGAGTCCTTCATTAAGGAGGATGTTTTTCGTATAGAACGTTTCAAACTCTGGATCCTCAGCAGCTCTAATCTCCTGAGACACAAAATCATAAGCACGAAGATTGAGTGCGAGACCAATGATACCAATAGAACTTGTCCAAAGTCCCATGACAGGAACAAAGAGCATAAAGAAGTGAAGCCAACGCTTATTGCTGAAAGCAATACCAAAAATCTGAGACCAGAAACGGTTAGCAGTGACCATGGAATAAGTTTCCTCTTCCTGAGTGCTATCAAATGCTTTGAAAGTGTTTGCTTGTTCACCATCTTCATACAAAGTATTCTCTACTGTAACACCATGAATGGCAGAAAGCAATGCTCCGCCTAAGATACCTGCTACGCCCATCATGTGAAAGGGATTCAGCGTCCAGTTATGGAACCCTTGGAGGAAGAGCAGGAATCGGAAGATTGCTGCGACCCCGAACGACGGTGCGAAGAACCAGGACGATTGTCCCAGAGGATACATAAGAAAAACACTAACGAATACAGCAATAGGACCAGAGAAAGCAATAGCATTGTAAGGACGAATACCGATAAGTCGTGCCAGTTCAAACTGGCGAAGCATGAAACCTATAAGTGCAAAGGCTCCGTGGAGCGCCACAAAAGTCCAGAGTCCCCCAAGTTGGCACCAGCGGATGAAGTCCCCTTGAGACTCAGGACCCCATAGAAGCAGAAGAGAATGACCCATAGCGTCTGCTGGAGTAGAAACTGCCGCAGTAAGAAAGTTTGCACCCTCAAGATAGGAACTCGCAAGTCCGTGAGTATACCAACTCGTGACGAAAGTAGTCCCAGTAAGCCAACCCCCAAGAGCAAGATAAGCAGTGGGAAAAAGAAGAAGTCCAGACCAGCCAACAAAAACGAAACGGTCTCTTTTAAGCCAGTCGTCAAGGACATCGAACCAACCCCTCCTTGGGGGACTTAGTGTGCTTGCTACCATTTTTATTTTCCTTTTTTAAGTAGTACAGTTGTGGCCAAGTATCTTGAATGATCTCGGCAAGTTTGTAAGGTGTCTCCGAAGTTAGCATAACTTTACATTTGAGGAGAAAAAAATAGGGGACCGAAGTCCCCCTAAGGTTAGGTTGTAATCCGTATCAACCAACAGCAGGTGCTTTGAGAGCAACAGGAGTGTTCTCAGCAGCAGCAAGGTCAAGAGGGAAGTTGTGAGCATTGCGCTCGTGCATGACTTCCATACCCAGACCAGCACGGTTGAGCACATCTGCCCAAGTGTTAACAACACGACCCTGACTATCAACGATAGACTGGTTGAAGTTGAAACCGTTCAGGTTGAATGCCATGGTGCTTACGCCCAGTGCAGTGAACCAGATACCGACAACAGGCCAAGCAGCAAGGAAGAAGTGCAGCGAGCGGGAGTTGTTGAAGGAAGCGTATTGGAAAATCAGACGACCAAAGTAACCGTGAGCGGCAACGATGTTGTAGGTTTCCTCTTCCTGACCAAACTTGTAACCATAGTTCTGGGACTCATTTTCGGTGGTCTCACGAACCAGCGAAGAAGTAACCAGCGAACCGTGCATTGCACTGAACAGAGAACCGCCAAACACACCTGCTACGCCGAGCATATGGAAGGGGTGCATGAGGATGTTGTGCTCTGCTTGGAAGACAAGCATGTAGTTGAACGTACCAGAGATGCCCAGAGGCATTGCATCAGAGAAAGAACCTTGACCGAAAGGATAGACCAGGAACACTGCACTCGCTGCAGCGACAGGAGCAGAGTATGCTACGCAAATCCAAGGACGCATACCAAGACGGTAAGAAAGTTCCCACTCACGACCCATGTAAGCATAGATGCCAATCAGGAAGTGGAACACAACGAGTTGGAAAGGACCACCGTTGTAGAGCCATTCGTCCAGACTTGCTGCTTCCCAGATGGGGTAGAAGTGCAGACCGATAGCGTTAGAAGAAGGGATAACAGCACCAGAGATGATGTTGTTTCCATACATGAGCGAACCAGCGACGGGTTCGCGGATGCCATCGATGTCCACAGGAGGAGCACCGATGAAGGCGATGATGAAACATGTAGTCGCTGCCAAGAGGCAGGGAATCATCAGGACGCCGAACCAACCGACATACAAACGATTGTCGGTTGAAGTTACCCAGTTACAGAATTGTTCCCAGGTGTTAGTAGAACGTTGTTGTGAAAGTGTAGCAGTCATTGAACTTAAACAGATAGTAGGACCATCAGGGAAATGGTGGTGATACTATGCTCCAGTCACCCTCAGACTGGATATGAGAGACGGATTGGTAGACCTGCCTAGTCTCGGTCAAGCGGCAGGTGTTTGTTACAGACTCGTAATGGTCTGTAACATTTGTTTACCTATTTATCATACTACGGTTTCCCGAATCTGTCAATGGAATTGTCGGACTCCTGTGCCACTCATCCAACCGCCTGGTCCAGATTGATAAGACTCGGACCCTCCACCAAGTTCAGGCATGGGGTTCAGTTGCGTAGTTGTATTTCCACCAGAGGTAGCAATCTCATACATCTTCTGATGGATATCCTCCGCCTCTTTATGGTGCAGAGGATGGTGATTGTCTGACTCACAAGGAAGAATTTGAGCATCTGCAATTGCTTTTGCTTTTGCTTCCTTAATCAAAATGCTCCTTTCTGTCTCAGGAGCAGGTCCAAACCAAGGGTCATCTTCCAACACCTCAGGTGCAGGAATCCCAACAAAAGGTTTAATCAGTTTCTTAATGGTGTTAATCATGCCCAAACAAATTTCTTAGTGTAATCGTAAGCATACTTTTCACGATGACCTTTAATGCCCCAACCTAACCAGTAATATGCTCCGACCATATACTGAGATACAGTCTGACCAGGACCTTCAAATTCAGGAAGGTACTTCTGGAAGGTATACTCGTTAATCATGTATGCAGTTTGTCCCTCAAGACTGGAGGGGTCGTATCCGTACTTCTTGGCAAAGCGTCCTAACCCCAGATAACGGTTCGTAGAGGTCCACTGAATGAGTCCGTAGCCACCGCGAAGGCAACTATTGTAAGGAACTCTAGCCCCTCCCTCGCAAATGTTGGGATGGAAGTTACTCTCCGATTTAATGTTGCCCATAATTGTTGCAAGGGCATTTCGGTCGGAGATTTTTGTTTTCTTTTGGAGTTGCTCAAGGACATATTTTTCATTGGTGTTACATCCAGGGCACTTCCAGGACTTTTCCACCACTTGAATAGGCACTGCCTTTTCTTTGTTAACTGTCACGTCAACTTCAGGAGGGTTCTTGATTTCGCTGATGCTTGGATAGGCACAAGCAGCAAGGGGAATCGTTGTTGCCGCAGCAAGAGGAAGAATTTTTTTAAAAAGCATTAGAATAATAGAACTCAGCATCCACCGTTACGAGAAATGATTCGATGAGTGACTCAGAGTATGTATAATAGCAAAAAAAGAGAGGGGTGTCAACTGGATTGTGCCAGTTACCCCTCTGTCTGCGCCGACGATATTCAATTATATTTATTCGTCGCCAGATTGTGTTAGCATTGCAGCACCAAAGAAAGTGCCAAAAAGAATTACTGCCGTTGCAAAAAGTGCCATCGGACTATTTGTAGAGGAGTAGGTATTTATTCTTTACTCTGTATCTTTTTTGACTTTTATGATGATTTGATCATTTTCAAAGTCTGCTTTGAACTCTAGTTTATCCTCTGGGTCCCAACATAACTCTTCATAGAGCATGTTAAGGGTTTCCATGTCTTCGTAAAGTGCGTTGGGGTTAGGCATATTCTTCTATTAGTTTTCTAATATTCTGGGTAATTTGCATCCCACCTGTATATTTACCCAACATAGTGCCCTCAGAGTCGGTAACAACCAATACAGGAGTAGCAGTTACCCCATATTTTTTAGCAAGGTCCAGGTTCTCTTGGGGAATAGGAACATCACTAAAGTCTTCCAGGTCTACCTTTTCAATGATACTGGTGTCAACCTTGGTAGACCTAAAGTATTTGTCTACCAATCCACATGGACCACAGGAATGTTTAGAGAAGAGATAGAACTTATTCTGCATGGTGTGCTTTTAAATCAGGATTAGGTTTACTTGGTTCAAAAGAAGTTCGAGAGCGGTTCTTGATAACAATAAAGGCATCCTTCTGATACGAGATAGTTCCAAAAGGTTTTGCCCATTTAGGATTTGCATCTGGATGGGTGGCAGTACCCGTTACAGCCATGCCACCAATTTCTACTACAATATCGTCTTCTTCACTCCAACCAAGTTGGTCTATAGCAATGTGAAGACCAGCGTAGACATCTGTTTCCATCAATACAGTTCCTCTTCCTTGTCAGTCTCAATCACACAATCGCTTGTAGGATAAGAAACACAAGTCAGAATGAAACCAGAATTGATTTGGTCATCATCCAGGAAAGACTGGTCGCTTTGGTCTACGGTGCCAGAGACGAGTTTTCCCGCGCACGACGAACAAGCGCCTGCACGACACGAGTAGTTGATGTCCACACCCGCTTCCTCAGCTGCGTCAAGAATGTACTGGTCGTCTTCACACGAGAAAGTAGTTTCGGTTCCATCAGGTTGCTTGGTGGTGATAGTGAAAGCCATTAATAAGTTTCGCAAAGTTTTTCAACAGATGCTGCCAACAAAATGAAGAAGGCAACGGAAGTAATTATAAACAAAAAAGGAACCATTGTCAATCACCAGATGCCAGGGATGACTTGTCCTGTTACCAAATACGAACCAATTGCTGCAACGAATCCAATCATTGCTGCACGACCGTTAAGTTTTTCTGCGTTGTCGTTAAACATAATAGTTACCTCAGAAGATACCGAAAAAGAATTTGCCAGTGATAGCGTAGGAAAGGAAACCAGAGATGATGCCCATCATCGCCCAGCGTCCGTTGTAACGCTCAATGCCTTCCATAGGGGTAGCAAGACCCTTGGAGTGATAGTCATCAATAACCATCTGGGGTTCTTTTGCCCACATGTTCATTTGACCTTGTTCGTTTGTTGTGACAGTCATTGTGTTTTGTAAAGAACTGTTACATTATATAGGTTTTCTTTACATTTGTAAAGCCCTCTGTCAGATTACCATAACTTATGGTTTTGATAAGTCGGGGTGACAGGATTCGAACCTGCGACCTATTGCTCCCAAAGCAACCGCGCTACCAAGCTGCGCTACACCCCGTAAAAATGGGGGTGGTCAGACCCCCAGGACACATGCACGCCAAGTTATTTTGTTTAGCCAGGTAATAACTAAGTCCTGAGCGGGAAGAAAATCCCCATCCGCACCACTTGCTTTTGCTAAAGCAAGAAACAAAGAGGGTCATAATGACTCCACCACTCCGTTTTTAGAGAACGGAGAAACTCTTTATGAGCGTCTGTCGCGCCTAAAACCATCTAGTTTAAAGTCTATTGGCAAAGACTAGGAGAACGTGATTACGTCTCTTCCATATGTATTTCCAAAGTCAACAGGTTGTGCTGCTTGGATATTATAATCGGGGTCATAAAATCCCGAACCTGTCGTAATGCTAATACTTCCTTCGTCTGTAATAGAAAATTTGTATTCAATTTGTTCTTCAGGAATTTGCTCAGCAATTGATTTCATGCCTTGATAGTGACGCCAGATTTCAGATTGAAGATTGGGGTTTACGTCGTTGTCAACAGCATCTTTAACGCACTGCTTGAGTGCTTGTACTGCGTTCTGATAAGAATTCATGTTAGTTCCATTTGCGATAGGCACCAACCTCGGGGTCGGGGTCGAGCCATTTAGTATATTCAAAGTCTTCCATAGCAGTATCGATTTGCATGGCATTGTCACAAAGATACATGTCTTTGTAACGCTTAGTCCACTCATCGAACTTTTGGATTCGGTAGTCGGGATACCCATTGTCGAGTATCCCAACAGAGACATACCGATAAGGAGAACGTTCAAGAAGAACTGTCACTTTGTTCATAATAAAATAGGTCCTGTTCAAGTTTAGTTAGGAGGATATCATAATCCTCATCTACATCACCATAGAAATCGACGCCTTTCTCCTCATAGAATTTCAGTACTTGATTATAAATGGTAGGATACTCGGTGTCAAGAACTACATGTCGATCAATTGCCTCATAAAGAAGTTCGATATGAGACGAGAACTTTTGTGCTGTAGTCATATGCTTTCCTCTAAGGGACCGTTTGCCCTAATGGGCAACGGGTCAGACAGGACTCGAACCTGTGACCGACTGCTTAGAAGGCAGTTGCTCTATCCAACTGAGCTACTGACCCATAGAGGAGGTAGTAAGGTATTGTTCGTACACCTCAAC
>Ga0222715_10002035_pt1 | contig 18775 bp, 17 predicted proteins | sample C33_9DmetaG_FD_165056 | JGI IMG/M metagenome (GOLD analysis project Ga0222715, IMG submission 165056) | Estuarine water microbial communities from San Francisco Bay, California, United States - C33_9D | ecosystem: Environmental > Aquatic > Marine > Unclassified | place: USA: California... | reverse complement strand
AATTGATCTTGACAATATTGACACATCCATGCACAACCTGTTCCTGGTCCCACGGAAAAACTTACGCAATTATTATTAGGGACAATTTCTCCACAAGTATTTTTATCTAATGCATTGGCAAGATAAAATGAAGCAGCAAGTAAAATGGAAATAAATCGCATTATAATTATTAATTTAAATTATATTTAAATATTTTTACAATGGAAATCTTTACACATTTAAAATACTAATTTTTAGTTATGGTGTAATTATACTCGAAATGTTGTTTATATAAACCCCAAATAGATACTTTATCCAAGTGAGAACATTGCCTAAGCACTTGTGTAGTCATTAAATAAGCAGCAACAGGTTTATAAAATAACCAATATCGTTCCTCTGTTTTATTGGTATTTACATGCACATAAAAGGTATTTCCGGGAAAGGTTGGAGAATCCCGTTCAGTCGAGGTGGTTTCTTGTTTGTCTACATATTCAATCATATTTTCAAATTCAATTACATTATGTCCACACCACAATTTTGACCATATTTTCTTAACAGTGCCGCGAAATTTGTTTGTGCGAACACCTTTAAAATATTCTTCAATATAACATATATGTCTAATTTGCAAATTGTATGGGGAAATTGAGTTCATTTTTATTAATACAATTAATAAATTCTAAATCATTTTGTAATATATCCATAAATTTGAAAACTTTTATGAAATCAACATTTTACATAGATTTTAATTAATCTCTCTATTTTCTCTCTAATGACTATTTTTAGAATAGCTAGCATAGAAAATAAAAAGAGGAGATGTATAAAAAAAGAAAATACCTTATAGAACTCTTTGGAAATAGATCAATAGAGAGAAAATAGAGAGATTTAATTAAATTCAAAATTAAATAAACGCAATTTATTTTCCAGTATTTAAATTAGTTTTTAAATAATATTAAAAAGTAATTTAAAGAAAATTATTCAGGTTTTTGGAAAACATATAAGTATTGATATTCCATTTGAGCCATAAGAAGATCTACTTGAGCATAATTAATAAATCCTACTTCTTTTGCCATATTAATGACTGTTTGTCTTTGAGGAATCCACATTTTATGAGTATTTTCTCTCACTTTATTGGAACCAGGTGTTGTATCTTTGAAGATTTCTCTAAATTGCACAAAATCATTCGGAAACACTTGGAAATCAGCTTTATAATCAAAGTTATTAAATATTACATTGGAAGTTGTAATACGGTTTTCGGCGAAAGATTGTGGATTAACCATGATAAATGGTTTAGCTGCAGGAACAACAGGGTCAAATTTGTTTTTATCTACTAATTGAACTACAAAATACCCTCCAGGTCTTAACCAATGATATACATTTTGAAGGAATTGAAGTTTATTTTTATAATAATAAAAAGTCATATTTAAACATACTATATGTGTAAATTCTTCTTGATTAAATGTCATAGGTTTTATTGGGGAACCTAATTTAAAATTTAAATTAGGATACTCGTTTTTAGAATAATTAACCATCGCATGTGACTCTTCTAATCCCATTACTTTGTATTTTTGTTCATTAAAAGTATTTACTATATGACCTGTTCCACTTCCTATTACTAATATATTACTTTCTGTGGTTGGTTTGGTTATATTTTCAATACTTCCCACTTCATAAGTATTTGCTAATTCTCTGTAAAATAATTGATCATAAATATTCACATAAAAATCGTCATATAAATCTATTCCTTTCTTTACCACAAAACTGTCTTTTTGATCAATAAATCCTTCTTTAACTGGTAACAATTGTTTATAAATGCAAACTAATATATACATAATAGCTAATAAAATAACTAAATGAAACCAAACAGGTAATTTTTTCAACTTACTTTCAATTCTAGTGTATATTTTGGAAAAATTCATCTTATATGTATAATTATGTTATTTTTTTTATAAAGAAATTATAATGGATGAATTTGAAATAAATGATATGCGAAGTGAGAATGAATTTAAAGGTATTACTTTTTCCAAATTTAAAAAAACAGATGCAAAAAAAGAATTACTAAATAGCCTGAAAGATGGTAAAATTGAAAATGCCCTTCATTGGAGTGCAGAATATATATGTATTGGTGCTTTTATTGATCTTTGGGATATATTATTAAATTTTGTGGGTAAACATATTCATTTAGGTAACCCTAAATTACCAATTTATTTAGATTTACGATTTAATAATTTTAAAGAAATAGTGCAAAATGGATATATTGGAGTTGAAATGAATATGCGAAATAATAGTAAAATTAGAAAGTTATTTGGAGAGATTATTATTGTATTATGTAAATCTCAAAAAAAACATTCTATTGAAAGCATTCAAATAAAAAAAACAGATGAGTTTGATATGACCAGTATTTCAAGCAAATTAAAAGCTCCTAATATTAATTATGCTACAGATTTATTTAAAAAGGATGATCCTAAAGAACTATTTATAGCTTTAAATGAATTTATGTATCATTTATCTAAAGATTCTTTAAATGCGTTAGATGCAAGTTATTGGATGGAATGGATAATAGAATTTGAAAATTTGTGTAAAAAGAAAAAGGAAATATGTATTTGTGAACGAAGAAGTTTTGTTTCTGTAGATGAAAAATTTCAAAAAGAACCCATATGGATGATTTGGGATGCACTCTTTATTAGTAATAATGCTAAGAAATCTGAAATCTCCAAAAAAATATTAAAAAGCATTTTTGATTTATTTTGTATTCGTTATACAAGTGGTTCAAAACGAAAAAGAAAATATTTAATTTATTTTGCTATTTCTCTCATTACAGAAAAAATCAATGATAAAATTCCAATTATTAGTGACAAATCTACTGTAGATAATATTAATAAAAAAATCAATTTAATCTACAAAGAAATAAAAAAAAATGAAGTTTCTCCAGCAATGGATTATTTATTTACGGGTGTAGAAAAGAGCAATAGAGAGAAAACAATTGAAAAATTAGATGCGATGAATAAAATGAATACAATCATTAGAAATTAGGATTTTATTTTAAGTAATTTATAAGTTACCCAAGTTGTTACATAAAATAATACACCTCCCCAAATCATATCTACTACTGCTGGTAAATATTTATATTTTTTAAATATGGCTACATTGGTAAAATCAAATACTCCGTAAATACAAAATCCTAATAAAAACGCATCATTCGGAGATTTTCTCTCATTTATTATAAATTTATACAAAACAAATAACATTAATACATATACAATAATAGCTCCATATGGATTTAAGGTCATTTTCTCTCCTTGAATATCTTTTATCATCGGATTGAACAAAGGACCTCCTATTTTAGATAAATAAATACTATCTAAAGTTAACATTGTAAAAGACGGAATAATATAATCCATTATATATTTAAATAACATAAAATTTTTATCAGTTATAATATCTTATATTTTTATATATTATTTTTATATAATGGAAACTAGTAAAAATACAATACCTTCTGGTGTAACTATTGATATTGATGCATATCCCGAGCAAAGTAAACCTAGTTCTATTTTGGGATTTTCTACTTCTTCTCCAAGTGTCGAAACTACTACATATTCATCCCAATCTAATGATGGTTTTTTTAAATCTAACGGACAAACAAATTATTTCAGAATCGGATTAATTATTATTATCTTATTATTCTTAGGTGTTAATATTTTTTCTTATTTAGGTGATTTTTTACAAAAAGTTAAAGATTCTCATATTATTCAAACTATTTTTAAAAGTCTTGGATATGGTATTACTGAAACTACCAAAGAAGTCACTGAAGTTACTGCTGAAGGGGCAAAATTTGGTGTTGATATTGCTGCTGGTACTGTTGAAAGTGGTATTAATGTCATTCAAGGACAATTAGATATTCCATCTAAATCTACCTCTTCACAATCCAAATCTTCTTATCCACAACAAGACATTTCATTAAGCTCTGCTTTAGCTCATGCTGAAGATAATGTCGAACCTCAACCAGATGATTCATTTAGTTCCACGCAACGACTCGGTCCTGGAAAATCCGGGTATTGTTATATTGGTGAAGACCGCGGTTTTAGAAGTTGTATCAAAGTAAAAGAAGGAGACACATGTATGTCTGGAGAAATATTCCCATCTCAACAAATATGCGTTAATCCTAACCTCCGTGAATAATTTGCTTTTTAAATTACATTTTTATATAATTTAAAAAACTACTTAAAGAAATTATTGATTTCCGGATTGGTAACCAGGTTTACTACCGCTATTTCCTGCTAATTCAGGTTGTCTAGGTTGTCCTGTATTGGGTCCGTATTGAGGCCATTTTGTATTTCCTCCGACATAGGTTCGCCTTACTCTATAATTATATAAAGGCGCATTTGGATAATTTGTTATTAACATTTTTGGACCAGGTGTATTATTTTGAGATGTATAGGCTGATATAACCCGTGAATTGGGACATAATAATGGACCTGTGTTAACATTAACATTTTGTAAATTTTTTGTATTCGCATTTGTATAGGAATCTGATTGCGTGGCAAAAGTAGAACCTCTTTGTCTACCAATTCCCCTTGCTAATCTAGAATATAATTGTTTACTAGACATATTTATATTATTATTTTTATACTGAAATATTACAGCTTTCCTTTTTTCACTTAAATTATATCCATTTGATGTAGGTTGTTCATTTGCTCCTATTCCGTCTATATCAGGACAAGATGTAGTAGCTCTAGGCCAAACTCTTGGAGGATAAGGACCAGCTCCTGTATCACAACCATTTGTTGGTGGTGGAGGAATAGAAAACCATAAAATTACTACCCCTTGTGAACCATCTCCGCCTTTTTCTGTAGTATCACCGCTAGGTGTTGCTCCATTACATCCTCCTCCCCCACCCCCATATACCACACCATCCATTCCTCTACCTATTCCCGCAGCCATTCCTAATGCTAAATATGTATAAGGCACTATAGTTATTTCATTACTGTTACCTCCTCCTGGGTAACCACCTCCATATTGTGCATTACCACTATTATCGGGTCTTCTTCCTCCACCTCCTCCACCACAACCAGCATATAAAATATTACTTATATCAGTAACATTACTAATATATTCTGGGAAATATGTTGAATAATTATTTTCTATAATAGGGTTTAATTCACCCGACACACCCGTATATCCTGGTGTATTGGTAGCTAATGGAGTTTCTGTATTGTTCGCTTTTCCTCCTGTTCCTCCTTGACCTCCTACAACGGTTAGACTTGCAACTAAACTAGTATTAATAGTCAATAATCCTCCAGATGGATTAATAGTTAAATTAGTTGAAGCATATCCTCCTTGTCCTCCTCTAGCTGTAGCAATATTTCCTAATATTGTATCATTTCCATTAAACGGTCCTGTTCCAGATGTTCCACTTGTTTGAACCGAGCTAGCTACAGTTACATCTAAAATAAATTCTCCAGTTATAGAAGAAGAACCATAGTTTTCTAGCATATTTGCATCAATTCCGCTAATAATACCTGCCGCCCCACCTCCTCCACCTGGACCAGCAGAAGAAACATAACCACTTCCTCGTCCTCCTCCTCCACCTCCTCCTCCTATTAAAATGGCATTTACATTCGTTAAATCATAATTAAATTTAATGGTATTCGAAGAAGAGAATAATAAAACAGCATTTCCCTCACTTGAATAGGATTTTGATATAGGATTCTTAGCAAGTATATAGTTATATAAATAAGAATACGGATATGACATGAATATATATAATATCAATAATTATAATTATAAATATTATACTAAAGTTATGGATTATAAGAATCTCTATTACCAGCAAAGAACCATCTCAATGATAAATATCTTGGTTTACTTTCAGTCATATTTGAACCAGTCATTTGCATATTAGGTCCCGCATCTACTATTCTTTGAATTTGTGCTGTTCCTAAACCGTAATTATAATATCTTAAATCTGATAAATATCCTGAAAATCCTCCATTCATAGCCACATAAACATCGCCAAAATTTTGTCTTGGAACACCGTTCATAATTAATCTTTTAGCTAATTTACCATTAATATATACATCAAGTTGATGATTTTCGACTCTAATTTGCACACAAATCCATTTATTAATAGGAATATCATCAATTACTAGTTTTTCAGTAATATTATTAAAAGTATTCATAACAACTACTAAAGCATTCGTATTAGGAGCGATATATAAACCAGGGGCATTGTTAGGGAAATTCATACCAATAGGAGGATCAGTATAATTAATATTATCATTACCCTTGTGGAACACATGTCTAAATTGTCCTTGCTGATAAACCAAATCATCAATAAACATCCAAACAGAGTAAGTAAATTCAATACCTTGATTTTGATTATCAGACCTTAATAAAGTAACAGAACCAGAAGTATTAGGATTTTGTGGAATAACTTGCATAGTTTTAGCATCAACCATACCGCTAAATAAATATGGAGAACCATTAAAAGAAAAGACCCATGCTAAAAATTGAGATGCATATCTAACACCAATAACAAAAACAACAACAACTAATAATAAAAATGCAATTTTCGCTACTAAACTATTAGATTCTAAAAAATCTTTTGTACCTGAAACTGTTTTATCTGTTTTAAATGAATCAAAGGCTCCTGCACCGGAAGAAATATTTCCATATTCTGACATATCTATATATTATACATAAGAAATTTAGATATGAAATTTAAATTTGAAATTTAGATAGTAATGCTTCCTTGTTTTTCACCATCCTTTAAATAAGAAACTTGGATTTCATATGGGAATCCACCAATTCCTCCACCACCATATCCAGCTCTATAAATGTTATATGCTTGTTGAGGATTGAGAGCATCTCCATAATAATGAACATTGGAAGTATAACCAGAAAATCCTCCTAAAGGAGTAATATATATTGGAGCATTATTAGCAATCTTGGCTACACCAGGTAATACACAGGTTCTAACTAATTTTCCATCAATATATACATCTAATGTTCTTCCATACAAACTAACAATTAAATTAACCCATCTTTGAATAGGAACATTAGCCACATTACAAGTATGTGTAGAAGCAGCAGCAGAAGCAGAAGAAGAAGAAGGATAAACAGTAGTTTCAATTTTAACATTATTTTCAATTGCTCCTAAAACTATGGATGGAGAAGGTTTTAAATCAGCGTCTAATCTTCCTAAAACAATCTTAGGTTCTCCATATCGATAACTCCAATCATCAATATAAAACCAGACACTATAGGCAAAATTAGAAGCATTTGATTGTTCTAAATCACTTGAATCAATTTTAGTCACTTTTTTTGCATCATTAAGACCAGACAGTTTGGAAGAATCGCCCATTAACCATCTGACAACAACAATGATCAATAAAATAACAACAACACCAATTATAATGTTTTTAACATCCATACTAATATATTATACATTTAGAAATTTTCTAAAATATTGGTGGATTTAAATATTTTACTGAATTATACAACCAACTAATTTTTCCTCTTGACAAACTATCTCTAAAATATCTTACATTACAAATTCCTCCCATAATTCCTTCATTTGTTCCTGAAGTTATAACTGTATTTTGGTTATATGGTATTACACCGGGATTTGAAGATACTAATTCATTATTAATAAATATATCTAAATTTGAACCATCATAATTGATTACAATATGGTTCCATCTTTGCATTTTAAAATCTGTTGTTTCATATAAGATTCTTTCATTTCTGCCTTGTGTTTTTAACATTATTTTTAGTTTATTTTTTAATACATTAAATAATATATTTGGTTTATCACCAACATTCAAAAGTGAAGTATATTCACTATAACTTGAATTAGTTTCTGGGGGAAAAGAGTCTAAAAAGAACCACCCAGAAATAGCATAATTATAAGAAAATTCCTTATTACCAGTATTTATATTAGGTATAAAATTTACATCTTGAAATGCACCTAAATTTTCTTGACTATTTAAGTTAATAGGATCACCTAATAATAATTTGGAATTATATGAAATAAGTTTATTAAGCAACCAAGGTAAAATAAAATATAATGCTACTAATAATATTTCACCCATTAATAATAATACAATTGGTTTAGTGGTAATTGAATATTCATATTTTATATATTCTACAAAATCCAATAATAAACATGGGAAATAAAATACTATTTTTTTTATTAATGATCCCCAACTTGGTTTTGTATCACCAGGTTCACCTTTATCATATTTAAATAACTTTAATAATATGGCTACAATACCAATAAAAATAAATAAATTAATTATTAAAAAAATATACTTACTCCAATCACTAAAGTAAGCAGTTAAATTAAATATAACATATGATATGAATATAATCAAACCTATTAATCCAATTGTAGTAAATATTTTTCCAAAAAAACTAAGAGTGCCTATATTTTTTTCATTTTCAAATAATTCTGTCCTTTTAGTATAAAAAAATAATGTCAATATTATTAAAATTCCTCCAAATAACGATAAAAATATGGCTGTTCCTCCATTCGTTTCATTTATCCAGTCAAAGGGATTTCTTAAAAATAAATATCCAATAATTATTGTATATATAATAAAAACTAAACTAAAAATTGAAGCCATTGGAAAAGTCTTAATTCCACCAACTACAAAAAACTTTAAAATTTCATATATAAATGAAAATATATATTGAAATTGTTCTAAAGTATTAGTTCCTATATTATTATATATCGGTTTTGCTATACCTGTATTTTTTGATATTTGTTCTGATATACTTTCTTGTTTTGGGGTTTTTATTGTACTCATTAATAAATCGTTAGAAATAAATTAAAGATTTTCCATCGCTGTTTTTCTTCCATGACAATCTCTACACATAGCTACTAAATTATCTACATGATTCGACCCACCATGTTCTAATCTAATTTTATGATCTACTTCAAACCAAGCTGGTAATTGCTTTTGACAACTGCCACATATCCATCCTTGTTGTGCAGCTACAAACTTCTTTTTTGTTTCACTAACACATCTTTTTGTTCCTTTTTTTCCTGATTCCATAATTCTATTAATTTGTTGTTGTTCCTGAGAATCTGGCATAAAAGATGTTTGATTCGTAAAATCAGTAAAAGGAGTCAATACATCTAAAGATGATTTAGCTGATGGCATTGATTTTATAATATTTGCTGCTTGTTGAACAAGTGTGCGAGATTGAGATGGATTTTTTTTTAAAAATAAATATATACTTAACCCTGCAAATGCAAAACCAGCCATTTTAAAATATTTCTGGGAACCTTGTATAAATTTCATATAATTACCATCATAATAAGTATTTGCCATGAAAAACCCTGTTATTGCTAAAATAAGTAATTCCAATTTCATATAATATTTATAAAGGTTATTTTTTATAAATATTTTATTTAAGTTACTTGGGTTATTACTTGTGTAATATCAATTTCATCTTTGTTTTTTCTTTTTGATCTAGTCCTACTTCTATTCCTACTTGATTTGTTTGAAAAACTTTTCATTTCCTCAACTCCTACAGGAGATCTTCGTGTTTTGCTTATAGAATGTTTTATTTTTGAAAAGGAAAATTTATTATCTTGATTTATTAATTGATTTAATTCCTTTATATAATAAATAATTTTATTTATGTCATATTTTTCTGCTCCATTTGAATAAATAGTTTCAACCAACATGCTTCTTACTCTATTTAAAAATATTTTCTTCATATCTTCTGCCAATTTTATTTCATCCAATTTTACTTGGAAAAAAATATAATAAGTAGTCATTAACCCAAATACATCTGAATTATAAAGATAACATTCGAAAAAATAACTGTCTAAATCAAATTCATATTTATCGTTCGTATATTTTATTAAAATATCTGTTATGTAATTCGATAAATAATACAAATAATAACCATATTCTATTAAATCATCTCTCTTTACCTCTGATAAATATGTTTCTTCACTAATCGATGGAGAGAAAATCATATTAAATAATATTACATTATCATCATAATATCCATAATATCTTGCTAATTTAATTAAATATTCATTAATAACATAATTTCTAATATTTGTCTTGTTAAATAATATAATTCCATCTTTAACTCTTTGCAAAAATATTTGATAATTTAATTTAAATTCATTCGAAATTAACATAGACGAAAATGGAATATTATATTGAAGAGGTCTACTTAAAATTTCTTTAGGTATGTTTTTATTATTTACAACACCCGATAATCCCCAATCAATTATACGAGCTTCTAATTGTTTATTTATCATTATATTTGTATCTTTTAAATCATTATGTATCACTCCTTTTTCATTCATAGGTCTAACTGCTTGTTTTAATAATTTAATTATTACTTCATTTAATAAAAAAATCTTTTCCTTTGTTATTTTCTTATCAGAAATAATCCAATCTTTTAAATCCATCCCTGCATCTGGCATATTTAAAATCGTTAAATTAGATAATTTGCTATTTACATTCTTAGAATTGACATTAAATCTAGTTAAAGCATAACATTTTTCATCAAAATTTTTAAGATCATCTTCCGTTAATTTATCTGGTTGACACAATTCCGTTTCTAATAAAAAATATTTTTCATAATTTTTTATTGTTTTCAATCTATTCTTTATTTTATATATTTCTGATATTTCCTCCTTCCCATACTTATCAATCGACATTTTACTTACCCCATTCGTTCTTTTCTTACTGTTTTTGCATTTTAACGCAGGTTTAAAAATACATCCAAAACCTCCTGATGTTAATGCTTCCCCTCCTAATTTGCTTCTTTTTTTATTTTTTCTAGTATTTGAAAATTTTTTATAAGTCATTTATATTCCATAGAGAATTATTTTTTATACAAATAATATCCTCCTCCTAAAAGACTAATTATGATAGTTATAAAAATTATCTTTTTTCTATATTTTATTTGCTCTCTTAATCTAATTTCTTTAGGTTTATATAATTCATAATATTCATCTAACGCTTCTGTTAATGTTTTTTCATCTTTATTTGTAGATAAATTAATTTTATTATGTATAAAATGTACCCATTTTAAAAATGAATCTTTTCCATCTAAATATGGAGAAACTGGATATTTATCCAATAATTCACTAAACTTATTACCAATTGGAGGATGTGGAATAAATAACGGAATATTAGAAATAAAATCATAATATTTTTTTTTTGTTGTTTCATTAGCTTTTAAAGGGTAATTTATTGCTAATGTCATTAAAAAAAACCAATAATGGGGACCCCAAACATTTGGATCAAATAGTTTATCTGTCATTAAAATGAAACAATATAAAAAGATAATTAAATAAACATATAACGATAATATGAGTAATAAATCATTTAATTTTTGTAATAATTGCGGAAAAAATGGACATATGTTCCAAAATTGTAAACATCCTATTACTAGTATAGGTATTGTCACTTTTAGAATGAAGACAAATAATATTGAATATTTAATGATTAAAAGAAAACATAGTCTTGGTTTTGTAGAATTTATGAGAGGAAAATATCCTGTAAATAATTTTAATTATTTATTAAATATTTTTAATGAAATGTCAAATGAAGAAAAAGAAAAAATTAAAAATTCTGATTTTAACGAATTATGGAATTATTTATGGGGAAACCAAATTGGAATACAATATAGAGGAGAAGAAAAAACTTCTAGAGAAAAATATGAATTATTACAAAATGGTATTTCTGGTAAAAAAGAATATAATTTAGAAACATTGCTTACTTTATGTGAATATAAATGGGAAGATACTGAGTGGGGATTTCCAAAGGGTAGAAGAAATTATCAAGAGAAAGACTTGAATTGTGCTTTAAGAGAATTTGAAGAGGAAACAGGCTTTCTAAGGAATAATATCCAACTAATTCAAAATATAACTCCATATGAAGAAATTTTTACTGGGTCCAATATGAAATCCTACAAACATAAATATTTTTTAGGGTATATTGATTCTACTATACAAACTACTAATTCATATCAAGAAACAGAAGTAGGAGATATGAAGTGGGTAACTTATGATGAAGCTCTTAATATAATAAGACCATATAATTTAGAAAAAATTAATATTTTAAATAAGATAAATAATGTTTTAATCAAATATAGATTATATTAATAATATATAAGTATTATGGAAAAACCCAAAAAATCTAGAAAATTAAAGTTGGTTCCTGATAAATTAACCGTGGAAAATATGGAACAAGTTTTTAAGCAAAATTTTGAAAAAATAAATCTATTAGTCGATGATCCTAACTATAACACTTTTTTAAACCAAAAAGAACTATTAAATATTAAAGATATTTCTGAACATGAAGACACATTTAATAACTTGTATCCATCTTTAGATGATCCTAACTTTAATATTAAGATAGCTGAAAAAAAAGAATTTAATGATAATAAATATGATGGTAAAATTTATAATATAGAAGAACAAGCCAAAAAATTATGTGAAGCCGATTTTGATTTAGTTCCTCATCAAATTTTTGTTAAAAACTTTTTGAGTTTTCAAACTCCATATAACAGTTTGTTATTATATCATGGTTTAGGAACGGGTAAAACTTGTAGTGCTATTAGTGTAGCGGAAGAAATGAGAACTTATTTAAACCAATTAGGTATTTCTCAAAGAATTATTGTTGTTGCCTCTCCAAATGTTCAAGATAATTTTAAATTACAATTGTTTGATGAGAGAAAATTAAAATTAGTTGACGGTCTTTGGAATTTAAGAGCATGCACAGGTAATAAATATTTAAAAGAAATTAATCCCATGAATATGAAAGGTTTAAGTAAAGATAAAGTTATAAAACAAGTGGGAAGAATCATTAATAATTCCTATTTATTTTTAGGATACACTGAATTTGCTAATTATATATTAAAAATTTCCTACACTGATGATGATAATAAAAATGTTATGATTTCCAAATTAAAAAAAAATTTTAATAATCGATTAATTATTATTGATGAAGTTCATAATATAAGAATTAGTGATGAAAAAAGTGATAAAAGAGTGGCAAATGAATTATTTAAATTAGTGAAATATGTTGATAACTTACGATTATTATTTTTGTCTGCCACTCCAATGTATAACAGTTATAAAGAAATTATTTGGCTTTTAAATATAATGAATTTAAATGATAGACGCTCACAAATAGATGTAAAAGATGTATTTGATAAACAAGGTAATTTATTAATTGCCCCCGATGGGTCTAAAATTGGTGAAGAATTAATTAAACGAAAAGCAAATGGATATGTATCCTTTGTAAGGGGCGAAAATCCTTATACATTTCCTTATCGCATATTTCCCTCTTTATTTTCCATTCAAAATACTTTTAAAGAACTTCCTTATCCTAGAAAACAATTAAATGGAAAAACAATACTACAACCTCTAGAACATGTAGATGTTTTCGTAAATATAGCAGGAAGTTATCAACAAACTGTTTATGAGTATATCATTGAAGAAATAAAAGAAAAAAGTGGAAAAACAAAACAAGGACTTCCTTCTTTTGAAAATATGGATGCATTTGGATATACTATGCTTCAGAAACCATTACAAGCTTTAAATATGGTTTATCCTAATAAATCGTTTGATGAAAAAACAAAAGTAGATGCAAAAATATTATTAGGTTCAGATGGGTTAAAAAAAATTATGAAATTTACAGAAACATCCAATCCACCTACTCGTAAAAATTTTGAATATAAAAATTTAGCATATGGTCGTATATTTGCTCCTGAAAATATTGGATTATATAGTAATAAAATTAAAAGTATTACTGATAATATATTAAATTCAGATGGTATAATACTTATTTATAGTCAATTTATTGACGGAGGATGTATACCTATTGCACTGGCTTTAGAAGAACTTGGTTTTACTAGATTTGGCACCAAAGCTTCAAATTTATTTAAAACACCACCTCGTAATCCTATTGATGCTATCACTTACCAAACAAAAGAAGAAATGTCCAATCCTGAAAATTTCAAAAAAGCCACCTATACTATGATTACAGGAGAAAAAGCTTTATCACCAGATAAAGTATTTGATTTAAAAAATTTAACTGATGAAGATAATAAAAATGGAGAGAAAATAAAAGTTGTTATTATATCCATGACTGGATCCGAAGGTATTGATTTTAAAAATTTAAGACAAGTTCATATATTAGAACCTTGGTATAATTTAAGTTTAATTGAACAAATCATAGGTAGAGCAGTAAGGACATGTAGTCATAAACAATTACCATTTAAACAAAGAAATGTCGAAATATTCTTATATGGAACAATTTTCAGAGATTCAGAAGAAGAAGCAGCCGATTTATATATTTATAGATTAGCCGAATTAAAAGCAATCCAAATTGGACAAATTAGCCGTATATTAAAAGAATCATCTGTAGATTGTATTTTAAATATTGATCAAACCAATTTTACAGAAGAAATGATGAATACAGTAGTCCCGCAACAATTATCTAATAAAATGGTTATTGATTTTCCTATTGGAGATAAACCTAATACTGTATCATGTGATTATATGGAAAGTTGTAATTTTAAATGCAAACCATTCAAAGAATTAAATGATGAAGATATCAAATTAGATACCTATAATGAAGCATTTATATTTATGAATACAGATAAGATTATTCAAAGAATTAGAGAATTATACAAAAATAGATTTTTTTATAAAAAAGAAAATTTAATAAGTGAAATTAATATTTTTAAAAATTATCCCCTTATACAAATAAATGCAGCTCTTTCTATATTAATTGATGAAAAAAATGAGTTTATTAGTGACAGATTTAATAGATTGGGACATTTAATTAATATTGGTGAATATTATCTTTTCCAACCGATTGAATTAAATGATGAAAATATTAGTGTATTTGATAGAAGAAACCCAATTGATTATAAAAGACAAGAAATTATTATTCCAATAAAAAAAGAAGATATTAAAATAAAACCTGATGTCATTGAAATACAAGAAGGTGATAATAAAATTGTTGGAAAAATGGAATCTTTATATAAAACTGCAATTAAATCTATCAAAGAACTAGATAGAGGTGAAGAAAATTGGTATGTTTTTGCAGCCTACTTGAAATCAACAAATTATTTAATGGAAAATTTTACAATTAGCGATGAAGATTATAAAGAATTTATAATTGCTACTTTAATAGAAAATTTAATTTTTGGTGATTTTCTCTCTCTGTTGAATTATATATACTTTCCATCTCATACTTTATCTGGATTTGACCTGTTAATAAAAAAATATATCAATACACAAATATTAATAAATAAAGATATAGAAGGTATCATTGTACCCAAAGATAACAAACAACATTTATTAGTTAAATCTCAAAAAGAATGGATTAAAGGAGAACAAGAAGATTATGTGGACTTGGCAACACAAATTAAGGAAAAAATTATTAAAATAAATAATATAAACCAATATGTCGGATTTATTGGCGATTTTAAAAATGAATTTAATATATTTAAAGTCAAAAATATGGAGGATAAAAGAAGTAAAGGTGCTAGATGCGACCAAGCAGGAAAATCAGATACAATAAAATTATTAAATGATATACTACAACAAAATAAATATACATCCGCAAATACAAAAGGCAGAAATAAAAAAGAATTTTGCGTTATCCAAGAATTAGTGTTGAGATATTTTAATAAAATTAAAAAAAATAATAAAATATGGTTTTTAACTCCTCAAGAAGCAATAATTAATAATATTGAAAAGGCCTCTTTTTAAATTAAAATTAAAATTGAATTATAATTAAAGATATATTATTATATTATAATAGATATGGAAGCTGCTAAAAAGGAACCTGCACGAAAAAATAAAGAAGTTGGAGTTTATTCCAATAATTTATTAACAAGAAAAGTTCATGTACCATTCCAATTTGTAGGACAAAATTTAAAACAATTACTTGAAAATCATATTAAAAAAGATATTGAAGGAAAATGTAGCGTGGAAGGTTTTATTAAACCTAATTCCACTAAAATTACTTCTTATTCTAGTGGATTAGTTCAAGCAAATGAAATTATTTTTGAAGTTGTTTTTGAATGTTTAGTATGTTGCCCAGTTGAAGGTCAAAAAATAAAATGTATTGTTAAAAATTTGACTCAAGCTGGTATTAGAGCTGAAATTACTGATAGTCCTTCCCCTATAGTAGCTTATTTAAGTCGTGACCATCATTATAATAATACATACTTTAGTTCTGTTAAAGAAAGCGAAGAAATTACAATTAAAGTCATCGGACAAAGATTTGAGTTAAATGACGATAAAGTTAGTGTTATTGGAGAGATAATAGAACCAAAGGCAGATAAATATAAAAAAGGAGTAACCAAAAAAAAACCTAAATTAATTATTACATAAATTATTTAAAAAGATAAATAAAGATTATATAATGACTGATTTGAATAAGTTAAAAGAAAAAATAGAGGCTTTAGATAAATTTCATCAAATTGAAATATTAAAAATATTGAATAAGGATGAATCTTGTACTTTGAATGAAAATAATAATGGTGTATTTATAAATTTAACCAATATTAGTGAAAATGTAATTAAAGAATTAGATAAATATTTAGATTATGTAAAAACTCAAGAAAAACAATTAACTGAAATTGAAATTCAAAAGGACTTGTTGTCAAATATATTTTTTAAAGATAATAAAGACAATATGATAATACATTCTAATGCAGAATCTTAATTTTATAAATGATTTATCACCATATATGTTATCAAATAAAAATATTAGTAAATTTCCTGCTTATTATATTAATAAGCAAGAAATAATACCTATAATTAAAAATAAGCCACCTATAATTGCAAATAATATTTTTTATCCATCTCAATTTGATCAATTATTTTGGTGTTTTTATATTATATTATTTAATATACATGAATATGATATTATACCCAATTATTTTACCAAAGAAAAAGAAATTAAATATGAATGGATTGAAAAATTCCGAAATCATAAAGATATATTTAAAAGAATTAAAATTAGTAGAAACAATGTTGAAGATGAATTAGCTAATAAAAAACAAATTTCAATGAATTCTATTAAAGCTTTATGTCATTTATTTCAAATTAATGTTTTTTATATTGATAACCAAAAATATTATGAAATTATAATAGACGAAAACAAAGAATTTTATGTGATTGAAAAAAATGAACAAAAATTTGGTTTAAAACAAAATATAAATATGGATAAAATTAATTATTACAAACAGCATTTTTGGAAAATGGAAAATTTAGATAAACCATTAAAAGCCGTTTCTAGTTATAAATCAGATGAACTCAAATCTATTTGCAAAAAATTAAATATTGAGTCTAGTAAATTGACAAAACCTCAAATGTATGAAAAAATTCTTAATATCTTATAATTTAATATAAAATTGATTATAATTTAAAATAATATGTTAAATTATATATACATGTCAGAATTAAATTCACAACAGCAATTTGATAATATTTTACAAAAATATTTAGAACAGTTACAAGATGCTGCGGGAAGACAAGATGGTGATCCTGAATTAGAAATTCGTTTCGGAACGAAGCGACTCAAGTCTATCACGCTTATTGAATTTAATAATGTTATTAGAAAACTTAAATCATTAGGATTTGATGCTTTTTATGATAATTATTCTTTAAAAATGACTTCTGAATTTGTTGATAAAACAACTGGCCAAACCAAAGAATCCAATGTCCGCGTTGAAATTAATGGATTGCATAATATTCAATCCTATTGTAACTCTAATAACTTAACAGACAAAATTTCTCCTCAATTCACGCAAAAATCTTTTTATAAAAATGATAAAAATGAAAATATTCGCCCTGTGGATATTGATGATTTTAATTTAAGAGCTTCTCTCCAAAAAGAAAAATCTATAAAACAACATTCCAGTTTTGCACAAAATATAATAAATGATTGGTCAAATAATAAAAAAACATTTAGATATATTAATCGTATTTTCTTTATTCATTCCTCTTTACCTATCCGTATTGATATGAGTATTGTAAAAGAAAGTAATACAGAAGAGTATGATTTTAAAGGAAGAAAACGAATCCGTCTGAAACCTGAATATGCTATTGAAACTTCCAATGTATTCAATAATCCTGAAAAATATGAAATTGAATTAGAAGTATTAAATGGCAAAGTAGGAGCTGCTACTGAATATCCTAATAACAAGTCTTTATCTACAGTTCTTCGAAAAACTATTAAATATGTGCTTTCTGGACTTCAAAATACAAATTATCCTATCTCTTATACTGATATTCAAAATATTGGTACTGAATATTTAAAAACTATTAACGGTAAGGATTATAATGAAAAAATGAGAATGTTGCCACAATTCTTTCCTGGTCCTGGTTCTACTACCTTACAAGTTAGACATATTGCTCCTATCAATGAAGATGCAAATATTCCCAATATTCGTAAAAATTATACTGTTACTGATAAAGCCGATGGTATTCGTAAATTACTATTTATTGCTAGAGATGGCAAAATATATCTTATTGATACAAATATGAATGTTCAATTTACTGGTGCTATTACTAAAAATGTGGATTTAAAAGAAACCATTTTAGATGGTGAACACATCTTACATAATAAAAAAGGTGAATTCATAAACCTATATGCCGCGTTTGATATTTATATAATGAACAAAAAAAATGTTAGAAGTAATCCATTTATTCCTTTAGAAGATGAAACTGATGTTGTTTTAAATAAATATAGACTCCCTGTATTAGTCAATGTCATTGAGCAACTTA
>Ga0222715_10002030_pt1 | contig 18791 bp, 18 predicted proteins | sample C33_9DmetaG_FD_165056 | JGI IMG/M metagenome (GOLD analysis project Ga0222715, IMG submission 165056) | Estuarine water microbial communities from San Francisco Bay, California, United States - C33_9D | ecosystem: Environmental > Aquatic > Marine > Unclassified | place: USA: California... | reverse complement strand
GGTTTAACACTTAATTCGGGCATCTATGGGGCCACATTTTTCCTTTTAACTGGCTTTCATGGATTTCACGTGACGATGGGTACAATAATGCTGGCAACCATATTGGCACGATGTATTAAGGGTCACTTCACGCACGAAAATCATTTTGGGTTTGAAGCTTGTGCATGGTATTGGCATTTTGTTGACGTAGTTTGGATAGGCCTGTTTATATTTGTCTATTGGGTTTGATTTTTAATTTGAATAGACTGATCAATTTTACCCGTTGGGGGAGATTAATCCGAATTGATATAGCCCGATAATTGTGAGTAGAAGTATTACTGATAAAGTTACACGGATGGTTAATGCTTTTACCGTTGATGTTCCCTGAGTACTGCCTTTTTTAAAAAGGCTTAGGCCTGCCGAACCGAGTGCTATCACTATTAAAAAGAATACGCCTATTATAATCGGTTTTACGATGGGTAGTTCAGCCATGATTTTCGCCTTATTTTAGATTAACTTATTATTATGCAATCGTTTATGGAAAGCCAATTTTGAACGTGCGACGTATACTGTTAGTGGTACTTTTTAGCCTGTCAATTGGGCTTTTAAGTATTTTAGGTTTTTGGCAGCTAGATAGGGCTGAACAGAAGCGCGAGCGGTATGGAAATTTTTTGGAAAAACATCAAAGTTCAGAACTTCGCCTAGAAAATGGTGCACTGCAGGTGGATCTTAAATGGAGAAAAGCGGTACTTGTAGGAAGTTATGAGGATAAGAACTTACTTTTAGATAATAGGGTGTACATGAAGCAGAGTGGATACGAAGTGCTAACACCCTTTAAATTACATGACGGTCACGCAGTACTAGTCAATCGCGGTTGGGTCTCGAATCGCGGATCAAGAGATTTTGTTCCTAGTGTGTCTGTTCAATCAAAGAGACTAGAGATTAAAGGTTATTTTGGACCCCCGCCTGTTGTAGGCGTAAGCTTTTTTGGTGGGGATAAAACTGACCTCAAAGAAAAATTAGGAGATAGCGCTATTCGAGTTCAGAGAGTTGATCCGTCTACTCTCGGGAACGTCAGTAAAGGGAAGGTCCTTTTGAAAGATGTTTTTTATCTAGAAGGCTCACAAGTTGGTGCTTTGAAGGTGGATCGTAAGTTACCTGGGTCAGGTAGTGAGAAACACGAGGCATATGCAACACAATGGTTCAGTATGGCTGCTATCTTGGCTTTTATAGGACTGTGGAATTTATTTAGGAAAAAGTCACTTGATGAATAAAAAGTCTAGTCGTGAGCACTCTGCTAGTAGGTGGCCACTGTTTTTGGTAATAGCCTGTTTTATTTTGCCACTCGTTGTCGCTTGGATGCTTGTCCAGTCGCCGCAGAGCGTAGGATTAGGTCCATTACTGAATAAGGGATTCTTACTGCAGCCGCCTCTTGATATAAAATCTGAAATCGAGCTAGAGCCGTTGCAGACGATCACATTGGAGCCGAGCGAATGGGGGGCTATTCTATTTACAAATGGCCTGTGTGAAGCGAAATGCGTGAAAGCCGTGTCTAACTTAGCTGTTATTCGAGATGTGTTAGGTCATTCTGGTAGCCGATTCAAGCTAATCGGCTTGTTTGAATCTGAAAAAGATATTTCGGGCTTTATGCATATACGTAATACTAATTTAGCCCAGCAACTGGCCAAATTAGTTAAAGAACGAGGCGTAGTTGAACCTGTGAGCGATGGAGTGGTTTTTTTAGATTGGCGGGGTCAAATTGTCAATTATTTTGTTATTGACGCTGATCCCGCCAGTATAAAGAAGGATCTCCAACGGTTGTTACGTGCTTCTAAGATTAAATGACTATTAGACGGACGTACCTGAATTTATCTATTGCGTTACTGGTGTTAACCATGGTCGTCATGGTATTTGGTGCCTATGTTAGGTTAACTGATGCTGGGCTGGGTTGCCCTGACTGGCCTGGCTGCTACGGGAAATTGTTGGTGCCTGCTGAAAAAAACTTATCCGCTGATGATCAATGGCTAGCCCAACGACCCTTGGAGGCGGGCAAAGCGTGGCGCGAAATGATTCATCGTTATTTAGCTAGTGCGCTAGGGTTTGGTATTTTGTGTTTAGCTGGGATTGCATTTTATAGACGCCGCACTATAGGAGTAAATCCGGCAGTGGCCTACTGTTTGGTTCCTTTAGTTATGTTTCAAGGTGCGCTTGGAATGTGGACTGTCACACTTCTGTTAAAGCCTTTAATTGTGACTGCTCATCTCTTGGGTGGTTTGATTACACTTTCTTTGTTGTTTTGGAATACTTTACAGATAAAGTATTTAGACGTGTCTGTTAAGGTCCCGAATAAATTAAAGATGTTCGTTTGGATTGGGTTATTAACGGTATTTTGTCAAATATTTTTAGGTGGGTGGACGAGTACTAATTATGCCGCGCTCGCGTGCACTGAGCTACCCACGTGTGGGGGTAAATGGTTTCCAAGTGAGCAGCTAGGCGAAGCGTTCACTTTGTGGCGAGGTTTGGGTGTTGATTATGAGTATGGAGTTTTGGACACACCTGCTAGAATGAGTATTCACATGGTTCATAGAATTGGTGCGGTAGTTACGACCATTGTGCTTTTGATTCTGATTTGGCGTTCTATGACGCTTGGTGATAGTCGGATTAAAAAGCTTGCCTGGGTATTGTTATGCGTTCTCACATGTCAAATTTTTTTAGGGTTGATCAACATTGTTGGCGGACTGCCGATTTCGGTTGCCGTAGCTCACAACGGTGTGGGAGCTATTCTATTCCTAGTATTGCTGACGATGCTGTTTTTCACCCGTACCTCGGATTGATATGAGCTCCTCTGTCCCTTTTTCAGGCGTCCTCAGTTATTCGTCAGAATATTTAAAGCTATGCAAGCCAAGAGTGGTAAGCTTGATCGTTTTCACAGCGATCATAGGAATGTTTCTAGCGACCCCTGAGTGGGTAAGTTTGTCGACATTGTTGGCGGGCACTTTTGGTATAGGTTTGGCGGCGTGCTCGGCGGCTGCGCTGAATCACGTGGTAGAAAGTCGAACTGACGCATTAATGGAGAGAACCCGTAATCGGCCACTTCCTCAAGGAGGGTTGACTAGGGGCCAAGCGCTGGTATTTGCTATCGTTCTAGGCACCATTTCTATGGTTGTACTTGACGTGCTGGTTAATCGTATAACCGCGATTTTGACGTTTGCGTCTCTGATTGGTTACGCTGTGGTTTACACAATGTATCTAAAGCATGCGACGCCCCAAAACATTGTAATTGGTGGCGCCGCTGGAGCCGCACCACCAGTTTTGGGATGGACGGCAGTCACCGGTTCGGTGGATCCACACGCTCTATTGTTGTTTTTGATTATTTTTGTTTGGACTCCGCCTCATTTTTGGGCCTTAGCGATTTATCGGCGCGATGATTATGCTAAGGCGCTCATACCTATGCTTCCCGTAACTCATGGGGTCACCTATACTCGAATGCAGATACTTTATTACTCTGTCATGCTAGTCATAGCAACTTTACTGCCGTACATCACCTACATGAGCGGAGTAACATATCTCGTAGGTGCGGTTAGCCTAAACGTAGTGCTTTTATTTTATGTGATAAAGATGCAATTTGACCACTCGGATGAGTTGGCAATGACTATTTTCAGATATTCGATAGTATATTTAACGCTGTTATTTGGCTTTTTCTTTATAGATCATTATTGGAGCGATTTAGTTTTTGTTATTAGTAGCGCTAGTTAATCAGTTTTGCGGATCTGAAAATTAGCAATGAAACGGACTTAATTGGAGTCAATATCACTTATTTTTGGTAGATATGATTTCATCTCCGCAAAGGCACTTTTTTCCAGCTGGCGAATCCTTTCTGCAGAAACATTGTATCGATCGGCTAATTCTATTAGCGTATTCTTAGGGTCGCGAAGCCATCTACTCACGATGATATCTCGACTTCTGTCATCTAATTTAAGAAGTGCATTTTTTAGACCGTCTTGAGCTAAATCTCTATGTTCGATCCGTTCGTTTACCGCTGACGGTTCAAAGGTGTAGTCCTCAATTACTTCTTCAGGCGCATTTTGGGCATCATCCGAGTCAGATAGTGGCCGTTCGAAGGTTAAATCAGACGCAACTAGTCGTTGCTCCATTGTTTCTATGTCTTTGTTGGCTACACCAAGATCATTCGCGATAACTGATTTTTCAGCGGAGTTTAGCCATCCAAGTGATTTTTTGACGCTTCTGAGGTTGAAAAATAGCTTTCTCTGCGCTTTTGTTGTGGCTATTTTTACTATTCTCCAATTTTTTAGGATGAATTCATGCATGCAAGATTTTATCCAGTAGGCCGCGAATGCAGCTAACCGCACTCCTTTATCTGGATTAAACCTTTTCACTGCCTGCATCAGGCCCACATTGCCCTCTTGAATGAGGTCGCTTAAAGAGAGTCCGTATCCGTCATAGCCGCGAGCAATTTTGACCACGAATTTTAGATGCGACATTACCAGCTGACGAGCGGCATCTAAATCATTGTTGTTGATCAGCCTTTTTGCAAGCTCCTGCTCTTTTTCAAATGAAAGCATGGGTACTTGGTTAGCCGATAAAATATAATTTTCGAGTGACCCGGCCAGTGATGGCAGGTTGATATTTATGGCTTTGGACATAGATTATCCTTTTATAATGCGATTCAAGTTACGATTTTAGCACTCGCACAGGCTGAGTGCCAACTTTTTTAATAGCTTGCATGATTTGAAGTGGTCGGCGACAGTCTTTGTATTTTTAGTCTCCAACATTATGTAACAGTGAACTGACGAAATCTTTTGCATCGAATTCCAGAAGATCGTCCAAACCTTCGCCTATACCTATATACCTCACGGGTAATTCAAATTCATTAGCAAGATTAAATAATGCACCACCTTTTGCAGTACCATCCAGTTTAGTTACGATGAGAGACGAAATATCGATCTCTTTAACAAATATTTCTGTTTGTTTGAGCGTGTTTTGTCCTGAGGTTCCATCAAGCACTAATATAACTTCGTGCGGCGCCGAGTCGTCTTGTTTGCCGATGACTCGTTTGATTTTTTTCAACTCTGCCATGAGGTCGTCTTGGGTATGGAGTCGCCCAGCAGTATCTATAATCAGGACATCGGCCCCGAGAGATATAGCTTGTTGATGAGCTTCATATGCCAGCGATGCCGGATCACTGCCCGAGGGTTTGGATATAACCGGGAGGTTCAACCTCAACCCCCACTCTTGTATTTGTTCGACCGCCGCGGCTCGAAACGTGTCCCCTGCGGCTAGTACAACCATTAGTCCACGTTCTTTTAGATTTTTTGCTAATTTGGCGATGGAGGTGGTTTTCCCAGCACCGTTAACCCCTACTACCAAAATTATAAACGGTTGTTTTTGGTGATTTTCTATTGTTAGCGGCTGTTGAGCCGCCTCTAGAATCCGCTGCATTTCATATCGAATGTTTTCAATCGGAGATTCATTGTGAGAGGAGTTTTTAACGGCTGCTATTATTCGCCCTGAGGCCTTGATCCCTACATCACTTGTAAGAAGTACTCGTTCTAAATTTTGTAATAAGTCCTCTCTGACGAGAGTTTTATTTCCGAACAGTCCGGAAATACGATTACCGAATGAGTCCTTTTTACGTCTTAGTTGTTTTAGTAATTTGCTAAACATATGGCTTTTATTCATTCCAGAAATGTTGTTTTCTAACATTGCATTTATTTAATTTTTAGTTAGGGTTTGAGCTGTAATACAATAAGATAATATCTTTTTTTGCCGTTATTTTACTCTTTGAGGGTCAAAATTATGTGGCCGAATGCCATCTTATCAATTTTTACTACCATAGCTCTAATAGCACTGCCGCTTGCAAGCCCTATGTCGCAGGAGTTTCAATTGTCAAATGGCTTGAAGTTAATAGTTCAGGAAGACCAGCGCGCACCGGTTGCAGTAGTACAGATCTGGTATAAAGTTGGGTCTGCTCATGAGCATAGGGGCATAACTGGAGTGTCCCATGCCCTTGAGCACATGATGTTTAAAGGTACGGAGGCCTATCCTGACGGCCGATTTTCTCAGATAGTAGCCGAAAAAGGTGGGCGCGAGAATGCATTTACTAGTTCTGATTATACCGCCTATTATCAGCAATGGTCGTCAGAAAATGTAGGCTTAAGCTTTGAATTAGAAGCTGATCGGATGAACAATCTTGTTTTAAAAGAGGAAGAGTTTTTAAAGGAAATAAATGTAGTTTTAGAAGAACGTCGATTACGAACGGATGATAATCCCCAAGGCCTGGCGCGGGAGGCTAACAGGGCACTAGTGTTTCAAGAAAGCCCTTATCGTCACCCGGTTATCGGATGGGAGTCTGACATCAAAGGAATGCGATTAGACGATTTGGAGAAGTGGTATCAGCAATGGTACGCACCAAACAACGCTACTGTGGTGGTGGTAGGTGATGTTTCTTCGAAAGCGGTACATAAATTAGCGCAACAGCATTTTGGTAGCTTAGCTCGTGAGAGAGTCCCTTTCTTGAGAAGTACGAAGGAGCGCGTCGGTCAGGGAACTAAAAGACTTGTCATGACTAGTGATAAGGCGCGAGTGCCGCTATTATTAATGAGTTACAAAGTACCTTCTCTTGGCAGTGTAAGGGCGTCTGATGAGATTGATGAGGCTGATGTGTATGCGCTTGATGTCCTAGCAGAGGTGTTGGACGGTGATGCCAGTGCCCGTTTTGCCAAACATCTAATTAGAGGAAAGTCTCTAGCTACTTTCGCGTCGATTGGATATTCACCGGTATCTCTTTTGGACACGCTATTTTCAATTAGCGCGGTTCCAGTTGCGGGGGTCACCCTTGATCAACTTGAAGTAGCTATTAAAAGCGAGCTTTTAGAAATAATTCAAAGTCCGCCAACCCAGATAGAAATGCAGCGAGTGAAGTCACAAGTTATAGCAAATAGGGTTTATGCAATGGACTCAATGGAAAATCAGGCGACTATTATTGGACAGTTAGAGTCTGTGGGTTTGGACTGGCGTTTGAAAGATGAATATATTGAAAACATAACAGAGATTACAGCGACTGATCTTGTTGCTGTTGTAAAAAAATATATTAGATCGGATGCTTTAGCTACTACCCAACTCTTGCCTGAGAGTTCGTTATGAAAAATTTTGTTTCGACAATGTTAGTTTTATTGTTAGTTTTTCCACTTTGTATTAGTGCCAAAGTGCAGGTGGAGTCGTGGAGTACCGAAAATAATGTGTCAGTGCTTTATGCGCAGGTGCCTGAACTAGATATGGTTGATATGTACCTGGCTTTTGATGCGGGCAGTATTCGAGATGGGACAAAACATGGACTAGCGAATTTAGTGAGTGCGCTAATTTTACAAGGCGCAAGTAATTTAAATGTTGATGCGTTTAAGGAGGCAATTGGACTCACTGGCGGTATTCTCTCATCTGGTTCCACCTCGGATATGGGATACATAAAGATGCGCAGTCTAACCGAGGACACTAAGTTAGAAGCCGTGATGAGATTGCTAAAGTTGGCGTTATCTTCGCCTAGGTTTGATGACATCGACTTAGACAGACTAGTGGCAAAAACATTGATCGGATTAGACTTTAAAAAACAGTCTCCGGCGGCTGTGGCGCAAGATGAGTTGTATGCCGAGTTGTTTGCAGCGCATCCTTATGGCTTCCCCCATGAAGGCACTGCTGAATCGCTCAAGTCCTTCACTCGGGACGATGTGAGTAAGTTCTTTAACGAATTTTATGTTGCTAAGAATCTTAATATATCGATTGTAGGCGCGATAAATCCTAGGCAAGCCAAAGCTATGGCAGAAGAAATTAGTTCTGTTTTGGCGAGCGGCGAGCGCGCTGATGAAGCATTTTCGCCACCGTCAAAAAAGACGCGAGGTATTTTAATCAAGCGAAATTTTCCTTCAATACAAAGTCATATCCGAGTTGGTGTCCGGGGTGTTGAGAGAGGTCATCCAGACTATTTTCCCTTATTAGTAGCCAACCATGCTCTGGGAGGAAACTCATTAGTTTCGGTATTGTTCAGATCGATTAGAGAGGAAAGGGGCTTAGCCTACTCGGCTTACAGTTATTTTTCTCCGAAATTGAATGGAGGTAGTTTGGTAGCTGCTCTACAAACCGATCGAGGGAACCAAGAGGAAGCACTTAGCGTGTTAGATAGCTCGCTAGAAAAATTGAGGCTTGAGGGGTTTTCGGGTGAGGACATAGCTAGCGCTAAAGACAATTTGACAAGGGGATTTCCCCTGAGAGTTGATACTAATGCGGAAATTCTAAATTATTTAGCTATGATAGGATTCTATAAATTACCAATCGATTACATAGAAACTTTCGCTGGGAATGTTGGCCGAGTGACCCCTGCGGAGGTTAGTAAAGTATTTAACCGATATTTATCGCCGGAAAAATTAGTAACGGTAATAGTTGGTCCGAATCAGGATGGCGATGAGTAAACCGCTTGGAAGTGTTCGTGTAGTTGGAGGCAACCTGCGCGGAACCAAGATTCCTGTTGAACATGCAATAGGTCTGAGGCCTACTTCGGATCGGGTCAAAGAAACGCTTTTTAATTGGCTCTCTCTGAATATTGAAGGAGCACGTTGTCTAGATCTGTTTGCTGGCACTGGGGCGTTAGGTATTGAGTCACTCTCCCGAGGTGCTAGTACGGTTACTTTTGTAGAAAAAAATCAAGTCTTAGGCAGTGCCATCAGTGCGTCACTTACTAGCTTGGGTATATCCAATGCCAAGGTGTATCTGCAGGATTCAATTAAATATATTGAATCCTGTGACACTCAGTTCGATATCATATTTCTTGATCCCCCCTTCAAATCGGACCTTCTGTTATCTTCCCTGGAATTAATCGCTGAACGTAATCTTCGACCAAATGGCTTAGTTTATGTGGAGTTTTTGAAAAATGATGTGAAGTTACCAAAAGAGTGGCAAAAATTAAAAGCCGGTTCGACCAAGAGCATGGAATATAGCCTTTTAACCAAGGGCTAAGGAAATTCCTGTTGGAAAGTGGTATAAGTTATCTGATTTTCATATTTAGGGCAGTAAATTGAGTACTATCGCGATATATCCCGGCACCTTTGATCCAATTACACTCGGACATGTCGATATAGTTGTTAGAGCCTCGCCCATGTTTGATCAAGTGATATTGGCGGTGGCTGGGAGCACGTCGAAGAATACGATTTTTTCTGTAGAGGAAAGGATTAACTTGGCGTCGAACGTTTTAGAAAAAATTAAAAATGTTAAAATAATACAGTTTAATGGTCTCATGGTTGATTGTGCAAAAGAAAACAATGCTTCGGTAATTTTGCGAGGCTTGCGCGCAGTAAGTGACTTTGAGTACGAGTTTCAGCTTGCTGGCATGAACCGAAAGTTGATGCCGGAAGCGGATACGATTTTTTTACCGACTTCTGAGAAATATACTTATATATCTTCCTCATTGGTCCGAGAGATAGCGAAATTTGGCGGAGATATTACTGACTTTGTGCCGAAAATTGTAAAAAATGTCTTGATCGACAAACTAACGGCGAGCTCTCGTTAGCTTCTAGGGTAGCTATTTAATTTGAGTCTCAAATCATAATGGCGCTGAAAATTACTGAGCAATGTATTAATTGTGATGTATGTGAGCCCGAGTGTCCGAATGAGGCAATCTATGAGGGTGAATTGCATTATTTGATAGATGCGAAAAAATGTACCGAGTGCGTCGGACATTTTTCTGAACCACAGTGTGTTGTTGTTTGCCCCGTAGATTGCATTCCAAAAGATAGCGATCACGAAGAGACTCAGCAACAACTTGAGTTAAAATACTTGTTTCTAAAGAAAAGCCTAGCAGGAGATTGAATTGACACACGCACGCCACAAATTTCGCTATATCAGCGCTATGATTATTGCGCTTTGGTTTGGCGATAGCGTCCAAGCCGAATCCGCGGTGGCTTCAGCGCACCCTGCTGCAACTCTCGCCGGCAAAGAGGTATTAGAGGCCGGTGGCAATGCCTTTGATGCGGCTATTGCTGTTGCCGCAGCTTTGGCGGTTGTCGAACCATATAGTTCAGGGATTGGTGGTGGTGGTTTCTTTTTGCTTCATAGCCAAAAAGAGGGCACAAACTTATTTGTTGATGCTAGGGAGGAAGCGCCGGGTAAAGCCACGGCTGATATGTACTTGGATTTTTCCGGAGATTTTGTTCGCGATAGATCGTTGAATGGTCCGTTGGCTGCTGCGATACCGGGTCTGCCTGCCGGATTAGTCTACCTCTCTGAGAATTTTGCAAACTTGACTCTGCAAGAAAATCTAATGCCGGCGATAAGGTTGGCCAGGGAAGGATTTTTAACCGGTGATCGCTATGAAAAGATGGCAGGTTATCGGGTCTCAGCTTTACGCTTACATAAAGATGCTGCCAAAATATTTTTGGATCAGGGCAATGTCCCTAAAGCGGGTTTTAGGGTCATTCAAAAGGATTTGGCTGAAACTTTGCAGGCAATTGCAGTTTCCAACGGCGAGAGTTTCTATAGGGGCGATTTAGCGAGAAAAATGGTTGACTCGGTAGTCTCTGATGGTGGTATTTGGCGAATTGAGGATTTAGAAAACTATGAAGTTAAGATAAGGCAGCCTCTTGTCTCGTCTTATCACGACATAAATATTATTTCGTCTCCTCCTCCTTCATCCGGAGGCATAGCGCTTATCGAAGCGCTCAATATTCTCGAGCGATATGACCTGAAAAAATATGAAAGAGACACTTATATTCATTTAGTAGTTGAGGCCATGCGGCGTGCTTACCGCGACAGGGCGGATTATTTAGGCGATCCTGATTTTGTAAAGGTACCTGTAAAAGAGTTATCGTCTAAGATGCATGCCGATTTGTTGGCATCATCAATTTCCGACACAGAAGCTACGCCTAGCAACTCATTACCACAAATAGGTAGTCGTCCAAAAGGAACGGATACCACTCATTTTTCCATTGTGGACCGTCTAGGTAACAGAGTCGCAGCGACTTTAAGTATCAATATTCCTTTTGGAGCGGCGATAACTGCTGAAGGGACAGGTGTATTATTAAATAATGAAATGGATGATTTTTCAGCGAAACCGTTTACACCGAACACTTATGGCCTTGTGGGTGCTGACGCGAACGCGATCGCACCGGGAAAACGACCTCTCTCTAGCATGACCCCTACTTTTCTAGAAGGAACCGATCGGATAGCTATTATGGGCACGCCGGGCGGGAGTCGTATAATCTCTATGGTACTGATATCCGCGCTAGACTTTATTATGGGTGCTGAGCCGATTGAGATGGTGTCGTCGAAGCGTTTTCATCACCAATATTTACCTGATCAAATTTACTTTGAGAAAGACGGTTTAACCGCATCTGAGCAGGAATCCCTCAGTAAGAAAGGGCATAAACTCAAAGAAAGTGGGCGCAATTACGGCAATATGCAGGTTATTGTTATTGACAAAGCAGACGGTTCCGTAACCGCGGCAAGTGACCCTAGGGGCGAAGGTTCGTCAGTAGTCTGGTAATTTTTATTTTTGGCAATTTTGACAATAGAAGCTTGATCTTTGTCCTATCCGTTGTTGTGCTATAGCTTGTTGACAGTTGTAACATGGTAGACTTGCACGACCATACACGGCCAGTTTTTGTTTAAAGTAACCTGCGTCACCTCGTTCGTTTTTAAAGTCTTGCAGCGTTGTACCTCCGGCCCTAATAGCTCTTCGTAGTACCGTTTTAATACTTTTACTCAACCGACCAAATTCGTCTAAATCTATACTATTAGCAGGGCGATTTGGATTTATGCCGGCTGAAAATAGTGCCTCGCTGGCGTAAATATTTCCGACCCCTACAACTACGTTATTTAGCATGATAAATTGCTTGATAGCGCAAGTTCTATTCGCCGCGACACGCTTTAGATATATTGCAGAAAATTGCTGGGTGAGTGGCTCTGGCCCACAGTTTTTTAATAATTTGTGTTTAAGTGGATCTTGTTTTGTCCAAATAACTAGACCAAATCTGCGCGGATCTCTGAATCTAAGGCAAAGGTTGTCGTTAAACGAAATTTCCACGTGATCGTGCTTTGCTTTTGGGGTGTTTGGACTGACTACTCTTAGGCTGCCCGACATACCTAGATGTATCATCAGCGTGCCCTCAGAGAAATTAAACAAAAGATACTTAGCGCGCCTCGAAACCGTTCTCAGAGTTTGGTTTTTTAAAATATTTCCAATATTTCGCGCAATTGGCTGACGAAATTTATATTGGTGAACGATTGTACTTTCAACTGTTTTATTTTTTAGTAGTCTTTCTATTCCGCGTTTCGTTGTTTCGACTTCAGGTAGCTCGGGCATAGTTGATTAAAGAAAAGTTTTATTTATTTGAACTGATATTACAACAATAAGTATACCTTTGTGCTGTATTATAAGGGCGATTTTTATAAAGCGTGTAAAATGAGAAAATATTATGCTGCTAGTCGGAGTTGACACCGGAGGGACGTTTACCGATTTTGTTGTGCGCGATGAAGCCGGGATTAGAGTTCACAAGGAATTATCGACACCCAACAACCCGAATATAGCTATTATGAAGGGCCTTTCGGCTCTTGGAGTGCCCCTCGAAGAAATTTTTATCGTTCATGGGACAACGGTAGCCACAAATGCTGTGCTTGAAAAAAAACTATCTAAAACGGTGTACGTCACTAACCGTGGCTTCAGTGATTTATTAACTATTGGTAGGCAGGCTAGAGCAGAGTTATATAATTTGACTCCGCCTACTAAATCTCCCCCAGTGCCCAAGTCGCATTGCGTTGAGATAGGGGGGAGAATAAATAGTTCTGGGCTGCTAGTTGAAGATGTTTCCGAGCAGGACATGACTTATCTTGAGGAACAGGTTGAAAAGTTAAACCCTGAGGCTATAGCGGTTAACCTGCTATTTTCTTTTTTAAGGCCTGAGATAGAGCATGCACTAGCAGTAAGACTGGGAAAGTACTGCTTTGTTGCTTGTTCTAGTGACGTATTACCCGATTACCGCGAATACGAAAGAGGTATTGCAACATGGCTAAACGCAGCGCTTGGACCTAAAGTCAGGAACTATATGGAAAGCTTAGCTCGTGCTTTAAACTATTCATCTTTGGCTGTGATGCAGAGCAACGGTATGACATGTTCTCCGGAGTACGCCAGTAATCACCCAGTAAATTTGCTACTTTCAGGGCCGGCTGGAGGATTAATCGGTGCGTCTCATATAGCTAAAGCAGCCGGATTTGAGAAGATTATGACTTTTGATATGGGGGGCACCTCAACGGATGTTGCCTTAATTGATGGGCGAATTTCTCTGACAACCGAAGGTCAGATTGGAGGGTACCCGGTCGCAATACCAATGGTTGAAATGCACACGATTGGAGCTGGCGGAGGATCAATCGCACGCGTTGACCTTGGGGGTTTGTTGCAGGTGGGTCCCAGCTCTGCGGGTGCGGTCCCCGGGCCAGCCTGTTATGGTCAAGGTGGTAAAAGTGTTACCGTGACCGATGCAAATCTAGTCATGGGTAGACTCCCTCTAGAAACACGATTTCCCGGAGGTATGAAGCTTAATTTTGAGAAGGCGGTCGAAGCTGTAGAGGAGTTAGCTGAAGCATTAGGGTTGAGTTTGAGCGAAGCCGCACTAGGAGTATTGGAGATCGTCAATAACCTGATGGGTCAAGCTCTCAAAGAGATATCGATAGCGCGAGGCATCGACCCCGCAGACTTTACTTTAGTGCCTTTTGGTGGATCTGGTGGGTTGCATTGTTGTTCTCTGGCTGAGGCTTTATCTCTGAGAGTGATTTTAATTCCTGCAAGTGCGGGTGTCTTATCAGCGCTAGGTATGACGGTTTCAAAGCCTGGTCGCAAACTTTCACGTTCAGTGCGAAAAAAATCTGAAGATTGCAGTGACGAAATACTAAGAGGTATTTTCGAGGATATGGTCGCCATGGCAAGCGCTGAGCTTTCGCGAGAGGGGCATAGCGATAGTGACTTCAATGAAGAGTTATTAGTAGACGTATGTTATTTTGGGCAATCAACGTTCCTGACGTTGCCTTTTGATTGTCTGGGTGATTTGTGTCGTCTATTTCCAAGGGCGCACGAGCGCCGATATGGTCATATTCTCGATAAGCCTATAGAGATAGTAAGTCTCAGAGCAATTGTTACTGTGGAGCAAGCCTGGTCAAATTCGACGATTACTCCTTTTCTCGAGAATATAAATAAAGCTTCAGCCTCGAGATATCCTGTAATCGACAGGCAAAGCATCAGCGGTATAGTCCGAGGGCCGACTATCGTACTTGACAGCACTGCCACTATCTTTATAGACATTGGTTGGACGGGTAGATTAGACGTCGCGAAAAATTTAATCTTAGAATATGATTAAACAAATGCCACTTCCTTCTGTTTAACTTTTTTCAGAGGGTATTTAATGATTTTGGAGGTTCGTTTTGTACGGTTTTTTTACCCTTTCTTTTTGGGACTTTGTGTTTATCACCTTGGGTTATACACATGTGACCATTATTGCTGTCACGATTTATTTGCATCGAAATCAGGCTCATCACGCTATCGATTTACATCCAGTTATATCGCATTTTTTTCGCTTTTGGTTGTGGTTAACCACTGGCATGAATACCAAAGAATGGACCGCTGTGCATAGGAAGCATCATGTCAGTGTGGAAACGGACGATGACCCACACAGTCCCGTTGTTCTTGGTGTGAAAAACGTACTACTTAGGGGGACAGAGCTTTATCGTTTAAGTGCCCACGATGCAGAGGTAGTTAAACAATTTGGATTTGGAACACCAGATGATTTGATCGAGAATAAGTTGTATTCGGCCTACCCTATGGCGGGTATTTTAATGATGTTTTTAACTAATATATTGTTGTTTGGCTTGCCTGGTGTCACGATTACCGCGATACAAATGCTTTGGATTCCATTATTTGCGGCAGGCGTGATTAACGGCTTAGGTCACTGGGGAGGCTATAGGAATTTTGATACTAAGGACGCGTCGACCAATATATTCCCCTGGGGAATTATTATCGGTGGCGAAGAGCTTCATAATAACCATCATGCTTTTGCCGCTTCTGCTAAGTTCTCGATGAGACCATGGGAGTTTGATATAGCGTGGTGCTATATCCGAGTACTTTCTGCTTTAAAGTTGGCAACAGTTAAAAGTATCGCGCCAGCGCGCCCATACATTGATTTAGATAAACTCTCGCCAGATCTTGAAACATTGAAAGCGGTAGTTGCCAACCGTTTACATGTCATGTCAGATTTTAAAAAGATGGTCATGCACCGAGTCTATCGGGAAGAAATTACTAATTCCTCTGGCGAGAAGCGATTTCAGCTAAAAAAATTGCACAGGGTATATAAGGCTCCTTACAGGTTTCTGAGTTCTATAGATAACCTTGAAATGAAAGAGGTTTACTTTATAAGCAGAAGATTACATATAGTGCTTAACTCATATAATTCCCTAGAGGACCTATACAGACAACGTGCTTCGGATGCTGATGTATTGCTTAAGCGACTAAAAGAATGGTGCGAAGAGGCCGAGCAGAGTGGGATTTCTGCGCTGCAGGAGTATGTGAAGGTGGTTCGGGGATATACGCTAACAGAGCTACCAAATTAATGGTTCTTGTAGTCAAGTTACTTGATTTTGGCTTCTTTATAATTAACGTGCTTGCGGACTACCGGATCAAATTTCTTTCGCTCTAATTTATCCGGATGAGTTCTTTTGTTCTTGGTGGTGGTATAGTAATGACCTGTTCCAGCACTAGATACTAATTTAATTTTTTCTTGCATGGTGAGTTCCTTAGATTTTTTCGCCGCGGAATCGTAAATTTTTCAGAACTTGGTCGATTCCGAGTTTGTCTATTACCCTAAGACCTTTCGCACTAAGTCGAAGTTTTACCCATCTATTTTCACTTTCGACCCAAAATTTGTGAGAGTGAAGGTTAGGTAAAAATCTTCTACGCGTTTTATTATTTGCATGCGAAACGTTGTTTCCTGCTACGGGTCGCTTACCTGTTACTTGGCATACACGGGCCATCTGATATATTCCTATTTAATTCTAAGAAAACGGGTGGGCAATTCTAGCTCGTTTCTTGCCGTTCGCCAAGCGTTATCATGCTGCACGAATGCCTCTATGCGTAAAATAGACAAAAACACAACCATTAGCTACTTTAACCGCGAAGTGTTTATTATACTAAACTTTTAAAACCTACGAGCTATGGTGTCTTTGTGTGAACAAGTTAGCATTCAAAAAGTGTTTATTGATTGTGACGGGAAGTATCGCGGCATATAAAACCCCCGATATTGTCAGGCGTATGCGCGACCAAGGTGCTGAGGTACGCGTCGTATTAACATCTGCCGCCACAGAATTTGTTACACCATTAGCGCTACAGGCTGTTTCTGGAAATGAAGTGCGCCAAGATCTTTTTGACCATCAGGCTGAGGCGGGCATGGGTCACATCGAGCTAGCTAGATGGGCTGACGCCATTGTTATCGCGCCGGCTAGCGCTGACTACATAGCCAAACTAAGTAAAGGTTCAGCGGATGACCTGAGCACCGCAATTTGCCGAGCATCGGAAGCTCCTATGTTGATAGCGCCCGCTATGAATCAGCAGATGTGGGAGAATAGCTTTACAAAAGAAGCGCTAGATGTGCTTTCGGAGAAAGGTTTTTGTGTTTGCGGCCCCGATTCTGGAAGCCAAGCGTGTGGAGAGGTAGGTTTGGGGCGTTTAGTCGAAGCCGAAATCCTCATTGAAAGTATTGCGAGTCTGTTTAATTCTGGTTCGTTGGCGAAGCTTAGGGTAATGGTGACCGCAGGACCCACCAGAGAGTATATAGATCCGGTCCGCTACCTTACTAATCAAAGCTCCGGAAAAATGGGCTATGCGCTAGCGCGAGCAGCCTGTGAGGCCGGTGCTAATGTGATATTAATATCTGGGCCAACAAACTTAGAGCCTCCTCAGGGCGTAGGTGTAGAATACATTAGCTCTGCCAAGGAGATGGCGAGCTCGGTGAGTGAGGGTATTGGGGAGATCGACATTTTTATTGGCTGCGCTGCGGTTTCGGATTATCGTCCCGAGGCGGTAAGTGATCAAAAAATAAAAAAAAGTGACTCCACTTTATCTTTAAAGCTAATACCTAATAAGGACATTCTTTCTGGAGTTGCCGGATTAACTAATGCGCCTTTTACAGTCGGATTTGCTGCCGAAACAGAGGAGCTAGAAAGATTCGCTAGAGATAAAATGACTAAGAAAGGCGTTGACATGATCGCGGCAAATCTGGTTGATAAAGATGGCTTGGGTTTCAATAGTGATGATAATGAAGTAACTGTTTTTTGGGAAAACGAGTCATACGTTTTGGAAAAGCAGCCTAAAGAACAGCTCGCACGCAAATTAGTAACTTTGATATCAAGAGTTTATCAGAAAAATCCCTGATCAGAGCGAATGACAGTTTCATTGAGTAAGCGAGCACTTACATTTCTTCTCTGAATTGTGCTAAATTACGTGCTATGAGTGATAAAAACAAATCCCTAACTGCAGACGTTTTGACGGCGGCTTTGCCGTATATCCAGAGATATCAAGGACAGACGATAGTTATAAAGTACGGTGGTAATGCAATGCTTGACGATAAGTTAAAGTCGAGTTTTGCTAGGGATATCGTACTGATGAGCCTGGTCGGTATTAAGCCTATTGTTGTTCATGGCGGCGGTCCGCAGATTGCGGAGCAGTTAGAACTGCTTGGGAAAGAGTCTGTTTTTGTTGAGGGAATGCGCGTCACCGATACCGATACAATGTCGGCAGTTGAAATGGTTCTGGGTGGTTCCGTCAATAAAGAAATTGTACAGCGTCTGAATGTTCATGGTGGAAGGGCCGTTGGTTTGACCGGTAAAGATGCATCATTAATACAGTCCGAAAAGTTAATTTTGGATGTTGAAACAGTTCCATCGGTAGATCTTGGTCACGTAGGGAAGGTGGTAGCAGTAAATGATGAAATTCTTCGATTACTCTCTAAAAGTAGCTATATACCGGTAATTGCTCCTATTGGGTTCGATAAATCAGGAAATTCTTACAATATAAATGCTGATGTAGTAGCAGGTAAAATTGCTGAGGTACTTGGCGCAGAAAAACTGATTTATTTAACTAATACGCCTGGACTGTTGGATAGTAGTAAAAATCTTCTTACCGGTTTAAATGCGAGCCAGGTGAAAGAGCTCATCAATACTGGTGTGGTTCACAGTGGGATGTTGCCCAAAATCAATAGCGCCCTAGAGGCGGTCGCAGGTGGTGTCAATCGGGCACATATTATTGATGGCCGAGTAGATCATGCGGTACTGCTGGAATTGTTTACCGACGATGGGGTTGGAACGTTGATAGAATGAATGTGAAAAAAAAGCGTCGATTGCAGATCTTAGAGACTTTGGCGACAGAGTTGGAATCTAAGCCGGGGTCTAAAATAACCACCGCGACTCTTGCTAAGGCGGTAGGAGTGTCCGAAGCTGCGTTATACAGACATTTTGCGAGTAAGGCGCAAATGTTTGAGGCGCTAATTGAATTTGCCGAAGATGCGGTATTCGGGCTTTTTAATCAAATCATGCGTGAGGAGAAGGATGCTATTACGCGATGCCACCAATTAGCTTTTGTTATGCTCAGATTTGCCGAAAAAAATCCTGGAATAGTGCGTGTTTTAATGGGTGATATTTTAGTTGGAGAGCATGAGAGGTTGAGGCAGCGAGTAGGACGATTTTTTGCTAGGATTGAGACCCAATTCAAGCAGGTA
>Ga0222715_10002029_pt1 | contig 18793 bp, 15 predicted proteins | sample C33_9DmetaG_FD_165056 | JGI IMG/M metagenome (GOLD analysis project Ga0222715, IMG submission 165056) | Estuarine water microbial communities from San Francisco Bay, California, United States - C33_9D | ecosystem: Environmental > Aquatic > Marine > Unclassified | place: USA: California... | reverse complement strand
GATGGCGGCGCGAGATGCATCACACGCGCACGCGGAGTTCGTCCCTGGCGCCCCCCACACGCATTCTTTGCCTTTTCAGTAACTCTTTGAGCTCGGGTATGGTGAGCGTCGAGAACGGCGTTCGCCACGGAGAACAGCGGTCGTCCTCGTGTGTGGACACGAGTGGCAGTGCATCGGCCCGCGCTGGGAACGCGCGGGCGCGGGCCTCGTCGTGCACCCGATGCATGGCGTAGAGGAGCATGCACCAACTGTCGGCGATGGCCTCTCGCTGGCGACGGGATCGGCACGACACTAGCGCGGCGCGCACCTCTTCAGGCGCGTGAGCGCCGCAGTACGTCACGCGCTCGTCTTTCGTAGCAGCTGGCGAACCGAACAAGCCGCTGACCCACTGGTTGGGACTGAGCAAGGCGACGTGCGCATTGCGAGCGCGAACTGCTGCAGTCTGGTCGCAGCGTGGCCACGTCTCGACCCAGGCGTCGACGACACCCAGAGCGATACCGACGTTTCGACCCGCCAGGAAACTGCCCCTGGCGTGTCCGTTTTCGACGTACACATCGATGGTGTCTGTGTCGCCGACGACGATGGGTAACGTACAAGTACACTGTGCCCAAGCGGCGCGAATGGAGCGCAACAACTGCGCGCCATCGACGACGCCTCGCATGTCGCCACGGGGTTGGAGATGAAAAACCCGCGTGAATACCCGAGCGCAGTGTCCGTTGCCGTCGCGCGCGCGAAAGTCGTGCACGGTTAGTATCCCGGCGCCGAAAGTATCAGGGTCAACCGTGACGATGACATGCCAGCGCCCAATGGACACACGGGGGACCTTTGAGTCCGGTTCGACATCGTCGAACTGGTCTTCATCGCAGTACTGTTCACCGTAATTATTCATTCATTCTTAAATTAAAAACTAGCTCTTAGCACCATCAACGCGCGCGTTTTGTTTTATATACACATTCATTCCAGTTACACTCACTTTGACAAAATGTGCGTGCGTAACAGCGCCACACACGACGCCAATTGCGCCGGCGTTCTCGAAGCTATAAGGCACGCGCGCCAATCGTCTCGACGAAACTTTCTGGTATTGATACATTTCAGATTATATATGCACACCTCCACGCGCCACGCGGCGACACGCAAAGCGTCAAAGGATACTCGAGAGACGGCGGCCGAGAGGTGCCGCATGAGCAATGAATACTGCTTGCGCAAACTTTCAAATTGAAAGAACTCAGTGTACCAAAGCATGCGAGCCAAGTCGGCGCGAATCGCGACAAGCGTTGGGTGCTCCACACAATGCTCGTCTGACAGACGGTTGTAATGGGTATTCGATGTTGTGTGGTCGATCGTGCACATATCAGTGCCGTCACGGCGCTTTTCGGCAATGTTTCGGCGCACCACGTCGCGCTCGAGCGATATTAGCGCGAGCGTTCGCAATAACGCCGCACGCTCGACTCCCTTCAGTTGAAAATATTCAACGCCATCACCGAGCGATACGCACGCGCGGTACGCAGCGCATGAAACGTCATGGGTGTGTCTCGCTTTCGTGTGCTGGAAAATTGTCGCGCGTGCCGCTTCGGGCCACGAATGTACGCGAAGATCCGAAAATGCTGCACCCTTTGTTGCTGGTGGTAAATCATTAATCACAGCGAGGAACGCATAGTGCACATCGGTCAACACGTGCCACGAACGCACGGTTACGTGCGGCGATGTCACGGCGCGCTGTAGGTCTTCGAGGGAGAACTCGTGCGGAATACAAAGCGCCGCGGAGTAATTACGCGCCAGATAAAACACATCATCAACGTGTACGTCGTCATCGTCGTCTTCGGCGCTAAAAGTCCCAAGCACGCGTTCTTCAAATTTCTCGCGAAAACTATTAAAATGTGCTTTTGCACTCGACCTCGCATTGAGACACTCGGCTCGGAACGTGGCGCGCCGGCGCGAAAACGTAGAACATGGCACCCTCGTACACAATGCGTCGCACAACGTCGCGGCCGTCGCGTACACGTCGTGTTCGGTGTACGTCGTAAACGTCTCGCACATCGTCGCTCGACCGTTCGAACGCCGTTGTTGCGTCATGGAATCAAACGTCAACGCTCGAGGGGTGAGAATTTCCCGAACAATCGCGTCAAACCTCACGCGCGAGTTACGGTTCAGCGCGCGCACCAACCTACATGCCAAATCATACGCGCGCGTAAAACGTTTCGCATACATGGCGCGATACCTCTCGCTCGGCGTCCCGAGCTCGCACGGCCCGTCACTCACGTTGACAAAAAATCCACGCGACTCTTTGCACACTTTTTGGTCGTCTTCATCGCTCTCGACGCCGACGACGAGGGAGCACGATACCACATCCTCATCAATCACGCCATCACTCGCGGTGACATCGTCATCGTCATCATCACCATCACTCTCACGCACCACCACCACGCGGCCTCGCACGCGCACGCGCACGCGCGGTCGCGTCGTCCCGAGCCCACCACGCCCATCCCACACCTCGCCCATCGTCGTCGTCATCGCGCGCGCCGCGACGGCGGTGTCCCACGACACCGCTCTCTCGCCCCCATCGCACGCATCATACAACTCAAATCCATCAATCACACGTCGTCGGCGGCGTCCTCGTCCTCCTCCTTCTCGCATCATCGTCGTCGTCCTCCTCCGTCGTCCTCGTCGCGCCCTGCAGTCACGTCAACCGTCACCGCCGACAGCTGCCGATAGCTGATGCGGGCGATCGATGGATTTCGATGGATGGATGGATTTCGATGGATATTATGGATCGTGGTCACCCGTGTATGTATGTGATCACACCATATGGTGTCAAACACGGACCAACGCCGAATGTCCGATTTTTTTATGCATGCATCCATCCATCCATGGATCCACGCCCCGACTGCGTTGAAGAGCGTGAGGCGCCATTCACGCACTCGAGCTCGACGACATGGCTTTCTCGACGACGCAATCATCCATCGCTTCCGTGCAAGGGTACGTCGTCGTCGTGATGCGTATGCGTCGTCGTCGTCATGCACGGCGTGATGATGACGCAAGACATCACTCGCGCGCGCACGCGACGACGGGTCGTCGTCGTCGTCATCGCGATGACGATGATGATTCGTCGTCGCGATCGAGGGCGTATCTCTGTGCCCGATCGTATCTGCGCGCGCGAGTATCGCGTCTGAGGGATGCGTGCGTGCGTCGCGCGTGCGTCACGCGTGAGGGCGACGCGCGCGTGGACGGGGGTTCGTCGTCCAGGGCGTACCAGCCGTGTCGCGCGGTCGACGCGAGCGAGCGGTGGTGACGATGGGGCGAGAGCGCGCGGCGACGCGCGATTATCTCGCCCAGGCGCCGAACCCTCGACGCGGCGGTTTGAACGCGAACGCGAGGGAGGACGCGAGGGCGAGGGATTGGAGGGAGATTGCTCAACGAGGCGCCTCGCGATTGGGGCAATCACCGTGTGTGTGTTATGTGTGTGTGTGTGTGATACTAACGCTTTTCGCGCTTTTCGCGATCGCCTCCGACACAGGCTCAAGGCTCGCGCCACCGTCACCGCCAAGGCGTCCCGCGCCTCGGTCGTCGTCTCCGCGTCTGCGGCGGACAGACCGGTGTGGTACCCGGGTAAGGCCCCGGCTGCGCACTTAGATGGCTCCCTCCCGGGTGACTATGGCTTTGACCCGCTCAGCTTGAGCGCCGATCCGGAGATGCGCAAGTGGATGGTGCAAGCCGAACTCCAACACGCGCGCTGGGCCATGCTCGGCGTCGCCGGCATTGCCATTCCGGAAGCCATCGGCCGCCCGAACTGGCTTGAAGCTGGTACGTACACCTACTGGGCGCCGGCGTCGACGCTCTTCTTCATCCAAATGGCCATGATGAACTGGGCTGAAGTTCGCAGATGGCAAGACATGAAGAACCCGGGGAGCGTCAACGAAGATCCGCTCTTTGGGTACAACAAGGGTGACACCAACACCGACGTCGGCTACCCGAAGGGTCTCTTCGACAAGATGAACTACGCCAAGGATGAGAAGACTCTCGCTGAGCTCAAGCTCAAGGAGATCAAGAACGGCAGATTGGCTATGGTCGCATTCCTTGGTGTGTGTGCTCAGACCGTTCTCCTCCCCGGCGTCGGTCCCGTGGAGGCGTTGAAGCAGCACATCGCCAACCCGGGCGTCGTCAACGTCTTCTCGCAATAAGCAACCAACAGTCGCTGAGTGTTCTCGTCGTCGACTTTGGCGTTGTGCGTATGCGATAAATGAAGCGCGCTCGCGGTCGCGCGGCAGCTTCAGTTTTTAGCCTTGATAAACGAAAAATCCATGTGTTTTTAATAAAGCGAAACCAGTTTTTCGACGACTTGACTTTTTTTAGCGCGCGCGCGACACGGCGGTCGACATGAATTTATTTCTTACGATATATTGTGCGGCGTGGATTACATGTACAAAATGACGTCTAGAAGAATGCATGCCGACGCGTTCAGCGTGAACGGCGTGGCACGAAACAAATGGTGGATGCGCTACGCAACCTCGCCGTCGTCGTGGAGTTGCTTGGCGATGAGGCTCACCCACTCGCCCTGCGCGTACGCAATCTTCACTTCCGCCTCGTTGAGCTCTCGCACGCGAGAAGTGAGTGGATTTGACTCCAAGTCCGACGCCGCGCCCGCCGCTCTAGATTTCGCCGTCGACCGCAGCGCCGTGCCGAACACGCTCGCATTTGGCGTCGCCTCGAGCGTCGGGAGCGGCGGCGCGCCCACGGTGACCATGCCGTGTTGCAAAAATAACGCGTGTATGGTCACCAACGCCGCTTCATGACCTCCATACCCTTGCCCTGGACCACCAACTTCGGTGAACGCGCTCCCAATCTTCCCCTTCAGCGCGCATCCCTCGTCGTGAAACGTCGACAGCTTGTCAAAAAACGCCGACAATTCGGGCGCCAGTCGTCCATACCTCGTGGGTGCGCCGAACACGATCGCATCGCTCCGCGCGATGTCATCCAACGTCACCACTGGACAGTCTAATATCCCTCGATCGTACGTTCGCGCGTCGTCTTCGTCTCGTATGACGTCTCGCACGCGAAACACGTTGCACTCGCATCCCTCCACCGCGCGCGCGCCCTCGGCGATGACGTTCGCCGCGGTCACCAATCGCGCCGTCCGCGAGAAGAAGACCACGCTCACGGTGAACACCATGTGCCGCGCGCGCGTCGCGTCGTCGCGACGATGACGCGCGATGTCGTGTCCGCGTGTGACCGCGTCGAGCGTCGCTTCGGTCGTCGGTCGTCGGTCGTTGGACCACGCCCGGCGCGAAGCGTCGCCGCGCCGCGGGGGGGGCAGCATCGTCGGCGATGTGGGCGTAAATCCCGTCGTCAACGTACTCGCGCGGTGACGCGCGCTATGTGTGCGCGGCGTTGAGGGATATACAATCATCCATCGACGACGACGATGATGGTGGTACGCCCACGTATACTATGGAGGTTCCATAGACATACCATCACGAGCTCAATCATGCGCATCGATGCTCGAGCACACACGGGCCGACAGTCCTTGGCGCACTCGACACGAAGGAGGCCGAGGACGAGGGACGACGACGCCGACGGACGGACGGACGGACGATGGATATGATGACGACGACGACGACGACGATGCGAGCGATGACGACACGGCCGACGACACGGCTGACGCGTGCACGCGCGGGACGACGACACGTCCCGGGACAACGCACGCGCCGGGCGATGATGATGAGGGGGACGACGTCGGCGTCGGCGTCGGCGTCGACGTTGGAGGAAGTCCCGGGGACGAATTACATGACGCTCACGTGTGAGGTGACGAAACCGTTAGGGTTGACCTTGGAAAGTGGCACCGCGGACGTCGGGGCGTTCGTGGCGAGCGTGAATGGCGATGGGAACGCAGCCAAGGAAAAGTCTGGCATCGAAGCGCGCGACGTGTTGACGAGCGTAAACGGCGCGGATACGCGAGGGTACGCGTTTGATGACATCCTGGATGCGCTCGTGAACGCCCCAGGGGATAGCATACAGTTGACGTTTAAGCGATTCATGTCATCCGTGAACGCCACGAATCCGGGCGACCGGGCGTGGTTGGAGGCGAACTCGTTGAAGGAGGGGGTGACGACGACGCCGAGCGGGTTGCAATATCGCGTGAAAAAGACGGGCACGGGGCCTGGTGGGATCGGTCCTAACACCCCGTGCGAGTGTCATTACTCTGGGACGTTGATTTCTGGTAAAGAGTTTGATTCGAGTTACAAACGCGGCAAGCCGTTGACGTTTGCGCCCAAGCAAGTCATCTCTGGTTGGCAAGAGGCGATGCGGATGATGCGCGAAGGCGACGAGTGGGAACTCTTCTTACCGAGCGAGCTCGCGTACGGTGGCCGAGGGTCGGGTCAATTCATCCGACCTGGTGACGCGTTGTTGTTCACGATGAGCATCGAACGCCGCCTGGAGTAGCGAGATGACAATGTAGAGACGCGTAGTAGAATGCGGCGAGCGGCGGCGAAATATTTATTACAATTGATTTTCTTCTATGTGACAATACGACCGGCGTCTAAATCATACACTGCCTCGGAATCGCGCAACGGCGACGTGAGAAACTTGCCATCGCGCACGGCGGATGTGAACGGTCCCCATTTCACTCGCGTCGTCGCGTCTTCCATATCGATTTTCACGCGAAATCGCATCTCAATCGAACACCGCGCTTGATGAAACGGTTGTCGACCTTTTGAGTCGAGATCAGTGAGCTTCTTCTTGAATGTTTTATCCTCTGTCCACTTCGCGGCGCCGTGCCAACAATCAAAAGAGTCAAATAGTAACGCACCATTGGTGACGAATTGCTGCTCGTCTTGGTGCACGACTTCGGGAAACTCAAACGCGCGCTCGGCATCCGTCATGCCGTCTTCGCCTCGCACCTCCTCTTCAGCCGCCGCGGATGCTTCCTCCATGCTCTTCTTGCTCGTGTACGCGCCGCGCGTAAGACGATTGCCGCTGCGTACCCACGTTGTGGGATCGAACGGATTGAACTTGTCCGACAATACGTTTTCATCCTTGGCTCCTTCTGATGTCATACTCAACTTGCGCTTTTCAAACATCCACTCCTTTCTGCCACCTTCACGCGGCAACATCACCACCAACGGACTTTGCCACGCGTTGCCCGTAGGATCAAGCGCACTCGTGGCGAGCCAGACGTTGATGAATCGGTATTGATAGCGATTTCTTTCTGGCATTGAAAGTTCGGGCCAGTTGTCTCGCGGGCGCTGCGTCGTCGCGGGATTCGTCCAACTATCGGGATCGCGATGTAATCGCGTGGCAAAGTGAATCTTGCTCGCAATGATATGCTTTTCCGGTCGTCGAATCACCCAATCAATCGCCTGCGTTTCGTCTTCAAGCCAATTCGTGCCGGGCAAGATTTCGCACCGCTCGCCAAAACTTGGAAATTCGTCGCGAATCAACGCTTCGGCAGCTTTGAATATCTCCGGCCATTGCGAGCTGTGTCCGCAGCCTAGCACTTCATGCGTGGCCCACCCAGAGTCGATTTCTTCCCTCAACGCCCGTAACGCGACCGACGTTTCCACGCACGGCAACGCCACAAAATCCTCGGCGCCGCTCGCCTTGATGGCGCGTCGAGCGTGGTCGCCAACAAAGACGCTTTTCTCGCGCTCGTCGTTCCAGTACGGCACCGCGCACGTGCGTTCACCCACGTCTGGAGCCGTGATTCGCCCACCGATAACCTTGGCGTACTTGGACGTCATCGTCGTGCTGCCACTGCCGCTTCTCTCGCCGCGGATGCTGCTGACGGTGATGCGTAATCTTCGCGACGTCGGCCGCGCGCGCCGCGCGATGGTGGCGCGCGGACACGCGTGTGTGCGCGCGGCACGCATGGACATCTACTCGCACCTCGTCCTGTCGTCTCTCGCCTCGCGTGCGTCGGTGTGCGTTGCGCTGTGAGGATGGGACGGTGACAGACGGTTAGATATTTTCACTCACATCGGGCGTTCATGTATACCGGTATATGTGTATCGTACAATGGATTACAAGCAAGCGCATAAGAATCAGCCATCGATGAGGGCTGGTGGGAGCTCGGGGCGCCGCGGCCACAGCGGCGTTTGCGCGGGCGCCGGATTAGCCGGATGTTGCTGTCGCGCGCCGAACGGCCACCACGACCACGACGAAGGCGTCGGCGTCGACGTCGGCGCCGGCGGTGGCGATGGAGGTGGAGGCATCGTAGGTAAGGGTTCGTCTACGAATACGCATCCATCGTATGCGAATGTAGGGAAATCGCACACGTGCGCGGTGGCGGCGAACATCGGGTTTATCGCGGCTCTCGACGAGTCGATGAGCGGCGTGAGAATGGATGAGCAGAAACATAACGCCGAATTCATCAAACCGACGAGTTCGCAGCAACGTTGGGCTTTACTCGTGCTCGGATCTAAATACGGCAAACTCGCACATCCAGCATCGAGGATGCTCGCGAACGCGCTCACGGTACACACTCGCTCTTTGGCTCGCTGGATATCCAGTTCCGTCGGGCGTCTGATGTATCCGTATCCGCCACCCGTCGGTTGCGATACGGACGGCGGCGGCGGCGGCGGCGGTGGCGGCGAACGAGCAATGTACGGCGAACACTGCCAACCACCGCGTATGACGAGGCCGCTACACACCTTTGGGGCATCGCTAAACATCTTATGCCAATTCGCGGGGAACTCATTCAAAATCTCTCGAACCCGAAGGTCCTTTTCGCAAAAGCACAAGCGCTCGTTGAGCTTGTCGAGCGCATCGCAGCACTGCGGCGCGATTCGCGAGCTAAGCACGGAACTCTCATCACCCATGGCTGAACACCCGGCTTGGATGAGTGATATCAAACCATCAACGTCGCACGTGCTTTTGACTGGCGCCGACATGTACGCCGGCGAACGTATCGCAGTCGGAGGACTCGATGGCGGCGCTGACGGCGGCGTTAACGGCGGTGGCGGCGATGACAGCGATAGCGGTGGTGACGGCACTGGTTCTATCGTGAACCTCGGGATCGGCGTGCATTCGTTGCCAATCTTAATGGCAATGCCGCAAAGACGGTCAGCCGCAGAAATAGTCACCGGAATCACTCTTTGTCTCACCTCGAACGCCACCTCTCCGATGTTCTTGTTGCAAAAACACTCGAGCGCGTTCAGTTCATTGAGCAGCGCACAACACGCATCGCGATTGAAATTGTTTGAGTTCGAGTCGCATAACCTCTCGATAGGAGCTAAGCTTTCACCCGCGCATTCTGGCACGAATGTGTCCCGCTGCGCTTTCGCGCCAAACGCCATATTCGACAGCATGACAACCAAAAGCGTCGTTCTCCAAACGCATCGCATGCCATACGTCATGACCTTACCACCAACTTACTACTGAAATTACCACTAATTTCTCACCACGGTGTGCCGCGACTTGTGCTTCATAATGCCGTGGGACACCGCGGTGTCCCACGCCGCCCTCGGAAACGCGAAGACGTCGCCCGCTCACTTTGCGCTCGCTGGTAACTTAGCAACGCGCTGTTCCACCTTTTCTAAGCGATCGCGCAACTCAACCATTCGACGACTAGCACTGCGAGCTTTATTCACATACTCTGGAAGCTTCCCTAGCGTAATCGTCGCACCTTCAATCGTCGTCGCCCACGTCGCCGCGGCTCGCGCGTCTATAATCTTCCCGTGCAACTTGTTCTGAGACTCTTTTAATTCACTCAACAACCCCGTGACGTCTCGCACGTGCGCACCGAGCGAGGCGTCGAAGGACTCCGCAGCCTTGGTCGCCCATTCGGGATCGCGGCGCATGCGTAACGCTATCGTCGCCGCATCTACACCATCGTCTTTGTCTCCGTCGCGATTGGTGTTGTCACCCGCGTCGCCGCGTTGGATTATCTCAAACGAAGACGGCGCCATGGGAACGATGTGATGCGACGTGGAATCTACGCGCGTGCCTCGTGTTCACGTCAGCGTCGCGTCACCACAAAATCGCGTGCGTGTGTGCGCGCGTGCGTCGTCGTGTGTCGTCGTGATTGAATGTGTTGACTGCTGTTGTGTTACAGAGGAGCGCTCGACGCGCTCGAGTGTGTTTCTCGCTAGAATATAATAAAAAATAAAAGCGAACGCACGATCATACCATCACCAAACGTCTTATACGTCACTTATACCGACGGATAATAGTTTGTCGGCGTTCCCGGCACAATCTTGGGCGCCGAAGTCATCTGTTGCGTCTGCGGCTGCGCGTACACGTGCGTGACGTGCGGCTGTTGCGTCACCGCGGGTACGAACGTCGTGCGCGTGTCGCACTGTGAATACGATGCGCGAAAAGATACCAACACACGTTTTACCGTCAGTTTCGTTCACAACGTCACACCCATCGTCGTCATAGTCGTCGAGAACGAGTCGGAATTATTGACGCATTCGATCCGCCGCGCCTCTTATCGCGACGACGACGACCGCGACGCACGCCTCGCGACGCGCGCGAACACGCACCGGACAGAAGAACACCAGCGGGCACAAAAACCCCAACAAGCACACCCCGAGCACCATGGAAATCGGCCCCACGTACGGCTCTTGCACGTACACGCCGTTCGGCACGAGCTGGTTGGGCATCATCACCGTCGTCGTCGCCGCGCCCTGGTAGTGCACCACGGGCGAGGGCGGGGCCATGACGTGCACCACGCCAGGTTGATTGACGACGTATGCGCCATTGGTGGTCATCATTCGCGAGCGCGCGTCGTCGACGAATGAAGTCTCGAAAAGGTGACTCGTGCGCACGACGTGGGCCACCGCGTGGGTGTGGAAGGTGCCAGGTGGTGCATTGTTTGTCTACGGTTGACGACGACAGGAGACGACAGGAGACGACGGATGTATGATACATGTATGATAAAAAATACGCGCGTGTATGCCGCGTGTGTTCAGCGTGCGTGAGGCGAAGTATGTTACAAGCGTAGAGCGCGACGTCGACGTCGCGCGGTGGAAAGAAGCTGTCTCAAAAGGCGACTCGTCGTTTAGAGCGCCAACGCGGTGGCGAGCTCGTGCGCGCGAGGACGCACGATGGCGCTCGTCATGGGCAATTGTAAAGTGAACCAACCGAATAGCATGGCGAATGCCGTGTCGATTGGATCATGGAACCAACGAGCGGTGACAAAGCACAACGACGCCGTGGCGCACATGAGCGCGAGCGCGTACGCGCCGACGAGCATGACACCCGTACGAAGTAATGGATTCCCCCGTCGTTCAACGAGGGTGAGGAAATCCACCGCACTGGATAAAAATTCACCGTGCGCTGCGGTGAACACGCTCGCACCTAAAAACACGTGGTCGCTGATGAACGCGCGAGGAAACGCCGCTCGGAGCGTCGCGTACGCTCCAACTCGAAATGCCGCGAGAACCACGTAGACGCGCACCTCCTTGGCGAGCTCTTCACCGACGTCTCTCGATTGTACTCGCATCACCGCGCGCGAACCCATGGCGAGCAAAGGTAATATCGGCCCATACGACACGAAGACGTCGTCAAACCAATCCGTGGCGAACGCGTCCGGCCGCTCGAGCGCGGACGCGTCCCCACCGCGCGCCCACCTCGACGATGTCAGCGCCGCCGCGCGCGTCGCAATCTCACGCATCACACTCGCACTCGCTAAAACAACCGCCCACGCGATGAGTGGTGCGTACGTCAGGCGTTTCTCCCCTCGTTTGTCTTCGCCTCGCCGACGCGCGGCGTCAACCGCGCGAACGCCGTTCGTCACCTCCGTTCCCGCCGTGGACGCACCATCCATCGATGCGCGCGGCGCAATCCTCGTGCTGGCTAAATCATGACTCATCCGTCGCTGCTGCTGCTGCAATGACTGCGCGTGTCCCGCACCATTCGTCGTCGTCGAAGACATCATCATCGCCCGTCGTTGATCCTTGGCCGCCGACGGCTCGTCGTCCGCACCGCCGCCGCCGCCGCCGCCGCCGTCACCTCCCACACCGCCCACGTCGCCGCCCTCGCGTTGCCTCGATCGCTGTCGTTGCTTCGATCGTCGTCGCATGACGACGCGAAGTGCGGTTCGTCGTCGTCGTTCGTTTGTTTAAATTCGTCACAATCTCACGCGCCCTCTCTCGACGTCGACGTCGACGACGCTCAACGCGCGTGACACCGAACGACGCGTGCATGACATTCGCGCGCGTGCGTTCGAACGGGACGTACGCCCTGGGCGCGCGCACGCCGTGCGCGGACGCGACGTTTGATCGCAGCGCGAGTGGTAAGGCGTTCGAGCGCGCGGAACAAGCGCGTTTGGACGAGATCGCGCGCGGGTGCGCGGGCACCGGGTCGGCGGGCGGTGGCGTGCGCGTGCGCGTGTTGCCGCCGTCGCACGCGGGCGGCGGCGGGGCGGGCGCCGGGGGCGGTGGGGCGAACGGTGAGTTGGTTGTCGCGCGCACGCCGGGTGGACGCGAGGACGATTTAGACGAGGAGGACGATTTAGACGACGACGGCGAGCGTTGATTGATAGAGGAGGATAGATTAGGCGGTAAATACTTTAGACACAGATGGTGCGAGACAACGGCGCGGCGGAGGCGGCGAAGGCGCGAAAACATCGGCGGCGAAGGCGGTCGGTGTCGACGCCAGAGAGGGACATTTTAGCGCTCTTGGAACGAGACGCGCGCGGCGAGGACGATGACGATGGTCGTCGAGCTAAGCGTCGTTCGCGACGGAGCGTGCATACATCATCGCCCACGGCGACGAGCGCGTTGATGTTACCGGAAGATTTACGCGCGAGAGATTTAGCGAGTGAGCCTTCGGCGTTGACGCGAAACGCGGCGCCCGCGACGACTGCGCGCGGCGCCGTGGACGCGTCTCGTGCGTCGCGTTCGACGACGTCTGAAGTGCACACGGAGGATCTTAAACATAACGCAGCGATGTTTGTCGACGCATTAGGCGTCGATATGGGTGAGCCGAGCGACGACGCGCCCGGATGCGAGCCGTATAGGAAAATGTTGGCACTCCATTCGCGCGCGCTGGCGACGGTTTCCGGACCCAAAGGCGATGTCGATGCCGATGACACTGACGACGCGCACGCGCTCGTGACGTCGACAAATCATATCATGGATGGTGTATGTGCGCTCTTTGTGAACGTTGCGGCGAAACGTAAGGCGACGCTCGCGAAGTTACTCACGCGCATGGGCGGCGTGGCGGCGGAGGTTGACGACGAGCAAGGAGAGGTCACTCACGTCATCGCGAGTGACGATAACATTGTACTCGCAAAGGCGATGGACGACTTGCCCGATGCCGTTATCAAGGTAAATTTAGAATGGATTACGGCGTGCTTTAAGCAATCGTCGAGATTGAGCGAGAGCGATTACGCGCCTCGCGCGCACGTCGCCGCGCTCCCAGAGATTCCACATATCGACGACATGTCTCAATCAGTAAGCACGACGAACAACGCACTAGCGCCCGTGGAACGAAAGTCATCACAAGCAAAGCGTGCGAGCGCGCTCATGCTCAAAGGTGCGCATGGTGAGGCTATATGGACGAGCGACTTTGTTGATAACGAAAAGCTTGAGAAACGTCGAGAGTTTTTTGTGTGTCAACCAAACGCGTACACGGAAAAAAAGCTAGTCATGGAGTGCAACACCAAGATTGCAGATATTCTCGCCGAACTCGGAGAAATTTACAAATCTGCTTTGCGGGACGAATATCGTGGTAAGCAATACAATCAAGCAGCGAACGCGTTGCGCGCGTTGAATTTTGAAGTGACATCCACAGACCAATGTGACTCGATTCCTATGTTGTCCAAGAAGACCTCAAAAATTCGAAAGTACGTGGGAGAGATTCTAAGCTTTGGAAAATTGAAAGCGTTAGACGAGATGAAGCAGCGACCAGATGTCAAGGCGTGTCTCGAACTCACCGGCGTGCATGGAATTGGGCCAGTCACGGCGCACAAACTTTTCTTAAAAGGCTATAAAAGTGTTGCAGACTTACGCCGAGCGCCGAAAGGCACGCTTAGCGAACCGCAATCTATTGGTCTAAAGTACGTTGAAGAGTTTAAAGAGCGCATTCCGAGAGAGGAGGTGAGCGTTTTGGCGACGGCGGTTCGCGAGGCGGCGAATACATTCATGGACGACGAAGTACACTGCTACTGCGTCGGTTCTTTTCGCCGAGGTAGATCATCATCGGGTGATATCGATGTACTCGTGGAATGTCGCGATGAATCGCGCATGACAGATTTGTTGATGCACATCTTGAACGATTTGCGTCCAGGTGGGAAGAGTCCTCGGTCTGGCATTCTCACCGATGATTTGCTCGTTGGCGACGTCACTTACATGGGTGTAGCACGCCTCCAACGCCCTCTCGATGACTCGGACACCAAACCGCCGGTACACCGACGAATGGATATCAAAATTTACCATTCTGCACAGTTACCTACGGCACTACTGTACTTTACTGGGTCTATGCGTTTCAACCGCAGCATGCGCCTGTGGGCCAAATTGAAAGGCTTCAATCTTCAAGACAAAGGCTTGTACGCCGACCGCGAGCAAGCCGAGATGTCTCGAATCAGCGTCACGTCCGAAGAGGACGTGTTTACGGCTTTAGGTTTGGATTACGTCTCCCCGGAGCGACGTGATGTTTAGTGGCGTTAGAATTGACAATAGAAACGAATACGCGGCGACAATGCAACACGCTACGCCCTCGGCTTCGCGCTCGCCAACTCCGCACACCTTCGCACGCGAAAATGTCGCCTCGGTCGAGAGGCGTAGCGCGTGGTGTGACCATAGCGCGTCGGCTTATCGTGCCCGATGCGTACACGCGCGTGCTCGTCGCGTCAAACGTACGCCTCGAGGACGCGGCGTCCACGTCTATACTCTCGAGGCGTCGCGCGTCGACGTCATCCAGCGTTTTCACGCGTGGTTTCGCGTTTGGTGCGCAACGAGACGACGAAAAGGACGCGCACGCGATGCCTACAATTGCCGAAGACGTCTCTGTAGATGCGGAGTCGATGTCGCGGGCATCTGGGGTGACATCTTCGTCGCACACTGGCGAGGCGGGCGAGGCGTGGAGCGTCGTCGCGAGCGCCGTAGAACCGCGAGACGTGGCGTTTGGGCTAGACCCCGTGGGGGTAGTCGCTGATGCCATGACGCACGCACACGCGCTCACGGGTGCGCCGTGGTGGGTCACGCTCGCGGCGAGTGCGGTCGTGGTTCGCGCGGCTATGGCGCCGGTGAGCGTGCAGACCATACGCGCCAGCGCGACACTTAGCGCCGCGAGCTCGCTCGCCAAGGCCTCAAAAGGTGGAGATGCCGAACGTGTAGGTGTGCGAGATGTCCTGGACGCGGTGAAGGATATTCGGGCAAAGTCGCCAGGCGTCGGGGCGCATCCAGCGTGGTTGGTCGTGGGTCCTCTGGCGCAAATTCCATTCTTTGTGTGCGCGGTGATGGCGGTGCGCCGTTTAGCGTCTGACGGCGCCATGAATGGCCTCAACGCTGGTGGTACCGCGTGGTTCAGCGACCTGACGTTACCCGCGGTGGATGTGGGGACGATGATTGCACCTATGGGGACGTATGGCGGGGTGCTCCCAGTGCTCACCGCGGCGGCGTTATTCGCAAACGTCAACGCAAATTTCGCACAAGCTGCGCAAAAATCTCGGGGTATGACGATTGTGAAATTGTTTCTCGAGTGGCTCACGTTGCCTGCGTTAGTTATTGGTCTGCAGCTTCCTCAAGCGGTGCATTGCTACTGGTTCGCGTCGAGCACGTACGCGTTGGCGCAAAATCAACTGCTGAGCACGACGTTTGCGCGGCGAACGCTTGGTGCTGAAGATCTTGCCAAAACCACGCGCGCTCTGGCGGCAAGCAAAGGGTATTCGGGTGAAGACGCACCCATTATGACAGGGGCGACGTTAGATCTCGTCAAGGCAGCGGCAAAGGCGCGCTCAGAGAATAACAACACGCTCGCCATTAATTTGCTTTTGCGCGCGGCGCGTGGGGAATCTCAAGATGGTTCGTCATCTAGCACCGAGAGTGATAACAAGCCTCTGCGTGGAGAAGATTTAGGAAACGCTCACCCATCGGTGCTTTTTGCGCTCGGGCAGACGTATGCACTGTTGAAAGAATGGAAAAAGTCCGCGTTGACGTATGAATACTCGGCGCGCGCCGAGCCCAACGCCATGCAGCGGTCGCGCGCGCTCATGGGCGCAGGTGTCGCACGAGCGCGTATTGGGGATTTAAATCTCGCTAGTGAAGCTCTGGGCGAGGCCAATAGATTGAATCCGTCAGACGCATCAATTAAAGTTGCTTTGGCGAGCGCGGTAAAGTTGAATGGAGATCCCGAGCGCGCGCTTGACATTTTACGCGAAGCGGCTGCGTTAGTGCCGGATATTCGTGAGCGTTACGTCAAACCTCTCGAACGAGAGCTTGGCGTAGATAAAGCGGCGGCAAAGTAGTAGACTAGCATTTATTATATTTCTAGCGAGCGTAGTACCGGTAGTTTCTAACTTTCTAACCCCGTGCGTGTCTTACATCATTCATTCACGTGGACGAGTGAATCGTGTCTAGACGGAACCCGTGCTCGATACCGCGCGCATTGAGCGCCTCACGTTCGGCAATAGGCTGCGCGCCTCGCGCCTCAGCGCTGGAAATTTCCGCACGACTGGGCTTGCAGGCTGCGGTGACATCCGCCGCGGTGACTTGCGTGAATATGACGCTCGTGCATCCGTTTCGACGACAATTCTTTGGCAACAAGGCGTCGTAAGACACATTCGTTTCGTTGCACGCCTTGCATTTAAAGTAACGCATGACGGATTCAATCTCCTTGATTGCGTGTCCGTTATCTTTGCACTCCTTGGGAAAGTGCGCGGTTTTCGTTCGACATTGCGCGCAATGCCAGACTTTCTTCTTTGTTTCGCGCTTGAGCGCCAGTTGCGCCGTCAATTGATCACGTTCTTCCAACTTGTCCATCACGCCCATGAGTTCGTCGTGATCTTCCTCAGCGGCGTCCTCAGCGTATCTCGACGTCAACGTCGCCGTCGCCGCGACATTGCCAAACAATTTTTGCGCTTTGCTCGCGCCCGCGCCGTCGCCGCCCGCCGCCGAGACGGGGCGCTTCGCTCCAAATGACGATGTTCCTGACGACATTTGGTTACCAACTTCAGCCATGGGTACCCGCCCGGTCGTCGTCGCCGACGCCACCGCCGCTGTCGTCGTCGCTGCCGATTCAAACGCGGCTAAGCGTCGTCGAAGCGCGCTGTTTTCAGCCTCGAGCTCTTTTCGCCGCGAGATTTCTCTGTCTAGCTTTTTCTTCACGCTCTCCACCGTCTCAGTGACTAAACCAGCCGCATTGAGATGCGTCGGCAAAGGCTTTTGCTCAACTGTGACTCGACCCGTTGGCTTTTTCGCCGACGTATCGTTCGGGTCTGATTTCTCCAACGGGTTTTGTAATTTCGCCGCGATGGCGCGTTGTCGCGCTAAATCTTTGTCCACCTTGTTGCGCTGCACCGTGGCGGAGTGATTCTTCTTGATTTGCTCGACTAAAAACCGGTTATCGTCCGCCCCGAACACGTCGTCTTCGTCGTCATCGAGAGCCATCGTCTTTGGCGGATTTGCGCCGTTCCAGCCACCGCCATTCACCGTCGGCTTTGCCGCGCCGAGCGCCGCCTTGGGCACGTACCCGAACGTTGATTTAATCATTCCAATCGCCCGCGCGCTCGATGCGGGCGCGCCAGTCATGACGCCACCACCCGGTCGATTCATGTGCGATTCTTTACCGATATTCATCGTCGACGCCCCTCGAGCCTTGATACTACGCGCTAAATCCCCAGTCGTCGCCGCCGCCGACGCGTTGCGCTTCCCCGCCGCCGATGTCATTTGCCTCGACGCGTTGGCCAAAGCCTTAATCGCCTTGGGCACGTGAAACTCACAATACAAACACTCCGCCACATTCACCGCTTTCGTACACGGCGTGCCATCATTCTTCGTCGCCTTACACACACCGTAATCCACCGCTCGACCGATTCTAAGCACCTGCGCCGTCGTCTCCACGCTCACGCTCATCGACTTATAAAACTTGGCGTCAAAAACCGCCACAATATGACCCGCCTCCACGCTCGCCCCATACGCGTCATACGCATCACCAAACACATGCACACTGACGCTCCCACCACCATTCTTCAGCTCGCCGACCCGCCACATCGCGTACTCCCCGCCTCGCCCGTGCGTCGCTCGCCTCCCCGAGCGCTCCAACACCACGCCCACGAACCCATACCCCCCCTTAGGCTCGCGCTCGAGCTCACCGTAATCGCTCACATACTTTCGCGCATCGAACCTCGCCTTCACCACCGCGCCAGACACCACGCGATCGCGCATCTTCACCCCGCTCATCGCTTCGTACTGCGCGTGTGATGGCGCACCACGAGCACCACTAGCACCACCACCATGGTGCGCCCGACGTCGCGCGCCCTCGTCCGTCGCGTGCGCCATCACGCGAACGAACGACGGTATACACAAATAAATTCACCGACGTCCCGTCGCCTCGTCCGCGTCGTCACGCGTCACGCGTCGCACAGTGCGCGCCACCCACCACGCGGTCGGCGCGCACATTCAAAAAAAAAAGTTCAAAAAACAAACAAACAAAAACACCCGTCATCGTGGTCACTCGACCGGATTTTTCCCATGTTTCCACTGTGTTGGCGTTATACGGTCTCCAAGGGGGAGGTGGTCGTGGTTACACCCTCCTTAGGCTTGTATCGCTCTGTATACGCATCGCGTGACCTCCCTCGACGAGGTCCTTTTTCGACCGTCGAGCGCGAGAGCGGCGCGCGCGACGATGGCGT
>Ga0222715_10002027_pt1 | contig 18811 bp, 13 predicted proteins | sample C33_9DmetaG_FD_165056 | JGI IMG/M metagenome (GOLD analysis project Ga0222715, IMG submission 165056) | Estuarine water microbial communities from San Francisco Bay, California, United States - C33_9D | ecosystem: Environmental > Aquatic > Marine > Unclassified | place: USA: California... | reverse complement strand
CTGCAAAGTGTGCCTGTCCGCCGCTTATAGTGACCCCTGTATTTTTAGTCCAGTCCGAATCTGACGTAAAGCCACCATTAGTAACAAGCTCAGGCCCATAGCCATCCGTCATAGTGGCATTGCCAGCACGGCTGTGTGTGATCAGTTCTGCAAAGGTATCTACAGTTCCGCCAGCGTCATAAAATTCGGTGCCAGTATTTAAACTGCCATTAAAATCAGCAACGAGGTCTGTAGTTTTTGAGTTAATTTTATATGCAGCTATCAACCTGCCGAATCTGCCGATGACGTTAAGTAATACTGCCGATACTTTGGGTAGGGTCAGACCGACGCCAAACATTTTAAACCACCATCGCGTGAATGCCGGTGGCAGTTGTCCCAGTAGCTTTTACTTGTCTAACGGAGCAAACTAAGTAAAAATTATCTGGTACTGTTACGGTACGAACAGTTGATCCGTTTTTTGGTAAAAAAGAAACATCGCCGCCTACAGTGATATATAGCCCTACAGCTAAGTCATCGGCATCAACACCTACGTTACTTGTAGTGTCATGAGGAACTACGGGTTGCATGTCTAAAATAAGACCACTAGTATTAATAGTGCTAGGACTTTGAAATGGATCAGCCATGGGTATTTCTCCTGAAGTACTCCGTTATAATTGTGGAGTATCTTTTGTAAATTTTATAAATTATATCAAGGGACACGTTGGAAGTCAAGAATTATTTTTTATGTGGTGGGTTCAACCGGCCAAGAAAGACTTTGTACATCTGTAGGTTCGGAAGACATATCTACTGTAGGGGGAAAGTCTCTTAGTTGTTGCCTATAAGTCGCATAGGAAGTTTTCTGTTCAGCAGTAAGAGGAGCGTCCGCGACTTGAGTCCAGTCACAAGAATACAACCTTCTTGTTCTTTCTGATTTTACTATTTCTTCAAATCTAGACGTTTGGTAAACCCAAGACCCTGGAGAGGATCCCTCCCACTCATGGTATTCAGACGCACGAAGCCCTCTATAGTACCAAGCATTTTCAAACCATTGGTACTCAATAGAAAACTGCCCCGGAGTCGTCCAGTTTGTTAGTTCATTAATATCTGAGGGGGTTAAGTGCTTTAGTAGCTGACCGTCTTCAGTTAGACCCTCAGCAGGAGCACCGGAACCCCTAACAGAGGTTATTAAGTTTATATATCCAGTTGTCTGATTTACATAAACCAGCCAAGAAACAATTTCTGACATTTTATTAATTCCTTATGTTTGCAGTAAATATTTGCGAATCGTTTGTAAGATAAGTGTATGATGTAAAACCACCTTCACCAGTAGTAGTGAGCTGTATGTAGTTTACGTATAGTATTTCTCCCGAGCTTCCTATTTTAAATTGATTATATTTAATTGTAAATGTGCTTCCGCCTTGTGAGTAGACACTTCTTGACGGCGAGGGTAGTGACCAATACAAAGTAGAGCTTTTGGTACCCAGGCTGTCTGGGCTGCCTTGATTATTAGATTCTCCTCCCCCTTGCAGCGACCCTGCTGGGTAATTAGTTACAATATCATAGCTTTTAATATATGAGTCTTTAAACATAGGAGTATTTCCAGAGCTATCATATATTACTATACCGTAATCTGAATTTGCAGGTTGACTACTGTCGCTTTTTACTTCTACTAACCTAGCATAGCTTAAATTAACACTACTTTCATTTTTCCACGTGCTACCATTTGAAGACACTAGGATTTGTGCCCCATTACTACCATTATAGTTTATAAGTATTATTTCATTATCCCCAACAGTTATTTCATCAGCACCTTGCGCAAAAGGCCAACTCGCAACAGAGGCAATTTGATATTGAGAAGTTGCATTACTGTCTATGAGAGTATTTAAGTTAAAGTTGTCTATCTGTACTCCATATGCCATTTTATACCACCGTGCCACTAAAAGGAATAGAAAAAGTAGTGCTAGGTGTAGCCTCACTTAAACCAATTGTAAAAGAGTCTGTAGATCTATTTATAGAAATTCGAATATCTTGTGTAGTATTTGTTTTGTATATATAAACATTGTGTGTAGAACTATTCCCTGAAGTAAGACCCGGAAAAGATATACTACTAGATGTTCCGTCTCCCGAAGAGTCTGTAGTAATGGATGCAGAGCCTGAAACCATAGCAGTGCTCTGCTTGTCCGTTCTAGTATCGACTATAGAATTCCCGTTAGGGTTATATATAATTATTCCGTATGCCATTAGGGAAGATTTCCTATTATAATTCTAACAGTACCGTTATCAGTAATTGTTATTCTTTTATTATTGCCGTCAATAACTATCTTATTGTTGGCATCCGTTCCTGCGGTAATAGTTCCTGAACCCAGCATTGTTATCGCTCCTGAGATATCTCCAGAAGAGTCTATAGTGCTTCCGTTATTTGTTGCTAAAGCAACAGTAGGTGTAACGCGATCTAATCCTCCCGAAGTAGAAGTTTTAACCCCCGTAACAATTACATAGTCTGTGGCGGCCGGAGTAAACTCTACAGAACTATTATCATTAGAAACTGCATACCACTTTTTACTTTCTCGATTGTATACTGCTGCAAAAAGACCCGCATCCTCCGCAGCCGTATTACCCCACACTTTCGAGCCGAATCGAGTGTCAGGTGTAGAGGCTCCCCAGATTGCGTAAAAAACATTATCGGTGCCTCCGCTATCATTCGGCCTAACAGTGCCCTCAAAAGGAGTTTGAATTTGAGCAGCAGTAAGCAGAGTTCTTGTAGTATTGTCGGGTAGGACATAAGTACCTGCTGTTAGATATATCTCACCGGCATCAGTGTCAGGAGTACCATTATTAGAGTTTGGTATTACTTGTATGTTCCAGCTTCCCCCACCCCAGTTAATTCCTGGTACGGGAGACCCCGCTGCACCGTAATCGCTGTATCCAAGAGGACCAAACTGAACTGCGTCTACATTAAAATTCGTGGAGAAAAAGCTCGAGTCAAGGTATAGAGGGGTAGTAGCGGATGGGTGTGTTTCTGTATGCTCTAAAGTGCCGTTTTTATAAAATCTAAAAGCAAAACCGTCAAATGTTAGACTAAAAATATCCCCTACTGAAAAAGATATATTCGTTTTTAGTGGTTGTAAAAGATTTCCATCTTTTAGAATACTGGCGGTACTACTTATATACCAAGCATAGTCAATACTATTAAAATGATCACTTGCATCGGGGGCACTATCTAATCCCATAGAAAAAGCTTTAAAAGCATTCGTTACTTTAAACGAAACAAAAGCAGTATTAAAACCATTTTTTGAAACTGCGTCCGTGTCCCATTGGCCCGCAGTCCCGCCGCTAACTGATATTCTATTTCCTGTAAATGTGAGCGTTTTACTACCGCTTGCTATTAATGTTAAAGTCTCTAGACCTACGTCGTCGGGCGTGGTATTTTCATTAAGAGTATTATCTACGGTAAGATCCGTTCCTCCAACAGTTACGGTACCAGCAAACCCCGCACCAGTCTCCTTACTGTAGAAATATTTTGTTTCTATAAGATTATTGGCTAGGTCAAACTTAGAACCAGAAGAAGAAAAATCACTGCTTCCGTTATCTACATAATTTTGACTTTCTATAGAACCTGTAGTAATTCTGCCCCCATCAATTGTGGTAGTACCACTGGGCCCTAAATCAGACGATTCAAGAGGGTCTATAGTACTAGACCCGTCGGTAAGAGTTGTTCCGCCACTAAAAGTAACTACTCCTGCAAAGGAAGTTTGTTGTACAACACTACTATATGAAGTGGTAATTGTGTTAGAGCCTGCCGATGCTTCCGTGCCATAATATCTTACGGTATAAAAAGTGTTGGAGGACGTAGCATCCTGAGTATTTGGAGAGTTTTTCCAAACATTTGTAGTACCGGCGTCATTAATCCCTGTACCAGAAACTACTCCAGTTGAAAATGTATAAGTAGCTCCTGTAGGTGCTGAGGGAGCTCCTGTAGTTGTTTTTTCATAATACAAGTAGCCCTGAATAGTTCTTAGTCCGTCGTCTCCAGCAGCTCCGGTAGCTCCGTCGGCTCCATCGGCTCCGTCGGCTCCGTCGGCCCCATCTGTTCTCTGGGAATATATTACTGGAGTAGACCAACTAGAATCTTGCCCATCGCCAGACCCCGTAAAGTATCTACTAGACGCATAAACAATATCACCATTAGTCGATAAAGAGGGTACGGAATATTGCCAAGAAGTATTACCGCTCAGGGGATCACTGAAAGAACCCGCGTTCGTAGTTATACTATTACTATTTAACCTAAAAATTGTGGTAAATCTACTTGCTTCGACTTCGCTATATAAATTTGGACCGGACCATGCGTTGTCTTGGGGAGTTTGGCCGTCTGACGTAAAGGTTCTTGTTATTACGTAAATTTTATCTCCTGCAGTAGTAATAGCTGGGACAGAATAGTCCCACCCAGTTTCCACACCACTCTTAGGATCAGAAAAAGTGCCTTGAGTATTATCAGAAAGAGTAGAATCATTTAGTTTATATAAATTAACAGTTCTTCCACTCTGGCCTGTTGACCCATCTACTGACTTAGAAATGGTGTATTGCTGCTGCAATGTAACGCTAGGGCTATTAATAACTGCTTCTAATAAGAAGGTTTCTTGAGAGCTTGTCCAAGCGCTATCCTCCGTAAGCGTGTATGCACCTGTATTTGCATCTATTGTGATTTTTAATCCATTTAAAGTTGATGTAGTACCGCCGCCATTTAGTCTAAAAGTTATATTTGAGGTATTATTAACTTCTGTGGCCCCTATATAAGCTCTAAATGTTCCTCCGGCATCTGTTAAGTTATTATTTAATGTACCATCGCTTGCGGCCGATTCTACATGTGCTGAATTGGTTAGATAGCCTATTACAGAATCCGAACCTTCCTGTACTCCGAAAATGCTTATAGTATCAAAAGCTTCTGACGCTGTAGGGGCTGTAGGTCCTGCAGTGCCGTTTGCAGCTTCTACTTTCCACGTGTCAGAGCCTGCAGCGCTGGGAAATTGAGTAATACCAAACGAATACGTGGGAGTTTGGCTCCAGCCTCTTCGTTCCGTACCATCTTGCAAAAATCTATAATAAACTGGAGGATTAGTATCAAATCCCTGTGCATCTGCGGAAAGAGTTATTGAACTATTATCTACAATATTCCCAGCACCATTAAACTTTACTGCGTATCTGTCAGAAGTTAGTTTAACACCCTTACCTCCGACCCCTGAGGCTCCTGTGGGTCCTGTGGCGCCTTGAGTAGTAGCAAAAGTCTCTAAAGAGTATACGCCAGAAGTCTTAGAGATTTTAGCTACTATAAAGTCTAAGAAAAGATTAATTCTAAAAGACTGTTTATAAATATCCGTACCAGAAGATACAGCTCTATTTATATATTGACGAGTAGTAATTGACGTCGAAGTTAGTTCTTCCACGGTACCATACCAGGCCCCAGTTCCTGAACCTAACTTTATTAAATCCCCAAAACTAAACTGAGTAGTTGCATCTGATGAAGTTGTAAAAGTGTTTGTAAATACAGCCCTATTATTAGAAACTATATTTACTGCAGAAGAAGTATTTACATTCGTGTCCGCTAATCCAGAGGATTGTCCAAAAACCCTCCAATACTGCTCATTTAAAGGGACAGAAGTAGAAGGATCTTGTACGGTAGAGTCTGTTTCTATGTCTAAAAGTACTAAAGAGTTTGCCGATGCATCAAAGGCTATATAAGCTGCCTCTCCATCGGATAAAGTCCCGGCATCTAAACTGGTTACTGAGCTTAAACTAGTAACTACCCCTTGAGGGGACACTATGTTAAAATTTGCATCCTCAAAAGAAAGTTGTCCATTAGACGTATCCAAACTTAAGGAAGTGTCTATAGAGCCCCCTAAAGAAACTCCTAAAATTTCTGAAGACTTCACTAGGCTAGAAGAAAAGTTTTCAGAGTAGTTTTTTATTATTCTAGACCATGGCGACCTTCTTCCTAGTATACTTACAGTTCTTACAAATATTGCCGCTTCTTTAGGAGAAACAAACTCAGTAAAAGATATTGAAGTAGACTTAGTCCCTCTTTTAATTTCCGAAAATCCCGAAGCTGTATAAGGGTGCTTTATTTCGTAGTAATCTACATATTGGTAGTTTTCGTCAGAGTTTAAAACTTTGGGGTGCCCCCATGATATATCTGCTACGTATGAATTTAATACCGTAGTGCTTTCGTACTCCCCGTCAGTGGCTCTTTTTAAAGACAAAGATACGTTTTCGGGAGAAGGTACTTTTTTATTGTCAAAAGTGGGCAAAGGTGTAAACTCAGAGCTTTCTATTACGTACCCCTTATCGATGGCAGAAAACTTATCTTCTAAGTAAAGATGTCCCGAAATATCTAAAGTTTTATCGTCGTTTTCGACAATGTTTAAAACTCTATATTTTTTAGCACCTTTTGCAGTATTTGAGTCAGACGTGTTCGTTATTGTAAAAACAGTTTCAGACGAGGGAACGAAAGAAAAAGCGCTGTCTACTGTTATTGAAGACGTTGTTTGGTTAGAAAGGCTTGTAAAACTTCTAGATTCTACAGAGATTTCCTCGCTCCATTGAAGCTGTATAAACACCCCACTGTCATCAACAGCATTAGAAGCGGTTTCTTTGCTGTTAATATTTGTATACGACGTACCTTGTCCCGCTATTCTAGCCTGTTTTATTTGGTCCCCTCTAACGTATAAAGTACTATTTATTTGGGCGGAATCTTGTTGTAAATACGCAGACGATTCTGAAAAAGTTGCATGAAGCTCATAAGTATCCTGCTCTAGAGGAACGCTTCTATCTAAATATACAGTAGTAGTTGTATGCGATCCCGACTTAGCAAGCCTACCAGAAGCTATAGAATTAGTTCTATTAAAGTCTTGTACATAAATAAGGTCACCCGGCCTAACAAAAGCCCCGTTTATTCCTGTTTTAAACTTAATAAGTTCTGATTCTAATCGCTCTGTTAAAAGTATCCATTTACCTAACCTAGTTGCCTGTCCTTCGGAAGTACACCCAACCGCAACTAAGTCTTTTTTAATAATTTTTCCTTCTTTAAGTATTGATTCTCCATCTTCTACATAAGCTACATCTTGCTTATAGAATTTTTCAGGATTATTCCAAGTTATTGCTACTTGATTTATTCTAAGTCTTTTTGAAGTAGACTCATAAGAAAAATTTCCTCCAAGAACATTTGAGCTAGCAAAAGTATATATAGGAGATTTGGGAGCATCCTGAGAAGCGCTTAATTCTCCCGCACTCCATTTAACTATAGACCTAAAAACACTTGCTAAGTCGTTTATTACTTTGAAGGCTTCTTGCTTAGACTTTAAATATAAATTACAGCTAAATCTAGGCTCCTGCCCTCCTTTTCCGTCTGGAACAAGCTCGTCACAATATCTAGCAATTCTATATAAATCATACTTATTTATGTTTTGTGCAGAAACGTACTCCCCCAGCCCGTACCTATTATTAGTTAGTATATCATAATAAACCCAGGCAGGATTATTACAGTATACTTTTCTATAATTTTCGTGGGATTTATTAGTTCTCCATAACGGGTCTGCTATATCTCCCCTAAATCTTCCATCCCATAATACTTCTGACGAAGTATCGGCTCCTGTAGAGGTATTTCTAGTATACTTTGCTACTCCGCCTGCTTCTTTTGCGGTAAAATAATTTGTAGGGACTTGAATCTTTAATCCCTCAGCTAAGTAACTTCGTTTAGGAATATTCTCAAAATCTGAAGAGCTTACTTTAATGCCGGCTACCGCTGTATTAGAAAAATTTAATTTATCGTTACTAAAGGCAAAAATTGCTTGTAAAAAGCTAGCATTTTGAGTTCTGGATAAGTCTCTTATAGCATCATTTACTGCTGTTACTCTTTCTATTCTTATACGAAAGTTAGAGAAAGGTTTAAATTGCTCTAGGTCTATAACAAACTCTTTTATAAACTCAGTTTTAAAAAAACCTCTAACTATTCCATTATTCATATACGTGGGCTGAAGAGCAAATTTGTCTATTTGCTCCTCTCGAGGGGTACTATCGTCAAGGACTCTACCACTTCTACTATTTATTTCGTCGTCACTAAGTCCAAATACAGGTTTTGAACTAGCTTGAGAAGCTACTGTGCCATCTGAGTTATACCAAATTGCCCCTCTCTTGTACTCAAGATATATTTGAAACTCTGCTCCTGCATCATATTCCGCTCCGGATTTAGAATAGGTAGTAAGAGATGGAAATTGAATATTAATTTTTACCTTATCTATAGTATCTGGAGACCCAATGCTCATGTCTCCTATAGCATCTTTTACTATAGCATCCGCTAAATTCCCTGTATCATAGCTGCTGCCATCCGCTAAAGTTCCAGATCTAGTAGTCTGTTTGATCTCGGTATTAAAAGTGGTGGCGAAGGATGTTTGCCCTCCCCCAAAAGTAGTATCAAATGGGGCTTGGTTTCTTTCTCCGGTACGAGCAACAATTTCAGCGCTTTCAAAATTTTGAAGAGAAGAAGTTTGTGTATCGACCGATGAAGAGTTTAAGGGCAAAATTAAAGCAGAAGCATTATTAAGAGTACTAGTAAAATCAGAACTTAGTAATAAAGAGCTTGCGGACGACACCGACTGTATTTTTCTAACTTCAGAAAGATAGCAGTTGCGAGTGTTAGAAGAGCCATAAGGGCCTCGTGATGCCTTGCTTAGTACTATTCTACTATCGCTTCCCGAAGAGTCTTTACCTATTCTTTCTATTTGAAAGAATTCAACTGCACCATTTTCTCCTGATACTAAAGTTATAGTTCTGCCTATATCTGTGGCTTGCCACGTAGTATTTGGAGTCATTAAGACTTTAGGGTGCTTTCTTGCTTTAATGTAAGCGTTACTTATTGAAATAGCTTGAAGAGATGCTACAAATCTTTCTCCTTGTGTAAAATCTAACTCGTTTAAGTCAAAAGAAGGGCTTGGATTAAATGTGTAAGTATTAGCCGTGTTACTATCAGTAGTAAGTTTACCTCTGATAGTTCCCAAACTTTTAGCATCCTCGGAATCTAGTATAGGAGTTCCATTTAGGAATACTCCGGCAGAATCATTAACTATGCCCTCTATCGGGCCTTCTGATAGTAGATCTATAATAGTAGCAACTTGAATTTGAGGCATAGTTAATTTCCTATAATATACGGGCCTGTCTCAGGCTCTTCTCTGTCGGGGAATGTAGGGAATCTAAAAGTATCATGATGAAAAATATCGGGAACAGTATCTATATTACTAAAGTCCGTATCTACTTGATTGTTATTGAATAGTGACTCACCTGAAGGGGTGGGGGTACCGTACCCACTCCTTGAGGGGTTGCTTGAGGCCGTTGTTAAATTAACATGAATAGGGGCTCCTCCTATTAGTAGCTGTCCGTAAAGAATTGGAACAGGCTGTCCTTGCTTTAAAGTAGACTCGGGACCATCAAAAAGCCCGCTTTTTGTTTTTTCATCATTTGCATCGGGAGCTTTAGCAAGCAACTGAGTAAGTCCTTGAAGCCCTATACTTAACCCTACACTTAAAAGAGTGCTAGAGAGAGCTTGGGCTGCTTTAAATCCGGCCGCCTGCGCCCCAGGAATAGGTACAGCCAAAGATAAAGCTATTAGCACTGCGCCCAGTAATATTCTACCCCACCCTTTTCTTGAGCCTGCAGGAATTAGACTTATGTATAACTCTTCTGATCCTAAATTATTAAAAAGTAGTTCTTCAGGCTCTGTTACTAAAAAATCTTTTCCTACTATAGCTAAATCCAGCCCTGATTCAGCTGAATCAATTAAAAATTTTCTAAATCCGTCTGCCTGACAGTCTATGAGACGAATAATATCTGAGATAGATGCCGCCTCCATCTGCCAATTACTTCCAAATTGATCTAACTCTCCAAGAAGGTGTACGTTTCTATTCATTTGGTAAAATCTCTCTAATATCCCCTTCGGGCCATCCAATAATAAGATAAGGTATTTTAATAGCTTTACAAGCCGACTTATCATGAGGACTTGGGTCCGCACTAGAGTCTGAGTGACTATGCACTATTTTTAGTATATCATAGTGTATTTGAGCGTTAATAAACTCTCGTTGATCAAATAAAAATTCTTCTTCAGGAAACTCTGATACATTTTTACAGGGAATCCATATTTCTTCTTTGCCATCGAAAACTATAAGGCCGCACGCCTCTTTAGGATACTCTTTTTCTACATGAAGCAAAATTTCGTCTATCACTGAAAAACCCTCGCAGTGGGAAAGCTGCCAAAAGGCATAACTCGAGGAGCAAGATTGTTTAAAAATCCCGGAGTTGTAACAATAGCTCCTTGAGCAGTACTGACATATTCAAGAGTATTATCATTACTTCGAATAGTTTCCCCACTAATAAAGTCTCCTGTACATCCGGTAAGGTGCAAAGTAGTTCCCGTTATTTTTTCAACTCTTGCAGAGCTTTCAGAAGTATCTCCTAGTATAGTATTACCTACGTTTAGGTTGGTAGTTGCTGCAACAGCTAAAGTTACTATTGCACGAGCTTCAAATCTGGCTTTACATGAGTCTATTCGTTTACCACATTTGTCTCCTCTTTCCCAGAGAACCCCCGTTTCAGTAGGAGCAGCCGCAGATTGTTGACTACGGCTAACTGCTTTCCATATTGTATAATTTGGGGTAGTTCCCGTTCTAAAGTAGCTATTATAAGAGGAATCAGTATACACGTTTACGGTGGGAGACCCAGTAAATTGTGTATAAATACGAACCCGTCTCCAATTAGGAGATAACTCAGAAGGAGTTGTGTCTACTCCCGTTAAATTTTGCCAGTAGTCATAGTCAGTTGCTGTAGATAAAGTCCCCGTCTCACTTATTTTAGTTAAACCAGACTTTACTACTTTGTAAAAAGAAAACTTATCTACGGATCCAGAAGAATAAAGAGTAAAAGTTGTTGTAGAGTCTATTAAATATTCATCATCCTCATTCACATAAACATAGGCATAGTTGTCTCCGATAATAATACTTGAGTTTTCCATCCAACTACATCCACCAACTTTTTCCCACTCATTCTTATTTCTTGAAGCTCCTTGATACACCCAGGGGCACCTATTTCCAATGATATTTCTTTTAGGTAAAGTTACTCCTGTAAAATCTATAGGAAGGACTGTAGTAAACACTACCCTGTCTGGGGTTTCGTCCTCTATTCTATCTAAGTAAAAAACATCTCTGGGCAATTCTACTGGGGGATTTGCATCTCCGCTTTCGCCATGTAAATACTTTTTTAAAGTTCTTCTACGTATTACTTTAAACCCTAAAATATCTTCATAAGACAAACTTCCTAGTAATCCGGAAAAACTATCGTTGCCCGAGCTTCTTAAAATATTTGCTATCGTAAGGGTTGGTTGGGGAAATTGACCCTCTGATTTGTGCTCTATACCCTCCAAAGAACTAGGCACTGGATAGTATGTTCTTATTACGCTGGGATTATCATAATCCCTAAACTGAATTAAATTAGTAGAAGTATCTGTAAAAGGTCCGATATCTTCTAAGTAGTTAGTTATGTAAATGTAAGTTGACTCTGCTACTTGAATTTCAAATAGCTCTACATAAGGGGAGTTCCCCGAGTTTAAGGTCTGTAGATCTGCTCCTATGCTCATGGCTCATATACTCTTTTTAGTTTTGCTGTAACAGTTGCTATATTGGGTTGGGGGTGAGAAATACTCCACTGTTCACATATTACCCCCAATGCTTTTAATACCGTAAAACTTTCAGTTGCGGAAGTTACTTGAGGGTCGTAGGTAGTTAATGCTGTTGCAGTATTAGTTCCGGTGCTATCTATAGAGTACCCTTTATCATTAGAGGTGCTTCCTACTACCAAAATCCAGCCATCATCTCCTAAACCCGAGAGTCCGGTTCCTGTAATAGTATTATTTGCTGTAAATTGAGTGCCCGTAGTTGCTGAGGCAAACCCAGGTGGCGAATAAGCAAAAGGCGTAACTGCATTTTTACTTTCGAAAAAGTCTACTATAGCATTTGCCTCTGTTAGGCTTCTATTTTTAAAAGATATAGAAAAAGTTTGCCCTAGAGTATTTATACCATCGGCTATGCGTTGCTCGTATCCGTCTCCAAAAGAAAAACTTCGAATACGCGGTTTTGAACTCTCTGATGCACTTCTATCGACAGTATAAGCACTTCCTGAATCGTCTACTATATTTGTCATTTTGCTAATAAACCTCCGGGTCTTGTTTGGTCCGCTAGCTCTCTTTGAACGAGGCTTGCAATAACATTTCCAAATTCTGAGATATTTTGCGAACCACCTTCCGTAGTTGCTTGGCCCCCTTCCATACTTATATTTACAGCTACATTATTTGTACCCGCACCACCCGTAGAACCTAGATTTACAGGAATTTCTTTTCCATTTGGTAAAGGCACCACGGCTTCGTTATGTCTACCCTCTCCAATAAGCCCTAGAGTAGGCTTGCTTACAACTCCTCCGGAAGAATAAGCTTTCATACCTCCTTGAATAATTCCTCCGCTTGCGAAAGGTAAAATACCCCTTATACCGCTTCCAAGAGAGCCTAAAAGAGAGCCAATTCCTCCTTCTCCGCTAAATAGCCCTTTAAAAATAGAGGCAAAACCATCTTTAAAACTACTAAAAATATCACCAATTTTCTGTAAAAAAGGTGCATCTTTTGAGAATAAATCTTTAAGCGGTTGAAATATACTCGGTTCTGTCTTCACCCCCTTAAACTGTGAGCCGGCTATGTCTCGTGTCGGCATATTTTTGGGAGCTACAAAGAAATTCTGCCTAGAGTCTCCAACAGAGGGCACTTTTTCTTGAGTTGGTTTGTCCTCAATAGAAGGTACTTTTCGTACCTCCGGCACGTTTGCTTGAGTTGATTTGTCAATAATTGGTATATCGGCTGTTCCTAAAGCTTCCCGTATTTTACGTGCTATATAGTCCCCACCACTTTCTAAGGCTATCTGAACTTTTGACCCTGTATTGTCAAGTGCCTCTACAATTTTTTCTTCGGGGGTCATCTTTCCGCCTATCTTTAAAAAGTCTAACGCAGACTTTGTTAACTGGTCAGAAACAGTTCCTGCAACACTAGTCATTACCCCCTTGGCTATGTTTAAAAGAGAGTCTTTTAAGCTGCTTTCTTGATTTGTTATAAGCGCATTAATTGCGCCTCTTAAGTTAGACTCAAATGCTTGAGATGCTGTGTCTATAATTTGGCTTGTATAGTCTAACTGCCTCTGCAAGCTTTTTTCTTTTTCTTGTGCTAAAGAAAGGTCTTCCCGTGCTTGTTCTAAACCTCTATCTCTAGCTAAGTTTGCTCGCTGTAGCTTACCGAAGTTACTTTTTTCTTCGTCTGTGGAAGAACCTTCGCGCATCTTTGTTTGAGCCTTTAGAAACTCTTGCCTACTCTCTCTACCTGCTTCTTGAGCCTGTGCAATTTTTTGCTCGGCATCTACTATAGCTAAAGCATTTCTTGCTAAGTTTACCCGTAGCTTTATTTCTTTTTTGATAAGAGAGGTTTTTCCTCTAAGAGCTTTTTCCTCGAATATGCTCAGCCTTTTTGAAGCCATTTCAATATTGTGCTGCGTGTCTGCAATAGACTTAAAAAGATTTAATTGAAATTCAATTTCCTTTGCACGAGCTTTCTCTATTTTTAATATATCTGCATTTGTCTCTTGTATTTTTGCAGTTGCAGAAAGCTCTGCGTATAGATTTTGTATAAGGGTGTCTTCCTCCCCCATTTTTACTAAAGATTTAAGCATAGAATCTGCTTGTTTTGTATTATCTTTTTGAAGAGCAGCTTGCTGAGTTATATCGCGCCCTAGCTCCTTTGTAAGTTCAATTTTTTGCTGTATTCCTTCTATATCTTTTAGGTTACCATCGTTTATACTCTCCAGCGATTTTAATAACTCTTTTACTACTTTATTTTCTTTAAATCTCTCATTGTTTATTCCTTCGACATCCTTTTTTACAAGCCCTAAATAACTTAGGGTTTCTTCCATTTCTGTAGTAAAAAAATCACCAGCGCTTAAGCTTTTGTCTTCCGCTAATTTAAATAGTCCCGAGGACTCTATTTCTTCCTGTAACTCAGATAATTCTTCTTTTAGACCTTTTCTATATTTATCGTTGCTGACGAAGAGGGAGGAGAAGTTATAGCCGGCGCCAGCAGTAGGGTCATCTATAGCGTTTTGTAGATCTTTCGCACTGTCGTCCAGGCCTTTTCTATATTTATCTATCGCTGCTAGGGCTTGTTCTATTCTTTTATCAATTGATTCAGGGTCTATAATTTTATTTAATTGCTCACTTAACTCTTTTGTACCTATGTTAGATAGTCTATTTCCGAAAGCGGCTAAAGCGCTATTCCCTCTTTCTAAGCTATCATTCATAATATTTTGAGTTGTAATGAACTCGTCAGAAGATTCTCTGGCATCATTAACTTTATTCTGAAAGGCTTGAAAAGCTTTCTCTGCTTTTGTAAGCTGTTTTTCTGTTCTTAAAAACGCATAAACTACCCCGATTATAGCCCCTATTAAAACTACCCAGCCCGCCCAACTAAATAATGTCAAAAGAAGCGCACTTGTTTTTGCCGCTATTGCAGACATTGTAGCCATTGCTCCAGCAAACCCCGCAACCATTCCCGCGCCTGTTGCCGCTACAGTTGCAGGAAGTCTTGCCCAAATTATGCCCATACGAGTTACAGTTTGCTGATTCAGTTTTTCCATGTTAGCTAAGGTAAGTTTTAACTCTGCAATTGCTTGTTTATTAGAGATTTTATAAAGAGTACCTTCTTTTTTTAGGCGTCTTTTTAAGCTATCAATCTTTTTTTTATCTAGCTGCTCTCCTTTTGCGGCTCTGGTTAATAAAAGCTTATCATTTCCTTTATAGTACTGTTGAAGAGCTTGAGCTTGTGCTCTTACTTCTTTTTTAGTTGTTACTGTTTGTTTTTTTAATGCAGTCTCCGCCCGCTTTGAAGCTTTTTTAGCTTCGTCTGCTACTCCTTTATACTTTTCGGACGTGTCATTTAAAGCGTCCCCAAACTTTTTTACTCCAGGAATAGCAGTAGAAAGAACCCTGCCTGCAAACGGTAAAAAAGCTGCTATAATTAATGCAGGAAATTCTGCTAAAAAAGATGCAAGAGGTGCTAGACCTTTTGCTAAGAATACTTGGGCCTTCTCAACTATTGTTTCAAAGGATACAGCTAACTTTGCAAATTCATTGCTAGTAGTTCCAGTGGCCTCTAAAAGTCTTGAGTATTTTTCTTCTACTTGGCCTAGAGCATCCGCTGTAACTGCCTGAGTTTTCTGAAAAGCCGTCAACTCTCCTGTAATATTTAAAGCCTGCTTGTAATCTTCGGTGGCTGTTTTTAGTCTAAGAATAATGCCAAGTTCATCTAATAGTTCTGGCTCTGCTTTTGTAACACCTCTAACCAATCGATTAAAAGAGTCTGTTACATCTCTTCCTAATACCGCACTTACATCTTTTGCGGCTGAGCCAAGCTCAGTTAGCTGAGATGTTGATAGACCTGCAGCCGTACCTATAGCCCCCGCTTGAGCTGCGTCTCTAAAAGATATTTGAGAATCTGTCGCTGCTTGAATATCTTTAGCAAGTCGTTTAAAATTTGTACCAGTCGCAGCAGCGTAAGCGGCTTGCCCTGCTTGTAACTGAACAAGTGTTCCTGCACTCTTTAAAAAATTGAAAGCAGCAGTAACTGCAAAGATTTGAGCTGCAAGAACAGCGTAAGCAGGAACAAGGCCGCCATTTATTCCGGAAGCCATGTTTGCAAAATTTTTGCTGCCCGCACTAGCAGTTTGGGCAACCCCTCTTATGGCTTTACGGGTTTTTTTTGAGGTTTTTTCTGTTTTCTCAAGCCCTTTTGCTGCTTTCTTTGAGTTATCCCCGGTTTTGTCTAACTCGTTGCCTAAATTTTTAGCATCGACAGCGACTTTTTTAGTAGTACCTTTATCATCAACCTCAACGTCAATATATACTTTATTTTTAGCCATTAGCCTGTTACATTATGAGTGAAGTTTTTTCCACTGCTTGCTTTTTGCTTTCGCTCTTCAGCTTTTCTTCTGTTGTCCGCTTCTTCGGCTTTATGATTTACTAGCAATATTTCGTAAGTTTTCATAAAGTAAACAACTATACGTTTGTTTTCTACTTTGTACAATTCTAATAAAAATTCTGCACTTGACCAGTCTTTTCCTAAATAGCTTCCGGACATGCCATCCCACCTATCTGATAAAAGATCAAATATAAAAAATGCCACTTGGACTTCTTCAGGAAACGAAGACGTCTCTAGCGGCATTCTATCGGGGTCGGGGGTCTCTCCTAATTGTTCGCAGATTAACAGATATTTTTTATAATCTATTTTAGAGGAGGACTCTTTAATTTTTCTTTCAAGTAGTTTTTGTATTTCAACTACTTGTTTCCAGTAAAATTTTCTAAATCACCAACACTTTCAGTTACCCAAGTATCAAAGCTAGTTGCGTTTTTCATTAGCAACTCAGCATTATCTTGAGTATAAGGAAGCTCATCTTCGGGGTTTAAACTAGAAACATCTACCAATAGAAGCTCTTCTAAGTATTGATATTTTAGTCCTTTCCATCCTTTGATTACTGCTTTGCAATATTCTACTAAAAACTTTTCGTCATCTAGGTATTCTTCTGGTTGGTGCGTTTTTTTATTAAATTTTGTAGTTAAACACTTTTTACGCAACTTTAAAAGTTCTTCTCTTGCTAGATATGTTAAGTCTACAGACATTCCGTCATATCCGGGGAAGTCTACTGTAACTGTTTTACTTGGAGTCATAAGACTCGCTAGAGAGACGGGGCTATCGGTCATTTGTTTTCCTTTTAACTGTTCTAATTTAGTATCAACCATAGCCTATATTATATGCGAGCAGAGGAAGAAAGTCAAGAAATATTTTTGGGAGGTGAAAAAAGAAAAAAAGGGGCCGAAGCCCCTTTCTTTTAACTAATTACTTTTAATAAACTGCTGGAGCGGTATACTTTAAGTTAGTAATTTCGTTTGCAGATCCAAAATCTGAGGGAAGAGCATGAAAGCTTGTTTCCAAAGATATAACATCTTCAATAGAATGCGAAGGCACTTCAAAGTGACATTTAGGCATTGTAATATTAAGAGCGGGAGTTCCTGTAGCGTTTGCTCCCCCTACTTTCATAACTACTGAAAACTCATTAACTGTCTGAGACATTGCTTGAGTTGAAACTAAATCATTAAAAAATTGACGAGAGGTGCCTGCGGTTCCAAGACTAGCGTCATCTAAAGTCAAGTAACATGTTGCACTACCCGTTACAGTTCTAGTACCTGTGACGTGCTCCAAAGGCTTATTTACAGCACCCAACTCTTCTGGAACCAAATAGGTAATATTATTTGAAATAGTAAAGTTTCCTCCTGTAAGAACCAATGAGTACTCTCCATTTCCTCCTGTACCAGGAAAAATAGTAGTATTGGTTGCATCAATAGAAACTTGAGAAATTCTATTACGAATAAAGTTTTTAGTACTTCTAATGGCTTCATCAATTGCTTGGGTGGAGGTCATATCTGTACCATCGCTTGCTCCTGCTAAATAGAGAGCGCTACCGTTAGCATTATCTGTATCAAAAATAAGATCTCCTGCTGCAATAGTGGTTCCATCTACTGTAGTCACTGCATCATCTGGAGTAGGATCGATCCCTACAAGTACGGACCCAGAAAAATCTATAATCTCTTTTGCAAACCCAGACCAGTTAATTAAAGCAATTCCGTCTACGTCAAAATCAATAGAAGCTTCGTTTACAACTGCTTCAGGAAGCTTATAAACAAGAGGGTTTCCGGCCGCTGTATCCATAACAAAGTAAATAGTAATTGCGTGTAAGGCAGAACGATTAGACTCTGTAGTAAGTATAGTAGTCTCAGTAGCTGCAGGAGTTATTACGGGACCACTTACAGCATTTGTAGCTCTCGTAAATCCATTTGCTGCACTGTAAGTGTCTGCCCCGAACATAGAAGCCCATAAAGCCTCTTCTACTGCGTGCACTTCCGCAGCTGAATCTGCTGCTTTGATTCCCGTAGGAGCAGAACCTGCCTTAGAGTCAAAAGGTCTGACATAAGTGCTAAAAGACCATTCGGCTGGAGCAAGAGAGTCTGTAAACATTCTTCGTCCTCGACGAGAAATGCCCGCTGTACTTTCCATTTCTGCTAAAGTTATTTCTGATGTATTTGTGCTTTGAGAAAAGCTGTATCCATCAAGAATAGGCACTTCCCAAACAGCACCAGCGCCTGCCACATCGTTAGTTTGATCAGTAGTATTACGAAATTGAATAAAAAGTCGTGTGTCTCTACTGAAATATAGTTGTTGAGCCATAGTTTTCTCCTATGAACCTTGAAAAGACTTGGACGTGAACGTTTGTTCTTGCCAGTCGTTTCTAATAACGAACCTCAATCTCCATTTCGGCTACTCCGAGAGGTTCCAATACTCCTTCGTCAGTACTAATACTAACGATAGTAATTTGTTGAGTGCATTGTGACACTCCAAGATTATCTGTATACTCTAGCTGATTATTACTTTCTATTACTGTCTCTACGTCCTCTAACAGTTTTGCTAGAGCTTCTTGAGCATCTTCTTCGTTTACGTAACATCTTACTGTTACACCTAAAAATCTTGTTTTAAGCCCTCCAGCTTGATATTCTCTTGTCTCACTTCCCGCATTTAAATGAATTGCAGGAAAGTCTTCAACTTCATCCCAAAATTTTAGTCGGGGCTCTACGTTATTATATACATTCGTTAAAAAAGCTCCCG
>Ga0222715_10002024_pt1 | contig 18842 bp, 23 predicted proteins | sample C33_9DmetaG_FD_165056 | JGI IMG/M metagenome (GOLD analysis project Ga0222715, IMG submission 165056) | Estuarine water microbial communities from San Francisco Bay, California, United States - C33_9D | ecosystem: Environmental > Aquatic > Marine > Unclassified | place: USA: California... | reverse complement strand
TAGGTCTGTTCCATCTAATTCAATGAAACTATCCGTGAATGTTTTTGTTGCGTAGTTTGCTAGTGCTAGGCCAATAACTGTATCATCGTGTGCGCCTAATCCTTCAATCCTACCATTGTTACCTATACCGAATGCTTCTAACTCTTGAATAATTATATTAGAAACCTTTCTATCTTCGTCTTTAGAATACGGTAAGAGGATTTTATTATTTTCAAAATTCATTTGTAGGTTCAAAATTATTTCTTCCTTCTTTTTCCTACTCATGGTAAATTCCTTTACAGGGAAATCCGAAATATCTCGTAGTTCCATAGCGAAAGACTTAGCAAATGTATTTGTTTCTATCATTACTACTTCGGGTGAAAACCGCTGACATAAATCCGTGATGCGAGTTATATGACTTCGGAAATCCATATTCTTTTCTCTTACCATGTGTACTACCTTCTTGTTTAATTCGGCATCAACCTCAAGCACAATCATAACAGTGTAGTCACCATTAACGCTCATTGATGGGTCATACCCTATGTAGTATTTAAAAGCCTCGTTATTTCCATAGTATTGTAGGGAGGAAGTACGGTCTTTTGCTTTATCCACATGGACTTTTCCAAACAACATTGTGTTGGAAGATATAGGAATACACAAATATTCTCTTGTAAATTTAGACGAACCGATTTCTCTTCTCCTGCGGTCTAATGAATCAATATCCCATCGGGAAGGCCATAATGCTTCTCCTGCTTGGTTAATTGCAGGATAGCGTTTTACATCGTATTCAGTGTTCTCTTCTAGTTCTGAAAAAATATCAGTGTATGTAAAGGGAGTACCAATCATTCTCAAAGAAGCGGTGTGGTGAAGTGTAGGTATCATATCTCCCCAAAACCAATCTGCTACTCTTTGAATAGCGGTCATAGAAAACTCTTTCATGGGGTCATCAATAATAATTTCATCGGGGTGAAGACCACGAATTTGTGAACCAACAGACCTCTCAACAATGCGGTTACCATTAGTTAGTTCCATTCTTCCTACTGCCCAACCCGCTTTAGGTTTATATTTTTTTAATGCAGGAACCGTGGAAAACATTCTATCTATGTCTTTCATGTGAACCATTGTTTGTTTTTGGTTGGAAGAGATATAAATAATTTCGTATGGGGGTTCTTGAAAACACAATTGGAAAACACACCAAGAGTGGAAAAAAACAGATTTACCGTGGTCACGAGAACAAATAGTAACGGTGCGTTGTGTGGTTTCTACTCTCTCTAACCAATCTTTGTGGAAATCTGCTAATTCGTATCCTAGAACTCTAGTGAAGAAGTATTCAAAATTACCTTTGGAGGCTTTCATGTCCATTTCTGTTAGTAAGTCCATTATTCTTTCCTCTCCTTTTCACGCCTATATTCTCTAACTGGCCCTTTTTTTCTTTCAGCATACTTTTCTCTGCTTTGCTGATTTCTTTTTTCTCTATATTCGGGGTCAGCGTATCTTTTTCTGTTTCGCTCTTTTAGCCTTTCTCTATATTCGGGGTCATTAGCATACCTTTCTTTCTCTCGCTGGATGCGGCGGCGAGCGTGTTTTTCTTGTTGAGAAACTAAATAGCGTGAGTTTATATCCTCTAACCCTCTTATAAGTGCTTCATATTGTTTTGATTCTACCAAATTTATAATTTGTTCAAATTCGTTTTCAGTAATAAATTCTGTTAATCCACCCTGACCAATTGATTGTTTTAGACTATGAGAGGCGGTTAATTTTCTAGCCTCTGCACTTGGAATACCAAATACTTCTACAAGAAACCTTTGGAAATCAATAGGTGTTGACTTTGCTATTTTTAAAATATCCCAAGCCTTTTTCATAGCCATATCAATATTCTTACTAATCAACCTGCGGGGCTTATCCCCATCAATGGTTTCCCTAACCTCATCTTGAATACTTTCTGGTAAGGACTCAACAGGAGGGTCTACTTTCCATCCCTCCGACTGAATTAACTTAAGCCAATTCTCTGAAAAATTACTAGCCATACCAATAGCAGGGGAGTTTTTAATAATTGAAGAATCTCTTTTTTCCCACAACGACCTAGACAATCCTAACCCACGATACATGTCAATTATTTTAATTCCCGTAGTCAAATATAACTTATGTTCCGGTAGATATTTCCACCCTACTCTACCCACTGCTAAAGGTTCTCCCCCTAGAGTATTTGCTCGGTCAAACATAATGAAATATCCATCAGCGTTTTGTCTTGTCAGTGGAGGGAAAAAATCCATTTCTTCTCTTGTTTTCCTATCAGGGTTACTAACTCTAAAAATTGAAACCATCTCGGCTTCGGTGTAAATTTTATCTTCAATATATACATCGGGTTTGACGGCTGGCTTACCTTCATCATTGGTTCTAATAGGAAGATAAGTTCCCTTAGCACCGTAACCCAATTCCTTCTTCAACGGAATAGCCCCCTAACCTTGTATATAACTTCTTGGCTAATACCTAGTCTTGTTGATAATCCAGCAATAGTAGAATTTTTTTGCTCAATAATGGTTTCCATGTCAGTAGCATAAATGTCAGTTCGGTCTTCCTTTCTAATAACATCGGCTACATAAACAACATCTTCTATGTTATTAATATCTAAATATGCCTTATACACAGGTAGGCCTCCTCTTTCTCTTAAAATATCTATCGCCTTCATCAAGGCCATATCATCTGAATTAATACTATCCTTAATGTATTCTTGATAGAAACTACCTGTCATTTTTTCTTTAATCTTTCTAACAATACTTCTTTCTTCGGAGTCTAAACTTTCATTAAATATTTGATTATTCAGGATAGGTAGAATATCCAAAACTTCTGGATTGATGGATTCGTTTTCATAAGAATCTAATCTTTTACCATCAAATTCTTTATCTAAGTACCCTCTTTCTTGTTGAACTGCGTAGCCATGAATTAACTTACCTAGGGTATTTACTATTTCCTTTCTAGATTGAGTTCTTTCTTGTCTTGTTTGTTTATTTTTTGAATTAATTATAATTAATGGTTGAATTGCGTTTTCAGCGTTTTTAACTAATGTGTTCATATTCTCAGTGGAACCCTTTTTAAAACTACCAATTAGATATAGAATACTTTTTAAATCTTCAACATCAATTGCTGTGGTATAAAAGTTTGCTATTTGAGAAGTTAAAGAAGTACCCCTTGAGTTTTTAAAGCGACTTAAAGCCTCCTTGAAGGTTTTGTATTGGTTAGATTTGGTAAAATTAGGTAAATCCTTTTCAAAGAAATATTTCTCATCAATCTTTTTAATAAACATCTCCTCTACTAAACTAGTTAAGGTATTTAGACTATCCCCTACTTGAGTAAAACTTGGTAAAGTACCTCTAATGGATGGGTATATTGAACCCAATGCTCCCTGTTGACCACTTCCAGTACTAGAGTTTTTTCCACTTTGGGTTTCCTTAACGGGAATGTTACGATTAAATCTACGCATCTCACCCGCTACCGTAAACTTATTTAATACTTCAAATAATTTTTCACATTCACTATTGATAAAATTTGTAATTTGACTATAAGAATTTACTGTTTCTAACTTCTTAATAAGTACCATTTCATACATACTAAAACCACTAAGGGTCACCTTTGGGTCATTTTCATTAGTAATAATCCTTTTCAAGGAAATTTCATAGTAAGGTAATTGAAACACTCCCTTTACTGGTATGTTATTCATTTCTGTGATGTGGTTATCTAACATAGGTAAATAAAATGTATCTCGCTCTTTATCAATTAGTGTGGTGTATTCCTCTATGGCTTCCGAAACTAATTCTTCTATTTCATCTCTAAGAACTGGTGTAAAGTTTTCAAATAATGGAAGTAATTTACCCAATGTTTTTTCTTTAATATTATCAAACTCTTTAACATCGTCTTCTAATAAAATCATATTTTTTTGTGATAAATGTAAGAATGTTAGAGGGTCAATTTCTTTTTCTATGTTTTGAATTTCTTCAGAGGTTCCCTCGCTACCCGGATTATATTCACCAACAGGAGAACTACTTTCATTTCCCGAATCATCATAAACTCTTCTACTTGTCATGGTGGTAGGTTCCCCGAAAACTTCCATTATTTCGCTAATTTCCATACTCATTGTTTGGGATAGAATATCGTTAACTATTTTTATTTCTGGTAGTAGGCCACCAGCAGTTTGAGAAAATTTAGCATCTCCATGTGCTAGAACAATTGATGGTATTTTGATATTAGAAAAAGCATTTTCTATTTTTGCGAACAATTCATTTCCTTCTTGTCCTTCGGGGATAGTGAAACTGAACTCCACCCTTTCATCATTAAAATATTGATTATAGTAGTTTTCCCAATACTCATAGATACTTGTCCTACCTTTTAAATTTTTAATATCCCTTATAGATAAAGCCTCTTGAAGGGATTGAATTTCGTCATTACTTACAACTGATTCGGTAGGGCCATCAATAATATTTCTAATATTATCAAAAAGATTTGCTACTAAATCGTTGGCTTCTGAAAATTCCTCTATTGCTTCTTCGTTGTATTCCATATCCATAAAAATAGAATTGATTGATTGAATATCTCTTCGGTCATTAATTAAATTAAACATTATTAAACCTCTATTATAGAAATTTTCTTCGGTGGCTTTTTCAGGGGGGAGTGTAGACTCAGTAAAGTTAACTCCTTTAAGGGCGGTTGCTAACATATTATAATAAAGTACTGTGTTTAGTTCTCCTTCCTCTACACCAAAATCATTTACATCTATCTCATTAGCCATTCGGATTAGACTAGTCATAATCTTTTCACCTTGAGCCTTACCTCTTCTTATATATTTTAAATCATCATCGGTTTCTGGGTAATTCTCAAACATTATTTTTCACCTCTATTGCTTCTATTTCATCTAAGAAACTTATAGCATCCATTTCTTGATTCTCAAACTTGACTTTTAAGTATTGAACAGATGAAGCGGTATTGACCATGTAGTTTATTAAATCCGAAACTATTTTTTCAAAACCACTGATAATAATATCTTTATATTTTAGTAAGTCTGCTTCTAATTTTTGTTCCTCAACAGAGTAGTCTTCCATTTCCGTAAAGGGAGGTCTGTCATCTACTACAAATGAGGGGTTAAACAATTTAACAAAACCCACCAATGATGGTAAAACAAATTCGGGTTCAACACCAACATTAAAAGAAGGGTTGTCCATATTATCCTCAGCGATATCATAGTAAGGTAGAAGGACTAAGTTTTTATTTTTTTTACCGGGGATTTTTGGTTGTTCACCCGAAGAAACAAATCTATTAAATTTTTCCGATACCCCACTTGTTTCTACTTGAGTTTTTTTCCAACGCTTATATCCTATGGGTTTATACTCTCCATCTTCCACAACTTCTTCCAATTCTCCCTTTGATTTTAAGTCATCATAAAAATCTCTTAGAAGTTTAGATTCAGGGTACATATCACTTGTACCTAATCTAAATTTACCAGAACCCCCTTTGTCTCCCCTTCTCCCAATCATGTTTACAAAGGCTAGCATAAATTGAGTGCCGTCTTTTACACCAATTATTGTATGTAGGAATTTAGAAAATAAATTAGCGGGTAAGATATCCCTTATAGTTTTAATTGTAGGGGACTTATTTAACTCACTATTAACTGAGTAAATAACATTGATAAATAATTCTAAATTTTTTAAATCACCTAAAGTCGCTGGGTTATTAAGTTGCCCCATGTTAAATATAATATCGTATTGGGTTGTAGTTTTTTCCCCTCCACCAAGGGTGTTATAAACTAGTTTGAGTTTTTCGTCATCTAATGAATCATTTATTAATTCGTTTAAAACTTTAGGTGGGAGGCCTTCATTAGACCTAGCCGCATCTTCTATGTTTCCCTTGCTACCAATAACCTTTACCAAATCTTTAATGTATGGGTTAGTGTTAACCCCTTTTATAATTTCTTTATATTTGTCTTCTAAACCCTGTTCTGTAAAAAATACATAAACTTGTAAGAGGGGGCGAATTTTACCATTTAAAAAATCTTGATAAAGTTTTAACGAATTTGACTTAAACCAAATTTCTACATTATCCGAACCCATTTCATACTCATCAGAAATTGTCTTACTTGGGTTTTCGGTAGTACCTTCTATGACCCGCTTACCTAATTCAATAACTAGAAATGTTTTATTATCATCTAACACTTTTAGTTGTGATAATAGATTATCTATAACTTCTTCTAATTTTTCATCAGTCATTCTGTCTGTAAAAGAATAAGTTCTTATGAAATCAGTGTATTCTGGGCTTTGTAATTGTTCTATTAGGGATTTAACCTCTTGTAATAGAAGGGGAGTTATTTCTCCAAATTCAATTGAATAGTCTTTATTACGACTCGCTCTACGGATTGCTTGGCGAATCTTTCTACCAAGTTGAGACATATTAATCATTGAAGTAAAACAATCAATACAGGCAAGGCTACCAACAATGCGGGGAGGGCCTTCTTAATCAAAGCCTTATATTTGGCTTCATCTTCCTCACTAATAATTCCTAAATCTTCAGCGAGTTCTACTAAGTCTTCTGCTTCTTCAGCAACTTTTTCTAAACTTTCTTCTACGGTCATAATAACACCTTATTTTATTGTAAGAGGAGTCCCCTATTTAATACTTTTGCATATTAATATTATTTAGGATTCTTTCTTCTTCTTAAAGCGGGAACCGTTCTACCTCTTTTAACTCGTTTAGGGGTTTCTATTTTAGGTTTAGGTGGTGTTATTGGTTTAGATGGTAACAAATCATTAACATCTACCCCAATTTCCTCTAGTAAATAATCTAAAGAAATACCTTTTCTGGATGCTATTCTTGTTAATTCGGAAAGATTTCTCATTTGACCCTCATACATTATTTCACCGGGATTTGCTTCGGCTAATTCTCGGTTTATCTGTTGTTGGGTCTTTCTACCCTCTTCTTCATCTATTGAACCTATACCCAATGATTGTGTATTTAAATCACTAACAAAGAAACTACTTATACGGTCTACTATTTCAAGTAGTAAATCATAAGGGTCATCTACTTCATTAAAATTATTACCCATTTGTAAAGATGGGCCTAAGTTATCCGATGTAGCGGAAAGAAAATACATTCCATCTCCTTCTTCTATGAATCGGAAATCCATATCATATGATTGGGTATTATTCTTATCCCTAAAGGAAGCGTTAACTCTTAATGGGGATTCGTTTCTATAATACTTTATGTTAATTTTTGTAGCCTCAGTATCTCTTATGCTCATATCAGGTCTTTTTTCGGACATGTACTCGGATAGAACATAGGGTCTTAATTGTGTTCTAAATCTTTTCATCCAATCCTCTATATCCTTGACGATAATTTTCTCGCCTGAAGAGTTTTTGATTTTTAAAATATTAAACCAATTAGATACCATCATTAGTCACCGCCATAGATTCAATTTCCTCCAAAGCGTCTAAAATATCTTGCTTGATTCTAACTAAATCTCGGTAGTGCATTTCAGGTTGCTTGCTGGCTTGTACTATAAGTATATATTCATCTAATGAATCGGTAATATCTTGATAGTCGCTACCAATTATTTCAGGGTCAAGAGCCATTCTTAGTACTTTATTAACTTTAGAGAAAGCCCTTGAACTTTGCTGAGATGTATGGAAGTATCCATTTTTTTGAGATATTCTAAAATGGCCCTTTAACTCACCTAGAGATTTATCTAAGTTAGTCATTGTTTTTAAAATATCTTTCCATGTCATAACAATCACTTTTTATTTCCTGTTACGAAGCATTTTTCTGTTTTCTTTTCCTCAATGGATAGTTTTTCAGATTCCTCATTAAACCATTGGTCTAGTAAAGTACATCTCGTCATAATTAATCAACCTTTCTTTTACTATATAAATTATTCCAAAGATTATGTCTTTCGTATCTATCTTCTAGATAATCAATAACTTCGTCTTTAGTGGGAGAGTTGAAATTTAATCGTGATGCTAGTTCGTTGTATAGTTCGTCAAAAAGAACATTATCCGATTGCATAAATTCATCTACAATTTCTCGCCAGTCAATTTTCAAAACAGATTCCCAAGTCATTCAATAACCCTCTTTATATCTGCTATATATTTTGAAGGGTTGATAGGTCGGGCTACAAAGTCATTAATTTTAAATTCCATCATACCAGTATAACCTTCATCCTTCTTAGTAACCATAATAAAATATGAGAAATTTTCCTGAAGTCCTGAATTACCTTCACCCTCCATTAAGATAGCACCCGCTTTTGTCACTAATTTTCTGTATTCTTTAATTGCTTCTCTATCGTCTTCATACTCACCGCTTTCTATTAAACGGTGTAGGAGTTCATATCTTCTTAATTCTAAATCCGATAGTAGTTGCTTATCAACTATTCCTACTGTTCTAAAACCACCCGCTTGAAGATTTACCACAGGCCCAACCTGCATATAAATACCATTACTACCTTTAGTCCATTTACTGATAGCATCTATTAGGGTTGTTCTCAATTCTCCTTCTTCTAGTAAATCAATAATTTCCATTATTGTATCGTAGTGGGGTCTTTCATAACGATTTAATCTATTCCTCTCACTTTTAATCATATCCCACCAATTCATTTTAATCCCTCTTTTCTTCCCGCATGGGGCAGGTTAATCTAGGGGGTAGGTCGGGAGTTGGTGCAGGTAAAGTTAATTCACACTTTTGATACTTTCTTACATCTCTCCCGCATCTTTTACAATTACCAGTTTGTTGTACTCTGGTGGCCGCATTCTTTTCATTTATTAATTCATTTTCCCAACTCATGCTAATCTCTCCGCTACTGAATCCCGTATCTCATTCCATACTTGGGGGTATCTTTCTATAAGAACCTTTTGTATAATTTCTATTTGTTGTATTACCACGGTTTCTTCTCGCTTGTGTACTAATTGTCCTTTAAACTCTAAAGCATACTTTAAGGATTCTCTAATTTCCTTACTTAATTTAACCAAAGAATCAATAGTTCGGTGGTCTAAATCATCATTATCAATAATAAATTCTTGAACCTTACCTTGAAGCATTTGTATATTATTACTCAACATATTTATTTCATCTATCTCAACACTAACAAGTTCCATAGAAGCGGCCTTCTGTACTAGGGGTTTTAAATGTTTATTCATATGGATTTTAACAGAATCTAAACTCACACCCACATACTCAGCAACCTCCGAGGGTTTCATAGAACCCTCCACTATTGAGGTTTCTAAATCCTTTCTGTTTGTTGCGGTACATAAACCACAAGACTCATTGGAGTTATCTAAATAATCTCCTAAGTGGTCACGCATATGTCTTCGGGTTGCTCCCGACACCCAATCTTCTTCTCTATCTAGTTCGTTAACTCCAATAACACCATTAAGAATATCTTGTTCTAAAGAATCTCTATGGGGGTGATTACATAGGTGACAAGTTTTTCTAATTTTTCTACCCATTTCTTTCCCCTCTCTCTAACATTTCATCTATAATAGTATTTGTGGCTAGTATAGTTTCTCTTTCTAATTGGTCACCATATCTATTGAAGAAATTAGGACTAAGAACTTCGTATATAATAGCAATTTTCTTCATAAACGGGTTATCCGAAATCCAAGTTCGCTTTAGTAATTCTAGAGCCTCTTCCCATTCTAAGTCACCCTCTATCCAATAAGCGGGTAGTTCTAGAAAAATATAATTATATATTTCTTTCTTTAGGATAAATACTAATAAGTCCGTATGGTCTTGGGCTGAGAGGTTTGCTTGTAAAATCCGGTTGGCTAGATACACATAGGAATTAGCCAATTCTTCTAAATGTTCTTTTATTTCAGGAGTGGAAAACTGTGCATAGTGGGTTAATTCGTGTTTTAAAGTTGATACTACTTGTTCAAGATTAACTTCATCTAATAAGTCATCTGGTACAGGTATAATATTAAATGTTCTTCTTCTTATTTTGTCAATAGAGTCTTGAAGGATACGGTTAAGGTTTATAGTTGTTTTAGGAGTTTCGCTATCTAATTCAGGTGATGTTGCACCCAACGCATCTATGTTGTTAGGTTCCAAAGAGTAGCCTATTTCCTTCAAGATTCTAGTAGCGTCATTAACTAAACCTACCTCATCGGAGGTTAAAATTAGTCCAGCCTTAGCATTTTCATCAGCATTAGGTTTTAAAAATGATTCCATATCATCCCCTAGTACTGTTCTTATGAGTCTGTTGAGGGTTCTATTATTACTTGGAAATTTTAAAGTTAAAGATTGTGTTTCTTCGTAGCCGGGAAATTCTACTAGTTTTCTTCTAATAATCCTTCCGTTGTTATTTACCTTTACGGTTGCTTGGGGGGCCACAATTCTCATAACTGCATCAGTGGCGGGTATAACTTGACTAGCCATAGCCGCATTCAACCTTTGTTTAACTGGGCGACTAAGCCTACCTTTTTGATAAATAGAAGTTTCTTGAAGGACATTTTTAACCGCTTGTTGTACTTGGGGTATTGAAGCCAATTCTTGAAACTTACCCGAAGAGATATTAACTTCTAAGTGAGCCACCGGAGGGGCTTCAATATTTTGCGCTAATTTTTTAATATCCGTAATTAGACTTCGTAGGCTATTTTTTCTACCAAATATAATTCTCCACAAGGGGGGTTCAGCCGTATTTTCTTCTGCATTCAAAGCGACCCACTCCTCTTTAGGTTTATCTACATTGTAGGGGGTGTTAGTATCTTCCGCTTTATCCTTACGAAAGTTCCAATAAGGTAGGGTTAAAAAATGTCCACGAACTTCTCCTCTAGTTGTTTCACCATCAGTATATTCTACCACTGTGTTGAATAAAATATTTCTAGGGTCTTTATCAGTACCTTCAATTTTTTCTAAAACACCCAACATTTTATCAAACTCTTCTAATTCATCATCTAGAATAATAGCATCTCTAACAATATCTGTTAAATCATCCCATACATCACCAGCACCTTCAAAGAAATTTTCCTTTCTACTAGTTACCCCATGATTTGTCATAGTGGTAAATAAATTTCTAGCATTAGTAGTTCCTGTGGCGGCATCAGTACCACCTGTAATTCCATATTGACCGGGATTTTGTGTCCAAAAATTTTCAAACTTAACCATTAAAGCCTTCGCTTCATCTTGTTTCCAAGAAAATTCACTCGTCTTGGTCATCGTCTTCCTCTCCAAAGGTGGGATTTATTACAGCAGAAGCATCCGATGATGCGGTAGTCATAGTACCTGCTTCCTTTAACAATGAAATAATATCTAAGGGTACACCTAATTTCCTACCTTCATCTATGAAAGACTTGATTGCTGAATCCCAATCCTTTCTAGTTGTATCGGGTTTTTTTAGAAATTCTTCCCACTTCATATTTACCTATGAGATGAGTAAACTACTTAATACTTTTTATTCTTCTTCATCATTAGGATTAGTTTCGGAATATTCTATTTCGTTGTTATCATCATAATAGTAATAATAATCTTCATCCTTCCATAAAGTATTATTGTTCCACTGACCTATCTCTTCTACATTTGGGTGATTCTCTAAAACCCATACATCGGCCCCATGACCTAGAAGTTCAATCATACTAACCCCAGACATATAAGTTGAAAGGTCGTACTCCATAACATTATCCACATTTAGTACCTCATCGTCATCAATATAAAAATAATCACCGTCTATTTGAAAATCATAATCAATATGTTCCCAGCCCTGAGAGGGCCAACTATCTATTGCTTTAATATGGTGTGCCTCACATGTAGCGTCATCTGCGCTATAAACTCTATGACCAAAGGGGCATTCAAACCCTATTGCATTACCCTGAATATAAGGGCCGATACCTTCTTCAGAGGCGATTTCATCTTCACCATCGTAATATTCGTTTATAAAACCACATCTATCACATTCCCATTCATAAGTTTGCATAATGTTTGTATCATTCTTTGCTTCTTCACACACAGCACATCTAACAACAATTGAACCTCTAATTGTTTGATGTATAACATCGGGTAAATTTAATGATTCGGCCAATTCTTCTATATCATCGTAGGAATCTAATTTACCAAGTTGTGAATAAATTAAATAATATGAAAGCCAATTATCTGCCGAGGCTATAATTGAACCCGAATTTCTCGCCCGAATACACATATTAAATACCCGCCCATCATCGTTTTCATAAGAGTTTTCACAGTTAGATGTTAAAGGTACTGACATAGTACCCTCTAATATCGGTAAATACATAACATTATCATTAGCACTGATAATATCTTTGGGTACGGAACGAATAAACCAATCAAGTGCCTTTAAGGAAGAAGACCACACCTCAAGGCTTTCTTCCTTTAAATCGCTTCTTGAACCGAGGTGCGATTTAGGGTCATAAAAATCATCAAATTCAGGGTATTTATCTTTATTACCCAATATATAGTAGGTTTTAATAGTTCTAACAACATTACCGTAATTATAAACTTCACGAGTTATTAAACTTTCCCACGGTAATTTGTATTCATCACCCCATGATATATGTATATCACTAAATTGAAGCATTTGTTTAAATGTACCAGACCTCATATAACTTGGTAGTCTCAAGGTTGCTTCTAAGGCTGGGTACTTATCTAAAACTTCTTGAAAATCAGACCAAATATTATCGTCTTTTAATATATCTTCCCACATTTATTCTCCCACCTCTATTTCCCCTGTGTATCTGTACTCTGTAATGAGTCTTCCGTATTCATCTTTACCCGCCTTTTGGTTCTCATAATTAGGGGACGACGCAAGATAGGACTTTATCATCTTGCGAGTTGCCCGAAAACTAGTTATCATAGGAGTACCATTTTCTCTTAATAATTTCAGTGATTCCGCTTGAGTTAGTTTTTTTGTCGTCTTTATTACTTTATAAATTTCATCCATTAGATTATCAAGGGTCATAAACATACCATCTCTCATAACATAGTCTATCATTTTCTTGTCTCTAGCAGCCATCGCTCTAGTACTTGCCTTTAATAATTCTGTCCATTTCATATTTACACCTTCTCATTTTCTATTATTGTTTTTATCTCACTGAGGAAGTTCTGTGGTGGAGGATTCGGAGGTAGTTTAAATTCCAACTTATTATCATTATTTGTAGAAAGGAACATAGAGTCTAATAAATGTTCCATTAGGAGTACTCTTCTGTTTATATCTTGAATGGTTAGGTAGGATTCACGGGTATAATAATTTAGAAGGTTTCTTAAAGATTCTATAAACTTATCCCTAACATAATAATAATGGTGTGTATTGCTAATTTTTGGATTTTCCAAATCTTGTAGTGTGATATCCAACGCATCTAGTATAAAGTTAGGAAAATTTTCTCGCCCGTGTACGGCTTCGTAGTGTGTATCGTCTAAAATACCACTTTTATGTAGGTATTTAGATAATATAGTAAGGACTTTTTCAGGATTCATGTCACTAGGGAGAGACATTAATGCAATTTCTTCTAACTTATCTTTTATCTCCTTATACCTCTTCGGGTATTCCTCCACAAACATACCCCTAACAAATGATATGTAATCATTATATTTATCTGAACGAAGAAAAACCCTACCATTCACAAAACTAACTAGCCATTCATGACCTATTAAACCATATTTTTCTACTTCAGTATCAAATGGTATGGAGTCAAAATCCACCTCTGGGCCAAATTCCTGCAAAAATACTTCATATGCCTCATCACGGGAAGATTTTAGTATTTTTCTCCAACCCATATTTACACCTTCTTTTTCAAATTTTGCCCCGGAATTTTTTTGTCACTAGCGGAATTTTTTTTTCTTTTTTTATTTTATTCCCAGAATAAGATATTAAGAGAATAAATTATGAATATCATCTTCATTATCTTCCCAATTACCTAAATCTTCTTCAGCGAATAAATTATCGTAAGCATTAAAATCTTCTTCAGGGATATTTTTCATTTCTTCTATATATTTTTCTATTTCTTCTTCATGTAACCTCTGGTGCATCGCTAACCACTGATTATAAAATTCAGTCCCCTTTGGGTTTTTATATCTTAATTGGAGAGTCTTAATATTAGGTGTGTTGAGGAGAACCCCTACTGCGCCGTCAGTTCTCAATGTATTTATAATTGTCTTCCAATTGTCCTTTATATAATCTGTAAGGGTTTTAAGGTAAGTTCTATCTAATACATTATATATTATAAAACCAGCAGAGCCGGTCGCATCCTCAATAATTGGATGTGTTAAGCGGTTTATAAAATTTTTTTTAGGGACAAGGACACTAGTAGGGTCAATAATGCGTCGTAGGCGGTCTTTGCGTTTCTCTGGAAGCGAAGAAAAACTACTTGGGGAGAGTAAGGTGGAAAAAGTTTTTTCTCTTATTATTTTTAAAAATGAGTTAATAAATTTATAAATATTAACAAGATTATCTTCAAATAAGTTTGTTGAACTGCCTTCAAACAACGCTCTTTGTTTATCTGCTTCCCTTCCTAATAAATTAGGGTTTACTATTTTATTATAAAATAATGCAAATTCCCATATCTTATTATGGAGTTCTGGGTATTCGGTCTTAAACATTTGATTTATGAATAGGTTGTATTTTTTGTATTCTGGCGTTTGGATGACCCCGAATTTTAAATCCCCTTTTTTGTAAAATAACAACGGTTGTTCAAAACTTGCGATAGCAGTGAATTGAAAATCGTAGGCATATAATACAGCAGTTCCACGCTCATTATAGTTAGGTCTTTTATCACCAGAAAAATTCTCATACGCCTTGATATTATCAGGGGAGTCTATCAAATCCCCCAATTGAGTAGCCGCCTCAAGGAACTCCCGGTAGTATTTGGTTCTTTTATTGTTCTTGATTATGTCAAACCACATTTTTTTCACTTCCTTGTAGGTTTTGGGGGCTTTTTTCCAGTTTAGGCGGCCAAAATGATGTTTTTTTTCACTTTGAACACTGTATGGTTAAATATTTTAACTTCTGGGGCTATAAAAGAGAGTTGGGGGTTATGTTATTTAAAGATTATTGGCTAGGATGGATTTTTTTCAGAAAATTCTTTAAAATATTTGGCTACCAAAGTTACCATATGGTTGTAATAATTTGTAGTCACCCCAATTAAAAAAAAGAAAAAAAAATGTGAATGTGGGAAGAGAAAGGACGGAACCACCCACCCTGTATGTCTAACTAAGGTAAATCCGAAGAAATACGAATGGTTATGAAAAATACTACAACTTTTTCTCTTATTATTGACAAACCACATTCACAAACCTTAACGGTTAGGAATAGGTGGAAGCCTCTCACTTCCCCGACACTTTCTTCCTCATATCCATAATACTTGGTAGGCGCATTCACCTTCTATAATTCCCAGTTTATTTATTTCTCAAAAAAGTTAACTGAGTGGGGCTTATGGAACCCTTCACCGTGTATAGTAATACTATGCCGGAACTTATACCACCCTCCACCGCAAAAATAAAGCGGGCGTGACAGGAATTGAACCCGTATCTTCGGCTTAGAAGGCCAAAATGCTATCCATTACACCACACGCCCTAATTTCAACCTACTACCTTGCCTCTATGAAAGATGACAAGGTTAGTGGTTTTACTGAAATTTCTTTTTGCTTCCTTTGCTTCTTTTAGGGTGTCAAAGGAATTAACCACCCTTATACCTGCATATAAATTGTACTTGAAACTCATGGTTCTCTATACCTCCATTCACCTTTCATGGCCGAGACTTCTTCAATTTCTTGTAGGCAATCGGTACAAACTAAATCAAGGTCTTCACTATCAACATCTTGACCCAATTCACAAATAGGACATTCACTCATCTTCAACCCTCACATCTGTTATTGGTTTAGGAGGACATTCGCAGTTTGAATCTAAATAACGCATAGAATCAACAAACGCAACGCTTGAAGCATTGATATGAACCCATGTTGTAGCGTCACAACCATTACAGGTGTAAATCATTTTATTACCCTCAGTCACCGTTGATATTTTAGGTTTAGTGGTACTTGGTAGTGCGTAAAGCACATCAAGTAATTCTGCTGTTATTCCTTCGTAGTTAGTTGTTTCTTTCATTATTCATCACCATTCAGTATTTCCAACTTTTGTGTTATTTCTTCAATTGCTTGAATCAAAACTTCACTTAATTCGGAGCGTGATACCCCTGTAATTTTCAATTCATCTATAATGAATCGCTCGTAACGGTTTTGCTTCACTTTTAGGTTAAATGTCGGTTGTTTTTTCCACCACATACTCCACCTTAGCATATAACAAAGATAAGGTGTCTTTACAAATTATATCCTACCATATGGTAACAAAAACGGAAATTTGGGGAGATTTACCACAAAAAAGGTGTTCCCTCCCCCCATGACACCCTTACAGGGGGGAGAGAACGGGTGATGTGACCAAACATCATGCATTTTACCTATCTTTTGAAGGGGTCTTGAGGGTGAAATCCTCTAAGGGATTATTCGTCGTCGTCACGCACTGAAACCACTTCACCGTTTTTGATTTGCTCCTTCATAGCAAGGGTTAGTTTTTCAACGAAAGCCTCATGGGTATGGTTGCGAGGTACTGAAAGGGTTGGAAAGGCCATAAAGACCGTTTTCAACATATCAGCAAAGGTGTTCACCGTATGCATATCCTCTTCACTTAGAGCCACTGAAATACGGGTTCCCTTGATTTGGGTTTGAAGAACCCCATAGGTTCGGTTGATTTCCGTTTCATTTCCACCCTTAATGGCTTTCTCAAAACGGCGAAGGCATGAATCTGTAAAGTCTCGTTCATCCTCATCGTTGGTTTCATCATTCATGAAGGCAGTAGCCCGCAGAACAATTCGCTCGTTCTTATTCTCCTGTGTTTGTGACACAATATAGTGATATTTTAATAGGTATATAAGGTGTCATTTACCACAAATTTCTCTTTTCCTACCATATGGTAACGGTAAAAGGGTTCAGTGGAAATCACTCATCATCGTCAAAGAACACGCCGTTCACCTCCTGCGGTACACATTTACTAGCGTGTGTACCATATGGTTGCATAAGAAGTAATTTGTATTTCTCAACCATAAAAAAAAGTTAAAGGGTTGTGTTTTTTTTACGGGAATTGGACACAAAACCAATTGAGAATCTGTTTAACTCATATGTGTGGGTTCTCATCAACACATAATCATGGAATTTACGGGCGAAAACGATTTATTCAATCGTCGTCGTCATCAAAAAGATAACTTCGCACTTTACTCACCCTTTGGGGTGAACGGAATAACAACCGGAGACTCAAAGGTAAGACCAACGAATTGACCTTCCTCATCATATGAACCCCACAACTTTTTGGTTATTAGGTTAGTGACGATTTGTTTCTTTGAAGAAACTTTAGCGTCACGCCATTCAGCCATTGAAGGGTATGCTGTACCGTTTGTTTTCTTAGCGGTTGATGCACGCTTAACCAAAAGGTGTTCTGCGTTGTGTTCAACATAAGTATTGTAGTAGGCTTCTTGAGCGAGTCCTTCAACAGTCAAAAGTCGGTTTTGACATTCCTGTTCAGTGGCGGAAAGGGAAGAAGAACGACCACGGCCCTTATGAGGCCATAGTGGGTATTGACTTCCAGCATCTTGAATTTTCTTCTTCAAGTCCTTTCGCATATCTGCTCGGTTTTCACGGGTTCCACGCTTAATGAAAGAAGCAATTGTCGCAATATCACGCTCAAATTGTTCCACTTCTTCTTCAAGGTCTTCTGCTTCCATGTCAGCATTCACTTCATTGAAAAGAGTCAAAACTTCTTCTTCATTGTCTTTCCATGATAAAATAGGGTTTACCCACCCGTTCCACTTCTCTAGGGTCATGTGACCTTCGGCTACTTCTTCTTCATTTGTTTTCTCTTCTTTGTTTTCGGACATATTTTTCTCTCCTTTTGTCTTTTAGACACTTCACCTATCTATATTTAGTATATGAGGTGAGTAACAAATTATACTCTATTACCATATGGTTGCGTAGCAGAATTAACCTTGTAGGGGGTGGCTGCATGTTTGACGATGATGAGTGAATACATTTAGCAACATTTCTTCAGCCTACCATATGGTAGGAATATTATGAAAAATGTTTTGAATATTAATCATCTATATAGATGTGTTAAATCTATATAGACTATATAGATGGAAGGGCCTTTATAAGGGGTCTGTACCGCCTTATATACTCTACCTACCCTGTTGGATTGTCTTTGTTTGTGAATCCTACCAGATTATCATTTTAAATTGACAAATGACCAAACTTAAATTTCACTAGTGTTTTATTATACAATTCACAATATATCATTTTAATTATGTATCACAAAATGTCGTCTATTCTCATTGAGAAACTTGTGAGAAACGAGTTATAGTACATTTTGTTAGGTATATCAATAGTTTTCAATGACCTTTCTCATATTCTCATATTCTCATATAGATATATACATATTTTTATTATATATATCAAAATGTATAGTATATCCCCACCAGCACCTACATCTGTGGGAATGGGCGGGGGGGTGATTCTCATGAGAAATGAGAAAAGACGAGATAGTGCGGGTTATGTATGACAAAATGTGCAGTATCTCAATTCTCATTGATTATGTAGTGCGAAATGTATGAGAAACGACAATTATAGATAGTAAAAAGATAAATAAAATAAGGAGATGAAAAAATGAAATGCGAAATGTGTAGAGAAGAGAATGCTGAAGCAAGAGGACTAAGATGTGGGAAATACAATGTTTGTTACCCATGTATTAATAAGTCCATTGAGGCGAGAATGTTTTTAATCGGGAGGGATAAACCATGAATGGGGATGACTCGGATGACAGTTAAGAACTGCGTGATTTGTGATGCTG
>Ga0222715_10002023_pt1 | contig 18845 bp, 41 predicted proteins | sample C33_9DmetaG_FD_165056 | JGI IMG/M metagenome (GOLD analysis project Ga0222715, IMG submission 165056) | Estuarine water microbial communities from San Francisco Bay, California, United States - C33_9D | ecosystem: Environmental > Aquatic > Marine > Unclassified | place: USA: California... | reverse complement strand
TACTCCAATACTTAGCGCGCTCTTGTTGATCGCTCTCTTTATTGGCGTCGCGTAGTGTCATTGCCACCCACGCGGCATAGGTTAGTTTGTTACTCATTGCCCACCGTTTCTGCCGTTACGTGATTACCGTATTTGTCGTAACCGCATTGTTTACCGGGTTGATAAGTGCCGCACGTCCATTCCTTATACCAAGACTCGCGGATAGTGACACCATCGCCGTAATGCTCTAGGGCGTCTAAATAGGCATCCACCATAGAGTCCGCATAGAAATAGTCCGTGATCCCATCCGGCGTCGTAACCGTGTAGGACCGCTCTTGATCCTCGTGACTAATTACGTCGTGTCTCTTAGTTGCTGTTGTCATTGTTTCTCCCTTATAGTCTCTGAAATAGGCCCTCTAGGGCGCTTAAGTCGCGCTCTATAACGCTTAGTGTCTTACCCGTATACTCGCCGCTCTTGATATCTCGCTGTAGTCGCCAAATAGCGTGTAGCAGCGCGTTATATTCCGGTCCGTTTAGTGTGCTATTCATTAGATAATCTTCCATTCCTTTACGTATAGATAGTTGTCTATTTGGCCAAAAGCTAGCTGCTGCCGCTCTTTAGCTAATTGGATAGCGCGGTTTAGGCCGCGGGTTACGGTCACTAGGTCCACGGCAATTTGATCGCCGTTTCTCCATCCACCTATATAGGCACCGTTAGCAATATCACTAGCGGCGCTATCTAGTAGTCGCTCTAGGTCGCTCTCTAGCGCGGCTAGTTCTGCCGGGCTAGTCGGTTGCGCGTAATAAGCAGCGGCGTCGCCGTCCGTCCGCTTTAGGCCACCCACGGTATAGCCACGGGCCACCGGGTTGCCATCCGCGTCCACGGTAAAGCCGGGTTGCGTCGCTACTAGGCGCGCTAGTTGTCTAGCCAATTCGCGCTTATCCATAGTCCACCCACGGATCTAGGTGATGGCCCTGCACTATCGCATTAGCGGGCGCGGCCGTGTTGCCACGGTAATAGGTGCCATCCGGCAGCTCTATTTCTTGATAAGGGTCGCCGTAGTTCACGGCGTCTATCGCGTCTAGGCAAACTTGTACCATTTCATAAGGCACCGGGGGATAGTGGTTAGCGCGTAAGTGATAGGTAATTTGTTGCTCTAGCGTGATGTCCGTTTCCGCTAGGTCCCTAGCTAGTTGCGCGCCCATTATGCACCTGGCCTAAACGTCTCTAGCACTTCAAAAGCTAGGGCGTCGTACCCGCGGTCAATTAGTCGCGCGATAGTAGTAACCGCGCTAAGCGCGTATTCGTGGTTATCTTCAGTAGCCTTGACTAGCTCTAAAGTAGTGTCTAGAAATTCCTCGTAGCTGTTGATCATTCGCTCTCTCCATTCTCTATAGCGTGGCAATAGCCGCATATACGGTCCAAGTCCGGACCGCCTAGCCAAAAGGGTGATCCCGCTATTTGCGGGTCGCGGCATCCGGTACACGTCCACCATTCAATAGTGGCCGTAGGGTTATTTATTGCATAGATAGTTTCCTGGCTAAGCATTGTCACCACCCACCTTGATTACCTTTACGTGATCATTTAGGAATTCGCGCGCTCTCTCCACGCGCTCTACTGTTTCCTCGTGATCCTCGCTAACCGTAAATACGTGTTCTTCGTTGTTAGCAATTACGTGTACTTCCATTCCCGCAAAAGGGTTAGGGATATTCATTTTGTTTCTCTCTCTCTGCCGGACCGTCCGGCAATAGCAATTCTGCTACTTCCCAAAAGCGTGTCAATAGCATTTCGCGTGTTGTTATCGTTTCGTTATTTTTGCCATTTCGCCGCGTGAGAATAAGGAACGCGCGGGCGCGTAACGCAGGCGCGCGTGTATAGATTTTTTCTGACCGAGTACTTTGTTTTTGAAGCTGACCGAATACTTATAGTGGGCGATCGCCGCGTGAAGCATTGCAGCTTCTATGCGCTGCTGCTAGGGGCGAGAGAGGGTTACCCGGCTCTAGATGGTCTGCCTGCCAAGGATCATTGGCCCTGGCCCCATCACCGCAGATATGGCAGACAATAGCCGTCTCTCTGACTATGCGGGCGCGCTTACGGTAGTCCGTATTGTAGTAAGTCTTTTTGTGTTCTGCCCGCTTTACGTCGCGTAACTGCTGCACACGGCGGCGGTGGATCTCGCAGCGGCTCTCATAGCTAAGCTGCCCGCAATCCATACAGGGTTTCTGAAATTTCATTTGAACTGAATACTAACCGAAAAAAAGAAAAGGGCAGAGAAGAACCAGGCTGAATAAAGACCTGGCTCTCCTCCACCGAGAGAGAAAGAAGGAGGCGGACCTCCAAAGTGCCACCAAAAGAAAGGGCTAACACTAAGACAATTATGCACCTAGTGTCCGCAAGTTGTCAAGCTTTTCTTTGTCGCGTGTTGTCGGTCGAATAAAATCCTGGACCAGAAAAAGTTACCTGCGGCGACTGAGGAATTCGGGACATATCCCCCCCACAATTTTGGCAGTCAATCTGCGGATCTTCGTGAATGCTGTGAATGACGTCATAGACCTCACCGCACTCGCACTCGTAGCGATAGCTGGGCATTACATCTCGCCCGTCTCTGCCAGCTTTAGATAGGCCTGCCGTGCAGTCCAGTCGCGAGCGCCGCCTGCCCACCTTCCGGCGTTGAAGTAAAGCTTCTTCTGATCCTCGTCGGGCTGGTAGATAGTCTCGTAGATTACGTAAGGTTCAGATATTTTCTCTGCCTGCTCACGCATCTCACGCGCAAGTTCTTCTGGGTCTGTCATAGCTTGTACACCGTCCCTGTGAAGTCCACGCTCTTTTCAAGCCAGAAGGTCCCCAGGCCAGGAACTGAGTCCTCACCTGTGACTTTGCGCCACCAGCCTGAACCGTTGTCCATCGTCGGGGCCATTACCAAGAACCGAGAAGTACCACGTGGCGTTGATCCCATCTCAGTCACTCTGAGGTGGTGCCAGTGTCCGTGGATTAGAACTGAAGCGTCTGCAACAGGTTGCTTACCGAATGCCTGGCCCCTCCACCACTGTCCCATATTGTCGGGGCGGCGAGCTTGGTGTCCGTGGACAATGCCAAGGATATGGAAGCCGTCACCGAATACGTCAAGTGCTAAGGACTCGTCGTGAGGCTGAGGCTCTACGAACCGAATATTCAGTCCGGCTGTCTCACTGAGTCTTGCAAGCTGACGTCCAATGAAGATTCCCCAGTCGTCAGAGGGCTTTCCTACTACCTGCTTGTTCACACGCCACTGGCAGTGGTTAGATCCGACCGAAGCATAGGTTATGTCAGGGACACGTTCTGCCAGCATCCGTAGTGTCTGAAATGCAAAGGTAGTAGCCAGATCAACCTGCTCCATAATCGAGAGGTCGTTGCTTTGCAACTGAGCCATATCGGCAGCGTTGCTGAAGTTCTCTACAGTGTCACCTAGGTCTGCAAAGATAACCTTTTCCGGCTTCTCTAGTTTGACCATCTCCATAAGGCGAGCTTGCATTAGCTCTACTCGCTCTACCAAGGACTGAAAGTTGCCGCGGTAGTCCACCTTGCCCACCTGAAGATCAGACCACATAACAACTAGGCAGCGGTCCGTTGTCTTAGGGAGCTTCGGGGTCTTAGCTTTTTTCTTTGCTTCCTGCAAAAGAAGCGGCAGGTCTATGCTTGCCGTCTTTTTACGGAACTGAAAACGATAAGAGGTTAGCCAGTCGCCGTCGTATCTCTGCCAGCGCGAGGTACGAGGTGTACCGACTATCTCAATCTCGTTTGGGTCAAAACCAGTCTCGGTCAGGAACTCGTCGAAGTTCGGAGCTTCGCTGTATCCGGGAGTTGTAGCTATTCCTTCAGTGCCGTCAAACTCTACGCCAGGGCGATAGTTAGCGGGTGCAGCTATTTTTGTTGCGGGTTCTAAATTCTCCAACATAGTTCCAGCCTATCCTCGATAGCAAGCGCAGGTGTTATTTCGGTGCTTAGATATTGTCGTGTCGGCCAAACTAAGTCCGCGTTCACGCAGTGCGTTTTGCAATGTCTTTGCTCCCCAACGCTCTTTGTCCTCCAGGGCAGTGTCAAGGATAATTAGATCGGTTTCTTCAAGTTTTTCACGAAGCTGTGCGACCTTACAGTAAACAGATTTATTCTTTGGAGGCTCAAGACCCTCTAACATCGTTCATTCTCCTGTCCATTTCTTCTACTGCCCTTTCAACGCCTTCTTTGACCGCTAGATCAAAGTCGTCTGTTTGTAATACTTCATAGTTTTTGGCTATGTAACGCTTCGCCAAGGCTATGACGGTGGACCTAGCACCAAGTTCTATGCCAGCCCTAAGCATCTTCATCGAAAGATCAGATACTTCGTCTTGCAGCTTCCAGCCCGCAACGAGCCTCTCTACGTTTAGTCCCTCGTCCACGGCGCACTCAAATCATTCTCATCGGCCAACAAAATGTCTACCACCCTTATCAGGTGCGGGTTGTTTCCAACACCGAGTCCGGCCTTGGATTCTAAATACCCGGCCAAGTCCTCTCGGATGCAGTCTAGATCGGCAGACCACACAAGGTTCCGATCCCGAAGGAGCGCTGCGGCCTGCCGAAAATTAGCGTAGATACGGTCGTTCTTACTCATCGCCTACCTCATCTGCTATCTGACGTAACGGTTCTACGGGTACGTTGATACCTAAGTCGCGCTCGTGTTCTAGGTGTTTCTGGAGTGACCGAATACGGTTGATCCTGAAGCCGGACCAGCGACGGTCGTCTGTCTCCACAATCGGAGCGGCAATTAGACCCATCTCCTTGAAACGCTCTACAGCCTTCGGGGAGCGGTTTAGCTGTCTGACCGAATACTTGATACCAAGCTTGTCGAACTCGCGCTTTGTTTGAGCGCACTGAACGCAGCTAGGTAGTTCCCAAATCACGATTTTCAAAGCATCGCTCCCGTCTCGCGCATAATGAGTTTCTTTGCGTTGATCATCGAGTCCATAGCGGCGGCGTGACCGACACGCTCTGTCTTTGTCAAAGACTTAGTGTCTACGTTGTGAATCTCATTCGAGAGCTTCCTGGCTGCATACTCGGCTCCGGCACGGATGCCCTGCTTGTATGCCTTGTCCATCTGCTTACCGAAGAAGAAGTCGGCGGTGTCGTACCAGAAGTCCGACCAGTTACGCCACATCATCGTAATCACTCCTAAACGCCTTGATGGCCTTTCGAAGGACCTCCGCCGTGGTTTTGTTGCCGATGTTCCATTCTCGATCTGCTGCTTGCTCTAATTCTTCTACAACTGAATTCCAGCCCATATCGTAACCGGCCTGAAACAGTGTGTCAGTGAAAAACTCCAGCTGACTTTTTATCTCTGAGACTTTCATATTTCTCCTTTCAAAAAACAGATTAGAGAGTGGTAGTGACAAAGGCAAGGACATTTCGGCAGTTGTTACCGATTTGTTATACACCTGTGATTGTGACCGAAGCACCAGGCTCGCGAGCATCCGCGTAGACCTTGGTGGCAATGAGGTTTACGACCTGAGAGTCGTCTCCCCAGATAAGTTCTGACTGCCCAATCCCGTCTAGCAGCCCACGGCAGAGCTTGTCTAGATCAGGAGGCACGATAGGCCAAGGTCGCTTTGATTGCTTGACGGAAGCCGGACGGGGCATAAAGAACACAACCTCTACTCTGACGGGACCAAGAAAGAACAGGTCCTCGTCACGGGCGCGGGCTTCAGTGCAGACTCTAGCTATCTCTTTGCGCCACTTACGGAGCTTCTCTGACGAGGCTTCGATAAGTCGGCCCTTGATAATTCTCTTCGATCCTTGCGGAGCAGGATTACCGAAGATCTCAAGATGCAGATTCATACCATTGACGGAGTATGGCAACAACGTGTACCCCCGCCCAAATAAAACCCATTGTAGCCGTTACAGGCTCTGCTTGGACGGAGAGCAGACACAGCAGCGTTGCTGTGCCTAGCCCTACGAACATTGTCATTAGAACGGGGTGTCGCTCTTGATAACTGGGTTATTGACGTGCAGTGCGGCTACACGCTTTAGGTCGCCACTGCGCTTGTCGGTGTATTCCTCAACGCGAGCTGAGATGTCGCCAACGATGTCTACTGTGTCGCCTTCGGCAACCTTGTGATCCGTCCAGACCTTGTAGTACTCGTCGCGGGTGTCGCCCATAACTTCTACCTGGGCCTTAGCGGTAAAGCCTTTGCTGTTTACAAAAGCGACCGTTGCGTTACTGATTTTGATTTGCGCCATTATTTTCCTTTCACGTGGCTTGGCGATACACAATCTGCGTTGCCGCAGATCCTTTCCCCTGGCAAGACTGGTTCTCCATTCTCGTCCACTGGGGTAAGCATATCCGAGGCGAAGTGACCGTGCCAGGGTAGGCACTTGAGGTCACCTTGCTGAATTGTGCTTGCTTTATTGACCCTACAGCTCTCGCAGTGCATCCGCAACTTACGGCGCTTGCGATTGACGGCAAAAGTTTTACCACATTTGTAGCAGTCAATAAATTCATCCACATCACAAGCCTAGCTTCTTTCTAATGTCGGCAGGTGGTGGGGCAGACTTCTTTTCTAATTCTTTTAGCTGTTCGAGATACTCTTTTGAGGCAGCGCGCTCTTTCTCGGACCGAATCCTGTTCTCTGGCGTTGTTGCCGCATTCTCCCAAGAATCGTTGTTTAGCCAGGTGGCCGGATACTTCGTAAAGTCAGGGTTTCTTGTCGGATCGTTTCGATAGGCAATCACCCCAGCTAAGACATCTTCAAACTTCGCTCGCTTTAGTGCGGACTTGAAAGCCCTAAACGCTTTAGCCTTGTCGAGCTTCCTCGGATAAGCATTCCAAAACTCTGCAAATAACTTTTCAAAATGCGCTTTAGTTCTCTCGTTATTCTTAATATCTTTTTCTTCTATAGATATATGTTCTTCTTTGTGTGCTATTTCACCGTGACGGGGTTTCACCGTGACGGGGTTTTGGAACGGGTCTGTCGTAGTCCAGTCGTAGTCGGCAAAAGTGCCATCTGCGTTCTTCTTCTGAGTGTCTGATCTCTTCAAGTACCCGTGTGTTTCCAGCTCTGTAACGGCACTTTTGATGGTCCCAATGCCAGTTCCGTTGCTCTTTGCTAATGCCCGAACACTCATATTCCAGCCTGGACTGTGACTCATAATCTGCGACAGCAGCCCAATTGCCTTCAAGCTCAATCGAGTGTCCCTTAGCCACGAGTTTGGGATCTGCGTAAAGTGATCGTCAAACGAGTGATATCCCCTTATCAGTGGCATTAGAACATAGCCTCCGGAGGCTCTACACGCGTCTTAGAGCCGTTTTCCTCCAGCACGTACCAGTTGCCGTCGCATTCATCGTAAACAGGGTCTGAGAAGTCCTGCCAGCTTGCGAGCTTGTGACCGAATCTTCGAGCATCTTCGGCAGCTACCTCACTTGCCTCCATACGGAAGTTGTATTCCTCGCACACCATCAGCAGGTTCTGGTAATGATCTAGAAGCTTTGACCCGCCCATCTGGCGGTTCTTGCGATGGTGGACAACCAAATCTATGTCGGTCCCACAGTGCAGGCAGTATGGGTCGCGCAGCTTTAGTTTTTGTCGAATACGAGGGGTTATGCTCATCTCATCTCCGCTTGCATTAGCTTCACTTGGGTCCCTAACGCCATCAGTGAAGTTTCAATAGTCTTTATTTTTACCTTGATACGGTTGTGTTCGGCCCGTCTTAGGTCCCGCTGCAACCGAGCGTCAGCAGATTCCAGCTTGGCGAGCGCCGTGCGGTCTGCCACGGTGCCTTCATTCTTGATAAAGGCCGTCTGTTCCACTGTGTCAAGGTGGTGTTCAGCTTCGGCTAGAGCAACCTCAGCTTCGTATAACGCGTCTGCGCCTCGACTATTCTCCTGAGTTAGCCTGGCGATCTCCTGTACTACCTGAGATGGAAGCACTTAGCATCCAAAGGTGGTGTAGAAGTTCAGCATTCCAAAAGTCGGCTTCATCTTGCCTACCCTTCCTCAACGCTGATTGGTAAGCTTCCGTCAGCTCCTTCACCTTCGCCACTAGCACTGAGGACTTTCGCACGTTCCTCAATCCTTTCTAGTGTCTCCGGTGAGGCACCTTCTGTTTTCGCCTGAGCGTATAGCCAGCGTAAGCCACCTACATCGGTAATCTTATCTGCTTCTTGCAACCAGTTCTTGCCAGGGGGTGTCGGAGTGACACCCCTGTTGGCTTTGCTCATTTCTTCTTTAGTTGCTCGCTTATTTCCTGAATAGCCTGCGTTCGCAAGACCTCGGCCAATGGCAGATGTCTCGGCGTTTTCGAGGGCAGCAGTTTGGTTCGCACCCTGACCGCCATCCACCTCAAACGCGAGGCCAGTAGCTTTCGGCAGACCATTCGCTTGGTCGCCTGCCGTGAGAAATATGCTTGCCCGAACAACCCAAGTTGAGACTGAACGGTCCACCTGAGTCGTAAGATTTTCCGTCGTAATACGGCCATCTGGGTTTTCATCGTAGAACCTCCTAATACGTTCTTCTACTGTTTCGTAATCATTCAGGTTGAATCTCGGCATCGTCGTCCTCACTTTCAACTAGAAACTGCCATCCCTGAGACATATAGAACCAGTGATCTAGTTCCATAAGGCTGATTCGCTCAAGGCCTTCTTGATTTACCTTTAGGCCGTCTACAAGCCCTGTGACCTGCGTTACGCCCTTTCGCATTGTGACGTAGCTACCAATTCCTAAATCCACGTCGTTCCTTTCTTATTTATGACTAATGATGGCACTCCAGCGCGAAGCTGTCTACTTACGACACGCTCAGGGCCTCCCTTTGTCTCGATCGTTCCCCACTTTGCGTCGCCCATTTCGTGCAACACCTCAGACTTGAGCTTCATAAGAGTCCTGTACGCCTTGTCAGACGTCTCCTGAGCCTTCATAAGGTCAATTCCTAGTTTGCCTAGTTGAACCTCTCTCAGGTCAATCTCGGGCGTTTCAGCCCTAACTGCGTGATATGTGGCATCTGAGCCATCCCACGCTGGCTTGTGATCATCTGTAATGCAATGCCAAAACTCACCCAGTAGTTCGTTCTGCACGTTTATCTGTCCCTGACTGAATGGCACCTCATACTCATTCCAAGTCATTCCTGCCACAGCGACAATCACACCCTTCTGGATTTTTAGGACGCCCATATAGTGCAGCACCTGAGCTACGTAGGCAGGCGGCACCGACTCCCAGGTCTGACGCGATGTCTTAACTTCGATAATCATTAGCTCGCCAGTGTCCACGTGACGCGCGATTGCGTCGGGGTTTGCGTGGCGATACTCGCAGTGTTCGTCTTGGTAGGTCCCGGTTGTCATTACTTCGTACTCTGGATGTTCCTCGGCCCACAACTGAAGGATGGGTTCCTCAAAAGCTTTACCGAACCGAATAGCCCAGTTCTCTTTTATCTCGCTCGGGATCTTTCCGGTCTTCTTTGCCCAAAGAGCGTAGGCGCTCTCGTAAGGGTTCAGACCGAGTACAGTGCCTACTTCACTACCTCCGATGCCGTTAGACCGCTCAGAATGCCACTCAGGGCTTCCTGGGTCGTATACACCGAGTAGTTTCGCCCCGTTTATCGTGGGCGGTGCGTAAGTTTTCAATTTCCTCCTCTGTCAGGTAGCCTTACCCTATGTTGTCCCAGGGACTTTTTACAAGCGCGTATATGAAATTGTTATCTTCTATACGTTCTGTTGGCGGTGTACCCTGCGAGAAAAATCCTGATCTGTGGTACCCAGAAGACTTTGACGACCCAGAGATGCGCCATCGCGCAACGGTCGTAGCTAAAGGTATTTGTTATGAATGCCCAATCAAGAAAGAATGTTTTGAGTACGCCCTGTCTACGCGACAGAAGCACGGGATCTGGGGCGGCACCAGCCCCGATGAGCGCTAATTTGACAACCGAATAGCAACTGCATAATCTTTGCGTATGCAAGATGCTACAGAGTATTTGAAACTAGCCAAGGCCATCCAAGACGCGCCCTATGCGCCCCCCTGTATGGTGACCGATCCTGAACTGTGGTTCCCTTCACACGATGAGGATTACACGCCAAGAATGGCTAAGAAGTTCTGTGAGGAATGTCCAGTTAGACAGCAGTGCCTAGAGTACGCGCTCAAAGTCAATGAGCAGTATGGCGTCTGGGGAGGTCTTAGCGTGAAGGAGCGTCTGGCTCTTCGAGATCGGGGTCGCGGTCGTCAGCCTCATAATCGTCCCAATCGTAGTCCCCGTCGCGATTGACCTCTAGGGCGTCCTGTACAGCCTCTGAGTCCGACTTAGCCACAGCAGCGCGATAAGCGTTCTGGATGTCTGTAATCTCCAGCGTTCCCTTCCAGGCTAGAGAGACACCGATAGTCGTCAGCACCACAGCAAATGCAGAGCCAACACCGATGATCGAACCCATCAGCCAGTCGCCAGCTACGGCACCGATCGCTGTGCCACCGAAAAAGGTAGCGAAAGTAAGGCCAAGTGAACGAAGGCCAAATTGCTTGAGGTAGGTTTTTAGCATAATTCTTTCTTGCAGTGTGGGCAGGCGTAAACTATTTTACTTTGGCTCTGCCCCACCACCGCTTTGTCTTTCGTGTCCGCTTGTTTCTTCGCAGGAGCTTGGGTCTTGAGCCACGCGACGAAGCACTCTTTGTCGGCTGTGATTCCAAATACACCACGCTCCTTGTCTGACAGTGTGAGATGGAGATGGACCCCGGATGTTGCAGAGCCTGTGTTGCCCATTATGCCTATGGCTTGTCCTTCAGCCACCTTTTGACCAGCGGCAAGGCTGATAGCCACAGAAGCGTCGTGACCACCACGGCAGTTGATTCCGCACTTATTACAACTGAGGTGACAGTATCCGACATACTTTGCCTTCCGCTTCTTTGCGTCCCAGATTGTCTGGACTAGAACCCACCCTAGAACATTAGACCACTTGACGAACTGAACAGTGCCTTTGCCTACAGCGGGGATCGCGGTCTTGCCCTTGTTAGAACCCTGGGGAGCGAAGTCAGTACCCGAGTGTGGCTGTAGACCGTGCTTCTTGCGGTAAGCAGACATAGTGCCATAGTGTCCAGTAATCGTGGACTCTGGAAATGGCAGTCTAGGCATTCAGCACCTGAACCAAGAAGGTAAGGGCGGCACCGATTACACCTGCGGCTCCGGCTACTACCCAGATCTTCTTTTCTACAGCGCGTAGGCGCATCTCGTGGTCCTTGATATTACGTTCAACCCAATCAACGTGTGTGGGGATTTTCTCGTTTAGTCTTTCGACTTGCTTGATCAGCTCGATTGCCCAGGTAGGGATTTCTTCATTCACTAGACGCGCTCCAAAGGTACAAAGTGGTCTAGGTTGTTGTGACTATTTTACTGTACGTTTACAACCCGTACTGAGCCACCCTCGGCGGAGCAAACTGCGTATAGAGAGTCGTCGGCGTTGGTCTGAAAGACTGTGGTGTTGGTCTTGGAAAGCTTTACTCCGGTAGAAGTCGTTACGTCCGATCCACCAATGTAAACCAAGGTGTCGCCGTCGTAGTCGCCGTCCTGGCAGTACACAAACTGTGACCGAATACTGGGACCGCTGATCTCTACGACAGCAGTACCTACTGAAACAGACTGACTAGTTACTGGCATCAGCCACCTACAATCGCTAATGCTTCGTCCTCGGTCAAACCAAGTGCCTCTAGCTTCGAGAGTGCGGAAGCCTTTGCATCAGCTTTTGCCTGCTCCTCGGCTTCACGCTGAGCCTGTTCCTCGGCTGCCTGAACTGCCATAGCATCACGCTCTGCGATTTCCTCTGCGGTCAGGGGAACGATTGACTCACGCTCGCCCTTTGGCTTGCTAAGGTCTACGATTACTTTTACTGGGGTTTCACTCATAGTTTTATTTTACCTGTTCTTGTCTAAGAGATTGTGTAAAGGGATGCGGTTGAGTATTGAGCTAAATTACCTGAAGTCGAGGCAAATTTGATGCTGGTGATTGGGTCGGTATTGTTCCACTTGTAAGCCACTAGGTGAATTGTCTGAGCCGCTGCATTCTGACTTCTCACACCATCCATTTGCCAATTCTTGATTTGTGATGAGGCGTAATTTGAAAAGAACAGTTCTACATTGCTATAAGTATTGGCGGTATCGCCGTTTTCGTTCATTGTTGCACCATAAGTAGTGTTACTTGAAGATTGACTAGAAACAGTAGTGCTGCTACCTCTTAATAGCTGATAGGTGTAATTCGAGGTCGTGGTGTCCCCGTTTATAGTTATCTGAATTTGTGAACTTGCCAAGTTGCTATACCTACCTGCAAACTTTATGACTGCGTGTGAACCAGTATCGGGTATCGAGGTGAACTCTATTGAGGCCGCTCCACCTGAACCGACCTCGATTGTCTCGACTAATTCCATTGCCATAGTTATCCTGCAATTCCATAAAGATAAAAGGTTGAACCGATTGTAAAGTTGCCTGAGCCAAGAGTGTAATTGGGCCAAATTTGTATCTTAGTTAGGGCATTTGTGCTTTCCCACCTACTAGCAGTTGCAGAAGTGTGTTCGTAACCAGAAGCCTGTTCATTCTGTCTTATCAACACGCCTTTGTGTTTGTCCGTTTGTGCATAATCCAGTATCTGCATAACCCACTGATTATCTTGCGTGTTCGTATAACTCTGCGTGAAAAGCAGTCTGTCATAGCTGTCGCTTGAGTTGCTTGTCGCTAAAGTGCTGACACCAGCCATCCACGCAATCGGGTAATTGTTGCCTGAATCGTCATTGAAGCGAATGGATAAATAACTTTGAGAGCTTGCACTGTGTTGTGCGACTAAAACCAAATCACGATGGTCGCTTCCAATTCCAGTAAAACTTACGCTAGTGGCTGTGGCCGATAGTGTCACGCTGTCTATTAGGTCATAAGTTGGAGTAGCCATTATGCCCCCTTGATTCCGTATAGTGAGAAGCGTGAGCCAGCTGTTAAATCAACTGCACCATTGTTAGTAAAAGAAATGGATGTGACCGCAGATGTATTCATCCAAACACCTGAGCTTAGTGCAACAGTTTTTTCGGATGAAGCATAGCCTCCAGCTATTCCTCGAATAGTCGTGTATTTATTCGTGTTTGAAAAATCGAGAATGTCTGTAACTGAAGGAGCATAGCCGTCGGCATTTCTTGTGCAAGCCCTCCAAACAATCAAGGAATCCCTCGATGTGTTAGCTGCGGATTGCACAGTGCTTGAGCCACCATAAATCCTGTGAACAGCGTAATTAAAACCTGTATCGCTATTCAGATTTACATTTAGATTCAAGATGTTAGTGCCGCTAGTGTTGGCTTGTGCTACCGCCCTAATCTGCAAGTGCTTATAGTCCGTATACGACCCCAGCCCTGTGAAGGTAACGGAAGCAGAGTTAGATGTAAGCACTTGCGTTTCTAGCAGGTCATACGCCCCTGCTGCGCCTGCTGCTGCTGCTTGGCTATTGAGAATACCGAGAAGAACAAGGCTCATTATGCTCCTGTCACATTACCGATAATGCGGTAAGCATCTGACCCGACACCGACAATCGCTACCGCTTCGTATTGTGCGCCGACTGTGAAGCTGACTGCGGTTCCTGCTGTTCCTGCACCTGCAAGGGTCACGCCTCCGTCACCTGCAATGGTGAGTGCAGTTCCGTCTGCAAGGATCTGCACCTGCTGTCCTGCGGTGAAGGCTGTGGCGGTTGAGATAGTGACTGTTCCTGCGGCTGTGAACTGAAGGTAGCTACCAGCATCAGAGCTTGCCACGGTGTAGGCCGTAGCTGTCGAAGAAGTGAGCGGGTTTGCAGTTGTGAAGTCGTAGTTGAGGGTTACGTCGCCGGATGATCCGCCACCTGTTAGCGCGGTTCCTGCGGTTACTGCTGTGATGTCACCAGGAGAGCTGACATTGTTCCAAGATGACCCGTCGTAATACTGAAGAGTGTCGTCGTCCTTTGTGTAGGCGAGCATTCCTTCTGCAACATCTAGACCGAGTACCGAGGTGCGATCTGCTGCATCGTCAAAGACCATAACGGACTGATCCATCAGATAGCCGTTTACGTTAGCGGCAGTGAGAACCTCACCCGCTGCAAATACTTTTCTACCTAATCCGGCCATTTATATCTCCTGTGGCTTGCTGTTCTATTCTATCGTTAGTGACTATTTGTAGTCTTTTCGCTGCCACCACTGCGACTTATAGCTTCCAAACATTTTATGCCGTAACTGAATTCTTGCGTTTTCTATAGACTTTGCGCTTGCATTCCCTAGTTTGGACAGCCAAGCTTCCCGCTTGATCGGAATTACTTGCACTATTGGCGTCCCGGCAGGAATCAGACCCTCAAAATCATCCTTTATGACAAACGGAAAATTGACAATGTTTTCGTACGCGTCTGTTTCAACAATTCCCGCTAAAGTCAGGAACGGCAAATCGTACCGATTTATTGGGTGCGTAAACAGACTGGAGTAGCCTTTTGGGGTTTTGACTTGCCACAAATTGACAAACTTATACGGCTGATCACTATATCCGTTAGGCACTTGCTCTGGCGCTAACTGCTCCTTATGGTGTGTGGCTATTAGATTTTCTCCACCCGACCATTCAAAGTAGTGTCCTGAGTCGTTTTTTGTAACGTACAAATCAAATTCAGTTTGTATGACGTAGCCACTCATCATTGCATCCAAAAACGGAGGGCAGGTTTTTATGGTCCCGTTAGTGTTGCCCTTGCCGTCGGTGGCTAGTTTGTTGCCGACATATCTTGCTAAGTCTCTATACCACTTAGGAATTGCCTTGGCTGCTGCTGCTGGGTTGTTGTTGGTTTGCCCAGCCCAAGAATAAACTTTATTGAACTGGATCTTCTTCTGGGGTAGTTGGTATCTCATATGATTGCCAGCTTAGCAAAGTTTCATCCCATCGGTAGTAGTTCGTCTCTGTGTCACTTGGCTTAGGAACTGGAGGTGCATAGTTGTAAAGATCTTCACTCCAAGTCCAGCTTGGGTATGGTTGTGCTGGCTCGAACCTATCAAGGCCCTCGTTATACACGTCACCCTGAGAAGCAAACTTGGTGCGAATTCTATTGTTGTAGCTTGTTTGCACCCAGATGCCCTCTAAGCCTATTGAGCGTAAAAACGCAGGGCCATCATCCTCGTGTTTGTCCGCAACTGCTACAACTCGTGTGACCTTGCCGTTTTCAATCTTTGCGAAGTGCGCCATTATGCAGCCGTCCAATACTCTAAAATGCAAACGCCAGATCCGCCGTTGCCTCCGGCCTGATTTGTAGTTGCCCAACCAGCACCGCCCCCGCCGCCTTTGTTGGCTCCTCCGTTTTCTGCGGCTAAACTTTGAGTCGCTCCCCAGCCCCCACCATCAGTGGCTCCTACGGTATAAAAAGCGTTGTCATATTTAGTTGAATAATATGCAGCACTTCCACCACCACCGTATCCGTTTATGCCGTGTCCGCCGCCGCCAGCATAGATGCCGCTATCCGCAGCTGGATGCCTGGCATAACCATACCCTTGGCGACCCTTGTGATGTTCTTGCATAGGTTTATTAGACGCTTGGATATTATTGCTTAGGTACATACTGGTTTCTGCACTACCAGCGCCAGCACCTCCACCAGCACTTGCTATATTTTGACTACTTATATACGACCCCTGGCCTCCAGGAGAAGCCATATTTTTGGGATCATACCCAGCAGTACCCCAGTCGTCATAATTATAGTAACTCTCATCAAGTCCCATTCCGCCCGCATAAGCGGTCAAAAGGTTGCCAAAAGTAGAATCAGAACCAGCGCTACCTCCTGTGCCAGAACTATCAGAACCAGCACCACCAGCACCAATCGTGACAGTGTACGAAGCGCCTGGAGTAACTGCAATAGTTTGGCACACGACACCAGCTCCGCCGCCACCGCCACCAGAGCCATTGCTACTATTGCCAGCTCCGCCTCCACCGCCGCCGCCAACAAGGGTTACGGTTACTGTGTCTACGTCAGAGGGTGCAGTCCACGTATCAGTAGATGCAAACACCTTTTTTACTAGCGCTCCGCCGCCACCGCCACCAGAGCTTGCGGCTGGAAAAGTAGAAATTGCCATTAGCTAATCTCCTGACCGAATATTTGATAAGTCACTGCTGAGCCTGTAGCACTCTGGACAGAAATCTTGTCTGCTGCTCCTAGAGTTACACCCAGAGTAAAAGCTTGCAAAGTGTTAGCGCCCAAGCTTGCCTCGTATACCAAGGCATTAGCAGCACCAGCGGTGTCTCCGCTTGCGACTACATAGATGTTGATAGCCGAAGCGGTGCCATCTACGTTGGTAGCAGCAATCGTGCTAACTACAGCGCTTGTAGAAGCAGGCACGGTGTAGACGTCTGCGACAGCCGTGCCGGGCTGTGCTTGTCCGAGTATCTTGTATGTATTAGCCAATTTATGCTCCCATTAGAAGAAATGCGCTAGTTGGTTCCGCTGCAACAGATGTCCAAGCCGAGCCGTTGTAGAACTCTAGCAATCCGCCGTCAGTCCGGTATGTGACCATACCCTCAGTTACAGCAGTACCGAGTGCAGTTGATCTTGCGGCAGCAGTAGCAAAAACCATAACGGTTTGATCCTGAATGTAGCTCTGCATATCGCCAGCTTCGACGACCTCACCGATCGCCCACTCTTTCCAACCAGCCACTTGAGTCCTAACTTACTGCCATACCAGCCGATAGTCGGCCGTAGATTGCGTCGTTCAGAGTCCAGTCGTTTAGGTCTGCACCTAGAACGTTTGCTGTATCTAGTTTACCGAAGATGTCGTCGTCAAGCAGGAACTGTGCTTGGCTCAATCGGCTAAAGCCAAAGGTGATGAAGTGCTGTTCTGGCAAGACCTCTTGGTTGATGCTAATTACTTCACCGTACTGAGTAATAGGATCACCGATGCCGTTTGGCGTGAACTGAATACGTACTACCGAACCGAGTTCTAGCCCAATGACTGTCGTCTGTTGTGCCTCTGAGAGGCCGTGTACGGCCACCTCAAGGGCTTGGAAGCGATACTCAGGGGTAGAGTACCTCTCAGCTAGATTTATGGCCTGTGTGGCGAGATCTGTGTCGTTCTCAAACAGATAGTCTGACGCGCTGAAAGCTCTAATGCCGTAAGAGTTCTGCGAGGTTATGTCGCTCGCTATGGCAGTTCCGCCGTCAATACGAGAAATGTTGATTTCGTTATACAGCAACTCTGTGCCGTAAGTCACTTCTACGTTGGTAAACGGGATGCCAGTAGTGTCGTTGAAATCTACTACTTCTGGGATGTTGAACGGCCTCAAGCGCTCTTTGAATACGACGCTGCCGTCCTTCCCCATATAGAGAAGTCCGTCCTCTGTTCTTGTTACCTGCTGTAGGTAAGACAATACGTTTGTATTGGCGTCAATAGCTTGTGTGCCTACCTCTAAAACACCATTGTCAATAGAGCGTAGATCGGTGTCCCAGTTCACTTCTGCGTTGTCAAGGATTGCTTCTACACGCGCTCCTGTTAGCTCAGCCGTCGGCGTGCCAGCGGACAAAGACTGACCTGCAAGAATGGAGAAACCATCTAAAGCGATAGCTTGTGTAATTGAGTCACCATCCGGCGTATAAGTCAGGTTCCAGTCGTCTACCCAGCCTGCAAACTGCAATACATCATCTGCATACAGCTTTATCTCGCGACGAGGCACGATGTTGCCCGCGAATGGCGAGCCTGTATAGCGTGGGTCAAACGCTCTGTCGTGGTTATTGAACTCGATTGTGGCCTGTCCGGCGTTGATAGAGCTAAAGATTGCTGTCTTACCGCGGTTGATGCTGAAGTTACGCACTCTGTTGGTAACGTCATAAAAGACAAGGCCACCAGCTAGGTAATACTCGGTGTTGTCCAGCACTCCAGATTCCAGGTTGTCAAGCGTAAAGCCAGGGAAGATCGGGCTGTCGCCGTCTAGACCTAGCTCTACTTTGGGGGTGGGTGTGTGTGCCATTAGACCGCCAATAGTCTAGATACGTCAGTTGTACCGCTGGTTTGCTCAAACTTGGTGATTTGGTTTATCAGCGCCTCACCAGCCTTAGCTCCCTGAGTACGGGTATCTGCCTTGACCTCTACGTTGTAGTAGTTATTTACGGTTGTTCCGCCAGTACCTTTGAGCAGTTCTTCTGCCTTTGCACTTGTAAGGCCCCTAGTCAGCCCTCCAATGTCTGTGACCTGACCAGAAATGATGTCCTGTCGGACAGCCTCAAACGCTCCAAGCTTGCCTTCTACTCCTGCTCTAAACGCTGACGACAGCTTGCCAGATAGCGCCTTCTCTGCACCTGCAATCAGCTCGTTGATTTGGACTAACGCGTCTACGTTTGCATTCTTGGCCTGATCAAAAGCTCTCTTAGCATCGTTAGATGCCTTCTCGGCAGCCTTGACTGGTTGGTCAATAGCGACACTCAAGTTGTTTTTGAACGTCTCGCTGAATGTGCGAGCCATCTCCGTAGCAAGTTCGTACAGCTGCTCCTGCTCAGACTTGATGCCATCTAGCAGACCGTAGGTAATGTCTTGTCCAGCGTCGTACATTGTCTGACCGACGTCCATACCAAGCTCTGCGCCTAGCTGGTTTATCTCGTCAAAGATGCTGTTGATTTCGTTTACGGTGTCGCTACCGCCGTCTACAAGCGCCTGAGCAGTCTCGCCTCCGGCTTCTACACCTGCGCTGACAAGCTGGTTGAACAGCATTGGGTCAAGACCCATATCGCGTAGCTTGCGTAGGTTCTCAGCGAAGTCACGCGCCTTCTGAGCTATGTCTCTAAAGCCCTGTACGAGGCCCTCAGACTTGTCTATAACCTTCTGGATGGTTTCTTCGTATGACCGAGTTACCGTGACGTTGAATTCCTTGAGAGAG
>Ga0222715_10002022_pt1 | contig 18851 bp, 15 predicted proteins | sample C33_9DmetaG_FD_165056 | JGI IMG/M metagenome (GOLD analysis project Ga0222715, IMG submission 165056) | Estuarine water microbial communities from San Francisco Bay, California, United States - C33_9D | ecosystem: Environmental > Aquatic > Marine > Unclassified | place: USA: California... | reverse complement strand
CGCGTCCTTGAGCTTTCGCTTTTGCGCGTTGGCGTATTCCTCGGGCGCGTCTACTCGCTTCTTTTCATCAACAACAGCCTTTTGATTCAGCTTGCGCCCTTCATTCAACTTTAAGCGCAATTCGAATAACTTGCGCTGCTTCGCACTCATTCCTTGCATCGGATTGCCCGCATCTGGCACCGTCGTCGTCGTCGTCGTCGTCGTCGTCGTTGCTGCCGCCCGCTCCTCCTCGGCGCGTCGCTCCGCCTCAGCCATCTCCTTCAACCGTCTCGCCGACGCTACATCCGGATTCTCCGTCCCAACCGCCCGCGCTTCGCGATTCGCCACCGTCTGTTCCGCCTTATGTCGCGCCAAAACCTCTCGCCCAGCCTCCGTGAGCTCATCATCTCCAATCAATTCACGCGGAATCTCCCCGCAATCCACCACCCGAATCGTCTCGCGCGTCTTCCCACTCTTCGACCCACACGCCTCCACCCGTCGCACGACATCCATACCATCACACACCGTCCCAAACACCACGTGTTTATCATCCAACCACGCCGTGTTGCCAGTCGTGATAAAAAATTGCGACCCATTCGTGTGCGGTCCCGAGTTTGCCATCGACAGCGTCCCCGCGCCCGCGTGCTTCAGCTCAAAATTCTCGTCGCGAAACGTGCGGCCGTAGATGGACTCCCCCCCGGTACCGTCGTGATTGGTAAAATCCCCGCCCTGGCACATAAAATTCGGAATCACGCGATGAAACGTGCTGTTTTTAAACGTCAACGCGTGGCCAGACGATGCGGATTGGCCTCGCTCGCCCGTGCACAACGCGCGAAAGTTTTCCGCCGTGCGCGGCACGACGTCGGCGCGGAGTTCGATGGTGACTCGACCGATGGGCGACGCGCCGATGGCGAGGTCGAGGAACACGCGCGGAAGCGGCGACATGGCGCGCGGCGTCGTGGAATGACGACGCGCGATTCGATTGAAGGTTTCGGCGGCTGCGCGAGGGTGAGCCGCCACACGCTGACGCTGGTCACGGACGCCGACGAGTGACGCACAGACACTGCGCGCGCGAGTGAGGGATCCCGAAGGTGCGCGAAACGAGGCGCGGTACGGCGACGGCGACGTGGCGACGCACGCGTCGGCGATTCGTTCATTCAATCATCATTCGCCATGGGGAAGAATCGCTTAAAGACGAAGCAATTCGCCGCGGTAAAACGCATGATAAACCCGAAAGAGATTGCCAAACGCAAGGATGATGGTAAGGGTGGGAAGAAGACGAGATTTATGGATGATCAAGTCAAGGTGAAACACGTGGAGACGCAATCAGCGGCGTTGTTTGGGAAGTTTAACTCGCAGCTCAAGCCTCCGTACAACGTCATCATCGACACAAACTTTATCAACTTTTCAATCAAGAATAAGATTGATATCGTGAAAGGGATGATGGATTGTTTGTATGCGCAGTGTACGCCACATATTACGGATTGCGTGATGGCGGAATTGGAGAAGCTTGGTCAAAAGTATCGGGTGGCGTTGCGCATCGCGAAGGACCCGAGATTTGAGCGGCTGCCGTGTCAACACAGAGGGACGTACGCGGATGATTGTATTTGCGAGCGAGTCAAGGCGCATCGCTGTTACATCGTCGCCACGTGTGATACGGATTTAAAGCGTCGAATCCGTAAGATTCCAGGCGTGCCCATCATGTGTCTAGGCAATCACAAGTACACGGTGGAGCGCTTACCAGAGGCGGGCGGCATCGGCAACTCGTAGTCGCGCGGTCATCGTGGGTGCTTAAAACGTCGCAGTAGGGCGCGATAGCGCCGCACTGGCTTTCGCACACATCGACACACATGATGCGCTCTCGACCGTGCGCGCTGCGTCGCGTAGCGTCGCGTGGCGTCGTCATTTGATAGACATTGTAAAATCACATACATCCTTTGTAGCTCGACGGCACAACTTGACACTCGTCATGTTTCAAGACGTCGACCCCGACGAGCGCGCCGCGCAAATCCGTCGACGTAAAGCATACCTCGCGGAGCTCGACGCGCAAGTGGCGTATCGAAAATCGCTCTCGAATGACGATGCGGAGTGTGGAAAGCATGCGCACAGATTGTTTGAATTCCAACGAGAAGCCGCACGAACCGCGCTCGCGCCGCTCGAGACGCGGTCATTTTCGCACGATGGCGCGCGAGTGGGCGATGAGTCGTTTTTATCGCACTCGCCAGTGCATGCGCGGCGTTCGCCAGTGTCGAGTGGCGCGCATTTCGGAGTTGAGCGCGAGGCTGATGCGAGACGCAAGGAGAGCGCGGCGCGTTATAAATTTGAGCTCGAGAAGCAAATAGCCGCGCAAAAGGCGGCGAAAGAGGCTGCGGCGCGCGAAGCGCGTAGAACGTTAGAATTAGAAGAGGCCCGGGTGGAGGCGGAGCGCGAGGCGTTGATGCGGCGATTTAGAAAGGAGGAATCACGCACTGTCGAGACAGTCGCCGACGAAGACAAAGACAAAGACAAAGACGAAGACAAAGACAAACACAAAGACGAAGACGAAGACGATGACGAAACCATTTTCATCGAAGAATCAAAGTTTATAGACATACAGACGTCGTCGCCACCGTTAGCACACCAACCAAAGGTGCCACGTGATGACATAGACGTGCCCGTGGCGCCCGTGATTGAAAAAGCGACGCCCATCGAGCGCGGCTCTGTGCGCTCGATGGCAAGCATGTGGCAGCGAAGAGTCGAAACATTAGCGACAGATGAGTAGGATGCATAGAATCTATAATCGTAGTACGTGTACATTATAATTTTTTCTGCGCTCGCGCACGAAGCGAGCAAGACTAAGATGAGCAGAATGGACAGTTGTGCAATTTTTCGTGAATGTAAACGTCACACGCAAAGCAAAACATCTTCGTGCAGTCCTCGCATGTCGACGCTAAACTCCTATCACTAATCGTCGCCAAACACGCCGCACACTCCAAAGTCGCAGTGACGTTAGATTTGTCGTCAGCTGCGGCGTCTAATTCGTTGAACGCCTTGACTGGGAACAAGTGGTGGTACGACCGCGCGAGATGCGGCGAAGACACGAGCGTCAATCGGCACACCGCACATTGAGAAGGTAACTCGTCAATACGCCCCGAGCATCGAGGACACACGTAGTCCCCAGTAACCCCAACCGTCAACGCATCGCTTGCGACGTGTTTCTTCTGGGGAAAGCCCATTTGCACCAAGCTCGACTTTGTCGCCTCTTCGCTCAGCGGCGGCGGCGGCGCGTGCGCCATGATTAAATCATGCAAGTGATCAGCATTCAAGCTCACGCCAAAGTCCCCACCGGTTTCATCCGCCATTCTACGACTCACGTGCAGCTCGGCGGCGAGCGACACGACGTTCACGCGCACTTTCGCCGCCTTGGCCGCCGCGACCTCTGTCCACACATTCCCCGGGTCGCACGTCGACAACGCGGACAAGATATACAAAACTTCCCGGCTACCGTAGGCGGGAATCGACTTCAACGACGTTCGCGCAACGTTCAATGTGTTTTGTAAACTAAAATCCCCACTCGCATCGAGCGTTTTCTTCAACGCGCTCACGTGCGCCTCTGGACTCCCGCTCAGCTCTGTCAACCGCTCGCCCACACCATCCCGCGCGACGATCAACCCGAGCTGACTCAGCGGGTTTTGATTAAAATACTCCCTAATAAACCCAATCACGCACTGCCCGATGACGCTCAAGCGATTCGGTCTAAAATCCTCCTCATTCGCCGCGCGAGACAAATCCACCACCACGTACATGAACCGAATCATCCCCTTACACGCGTGTGCGCTCGACGCCATCGCCGCCATCTTCGCCCGTCGCTCGCGCGCATCTGCCTCAACGCGCCCTTTGCTCACGCGCAACCGCCCCGTCGTTGGGTCTTCCTCGAGATCCTCCCACGCGCGTTCGCTCGCGTACTTTTTCTCCCAGGCGCGAAGGCTCGCCGCTTGCGCCTCAGCCGCGAGCTCATCGTCGTTCCCATCGCCGTGACCCGCGCCGTCGTCGCCGTACTCACCCTCGGCACCGTACGCAACCGTCATCGCGCAAGAGGGACGTCGGTAGCCGGCGCGCGCGGGCGTTTGACGCGCGAAACGAGTGCGCGATTGACATCTGGTGTCAACCGCACACGCGCGCGCGCGTTCAACGTGCGACGATGAAGACGTTCAAGGTATGGATGCGGCGCGATCGATCGCGATGTGTAGTGCGCGACGCACACAGCGCGCGGTCGTCGTCGTGGATGCTCGCGATTCGCACGCGGCGCGTGAATTGATTTTGATTGCATTGATTTTTGTTTTGCTGTTGACATTTGGGACTGAATTTAAACTCGTCGACGCATAGGTTGTGCTCTTGGGCGAAGGGCGCGTGGGGAAAACCTCGCTGCTGTTACGTTACATGAATAATACGTTCTCTGACGCGCAAACGCCGACAGTGCAAGCGACGTATTTGAGTAAAAAGGTACCGTGCGACGACGGAGCGCTCGTCGACGTCAACGTGTGGGACACCGCCGGACAAGAACGATTTCACGCGCTCGGTCCGATTTACTATCGCGATGCCGATGCGGCAGTGTTGGTGTATGATATTACCGATCAGGATTCGTTCGCGCGGGTGAAGAGCTGGGTGAAGGAGTTGAAGCAGATTAACGGGGATGAGAACATTGCGTTGGCGGTGTGCGCGAATAAGAGCGATTTGGAACGCTCGAGGCGGGTATCGAACGAGGAGGGCGAGATGTACGCGAAGAGCATCGGGGCAGAGTTTTTCAGTACGAGCGCCAAGGCGAATAAGTGTGTGGAGGCGGTGTTTGTGAGCGTGGCGAAGAGGTTGGAGAAGAAACATCGCGGGAGCGGCGGCGCGGCGGGCGCGAGCGGCGGAGCGAAATCGGGACGGACGTCGTTGAAAATCGCGGATGAGGACGCGAAACCCAAAGGCGGAGAGTGTTGTTGATGTCTCATCATTCCATCTATCTATAGCTATAGCTATTCCTTCTAATGTTCTAACGCTAGTCTGTGTACCTACCTACTGCTACCGTACCTATGGAGGGAAAATCGGCCACAAGCACACCAAGCCGTCTCGCGCCGCGCTCACCAAAACCGAGCCGTCGGGCGCAAACGCCACATCCGTGACCACATCCTCGTGATACTTTAATACCGCTAACAGCCGCCCTTTAGACTTGGCTTTGTATTCAAACACGCGAACTTTACCATCCCAACATCCGCACGCGACGATTTTATCGTCGGCTCGAATGGCGACGGCGCTCACGCCCGGCTGCTTCATCGCCGAGCTCACGACGTTGGCGTACGGCGCGTGCGTTCGAACGATACGAACGGCGACGCTATGAGTATCATCATCGACGTCAAACGCGTATCGCACCGCGGCACCATCTGCACCGCCCGACATTGCGCCCGTCCCGCTCGCGTCCGCGCTCGCGCAAAGCACCGTCTCCGCGTGCGCGCGCGCGCGCCACATCACGCGTGCCAATCCCGTCGACGCGGGATTCCCCCCATCGATGATGTCCAACGCCCATAAAATAACGCTTCCGTCTTCGTACCCCGCGAACACCATCGGCGTCGTCTTTCGGCTCGGTACGAACGCCACGCACGTCGCCATACCAACCTTCGCGTCGCCGGCGTCGGCGTCTTCGTTTTCGTCGCCATCGCCGCCACCCACCGCGGGCGCGACGCACACAATTTTCCCATCACTCGCGCGCATGACGACAATAGACCCATCCGCGGCGCCCGCGCACGCGACGTACTCGCCTCCGTCGCTCGCCAACCGACAAAAGCTACGCGACGCGCCCGCGCTCGACCGCGCGTCCACGTCCTCCGCCCCCAACGCCGCCGCCACCGCCTCGCCATCGCCGCCATCGCCGTCGCCAGGCAACGCCCAAAACTTCACGCTCCCGTCTCGCCCCTGCGTCGCGACGCCGCGCGCGACGCCGCGCATGGATAACACCCCAGAAGATGCTCCGTGCGCGCGCGTGGGCGCACCAACCATCCGTCGCGTGCGCACGTCCCACGCGCACACCACGCCGTCGGCGTCGGCGGTGTGCACCGCGCGCGAGCTCGATGGCGATGCGAACAGCGCGCACGTGACGTCCGTGGCGTGCGCGCCGCGCAGCACGTGCGGTGCGGGCGCGGGGTTGGGCGTGGAATGCATTGAAAAAGCGCGCCAGAGTGTGACGACGGACGACGACGGACGACGACGACGACGACGACGACGGACGACGACGAACGCGCGTGACGCGTGACGCGCTCGCGACGTTTCCGCGCGCTCCACCGCGCGGTCGATGAACGGCGAGGACCGCGGCGGCACCAAACGACGCGGCGGCGGACGCAAACCTTCGTCGTTCGCGGGCGTGGAGCTGGAGACGGAGCACGAGGCGGAGGCGCGGGCGAAGTCGGCGCGACGCGCTGGGTCGGAGGAACCGGCGTCGGGCGACGCGGGCGTGAAGGAGGGGGCGAGACGACGCGGAGCGTCGGAGGACGGGAGCGAGGCGAGCGGCGAGCGGCGCTCGTCGCCGGCGTCGACGACGACGACGACGCGTAAGAAGGATTATTACGATATTCTCGGTGTAGATTTCGAGGCGAGCGAAGGGGAGATTCGACGGGCGTATTTAAAGTTGGCGTTGCGTTCGCACCCGGACAAACACGGGGACACGGCGGAGGCCAAGGCAAAGTTTCAAGAGATTGGCGAGGCGTATCACGTGTTGAGCGACGCCGAGCGACGATTGGAGTATAACGAGTCTGGAGAATACGCGATTGACGATTTCGGGTTGGAGGAGTATTTGAAACGGTTTCATAGTTTTGTATTGACGTCGCAAGGCTTGAGTTTGGGGTCGACGTTTACGGGCGAGGACGAAGACGAGGAGGTTCAAGACGAATTGCGCGCCTTCTTGGGATTTAGCGCGTAGAGTAACAATTTCGAAACACACACACACATTGTGTTGGCAGTGACGCGCGTGATCAGAGTGTTTTCATTTCATCATCGTCATGCCGCCGCCGCCACGGCAGCAACACGAGCGAGTGGATACGCACAAGCGTCTTCGAGCGGCGTGTACGACGTATCGAGCGCTCAAAAGCGAATGGGCGGATGCGCGCGTGGAAACGAAAGATGCGTTGACCGTCATGGCGAACGCGGCGCTGGAGTTGGAAAATGCGCCACTCATCGTGTTGCCAGACACGCTCGCATCGAATGAAGGCGAGTTGCGCGCCGGGATTAAAGCGCGTCGGCAAGAAGCGCTCGCGCGCGCGAGCGAGACGCTCGCCGAATGCGCCGAACACGTCGCCGATATACGCGCGGATTTCGAGAAACTCGCAAACGTTGACAGATACTTGGCTGCACCGTACCCCGAAGATGGACCAGTGTTCAAGACTCTTACGTTTAAAGAGTTTAAGCGCGCGTTTGGCCGCGTCGCGACGATGTACGTCGACGACATCGTCGCCAAAGAGGCGCTGTTGCGCAACATAGTAGATCACCGACGACATGATACACATAGCAAGAATAGTGTCGGCGGTGATGACATCCAAACGACGACGGCATCGGCGTCGGCGGCGTCGCGTGATGTTTATTTAGCCATCATTTCCGCGTGGATTTTAGATCCGTACGTCGACGAAGACGTATTGGGCGAATTCGACGCCCTCATCTTGCGCGCCGAGCTCTGACGACGACGACCGTCGTGCGGCGCCTCGCGTACACATTCATATACGTACTGTACGTACACACTCTCTCTCTTTCACACACACAGACGCATTCATCATAAGCATTGTCATACTACAGTACTACTAGCGGTACGTTATCCGTCGCCGCTTTGTCTAGTCAGCGTCGTGCGTGCCTCCTCCTCGTGTCGTCATCGTGCGCCGCGTCGACGACTATGGCCACGGTCGCGCGCGCGCTTCACGCGCCCCACGCCGCCTCGTCGTTGTCGTCGTCAACGTCGTCGTCGTCGTCGCGCGCGAAACCGCGCGCGCGTCGCCTCGCGCTCGCGCGCGCGGGGACGGGCCTCTTTGACGACCCCGAGTTTGCCGCGCGCGTCCTCGCGTCGTTCCCCGCCGCCGGCGCCACCGCGAACGCGGAAGAAGCGCGCGTGTTATGGGAGAATGGCTACGTCGCCTTGGACGTTCGCGCGCGCGCCGAGGTGGAGTTTGAAGGCAAGGTCCCGAATCCGCCCAAGCCGGGCGCGAGCGCGGGCGACCGCGTGCTCATGGTGCCTCTCGTCGACGCCACGCGCGCGTACGACGCACAGGCGGGGAAAAAAGTGTACAAACAACAACCCGTCGACGCGAGCGCGTTCGTGGCGGCGGTGCGCGCGGCGAACGGTGGGGTGGAACGAGGCGTGTTGGTTATGGATGACTCGGGCGGCGTTCGCGCCAAGAGAGCGGAAAGCGTCCTCACTTCGAACGGTTTTCAATCCGTCGTCGTCGTACAAGGCGGTGCGAACGCGTGGAAGAGCGCGTGGGATGCCACCATGCGCCGTCGTCAGCTTCCAGGGTCGTTTAGTCGCGGATTTGACAATCCGATGTTTGCCGACAGCAACGTCGTCGCCGAAGATTTTGGCGCTTCGAGCGACGACACCGTATGGATCGTCGACGACGATTGTTAGTATTATTATTATGATGATGATATTGTTGTTGTTCCTGTTTCTTCCTTCGGTCATTCGTTCTTTCGTTCGTTCGTGGTTGGTGACTTTCTACCGCGTCGCGCGACTTTGATTTCTTGTCACTACGCGACGACAAAAAGTACCCATAAGTTTTGCCGTGTCTGCCTCTCACCGTGTTCTGTTTGGTCCTTATGTTTTCTTGCGCCTGTGAGATCTCGTACTTAAGCAGATGTAGCTCAGTGGTAGAGCGTGCGTTTAGTAAGCGCAAGGTCAAGAGATCGATCCTCTTCTTCTGGTATGTATTGTAGCGCCGTTGAGCCTATCATCGAAATTTACCCAACCGCGATAAAATTCATCCGGACCAAGAACACGCACTGACGAGGACTCGTTTCCGTACATTAGTATGCATAAGGGAAAGAGATGTCAAACCATCTACTCATTTTTTTTTCATCGAAACACGTACCCGAACTCGTACTAGCACGCGGTTTATCACTGTTAGAAAAGTTCAAGTCGTATCCACAAACGCAATACGCGCACGCCTTTTTTTAGCACGGCGCGACGATTGGCGTCCGTGATCACATCGAGGCACGGCAGAGTGCGACGCGCCACGCGCAGCGATGGATTTGGGTCGACCATTCTACGACTCGAACATTGAGGCTCTACGCCTCAATCCCGCCAGCGGGGCGTACGACAAAGTACGTCTCGGTGACTTGAAAGTTGGTGATCAGGTCATGACGGCGGATGTCCGAGGCGGCGTTCGACCCGCGCGCGTTGCGAAGGCGGAAACATTTCGTCAGCCGACGAAATGGTTGCACGCCGACGTCGATGGCTACGGGCAACTCAACCCAACAGGTACGACTGGTAAGTTCGCGACGCTCGCCGATGGCATCGCCGTCGGCACGAATTCGCATCTTTTGAACGCGCACCCCGAGCCCGTGACGAGAATCCTCCATGATGGCGCAAAGTCGGCCGGGCAACTGGACATCGTAGGAGGGAAACGCGCGATGGTCGTCAACGGCGATGGGTGCGTTACTGCGCGCTCGTTAAAGTTTTTTGTGTGCGCGGGGATTCTCGAAACTCGCTCTCGCGACAAGATTGCGATGTACGAGCGCGCTCTCTCTCGATTGTGCCGACCGCTCGGCGAGCAATACAAGGTGATCGTCCGTCGCGGGGGCAGCCCGCGACTGTTTGTACAATACGGTAACGAGAACCCCGTTTCAGTGCCTATCGGTGCGAACAGTAACGTTGAACTGAATGGCGTCCCAGTCAGGGTTCAATGCCCCGACGGCACGTACAACTACATTCGAAGCGCCGAAGCTCTCGACGACGCGCTCGCGAACTTCGCGCGCGAGCACGGCGCAGTCGCCTCGTGGCGTACATTAGGTGACCTCGAAACTGAATTGGCGAGCATTCGTGAGCGCGCGAGCGCAGTTTCTGTGGATGATGTGACTTCGGACCCGGCATGGGAAGAGAAACGCTACATCAAGCACATCGCGGTTGACCGTTTAGCGTACACGCCAGACGAAGCTCGCGTGTCATACGCGTTCCCGCTTGCTCAGATGAAAAGAGATGAAGACGAAGATGACAAAGAAGATACAATGGTTGACTTAGATGCTTGGTGCAGTGGCTTTTGGTGCGGCGATGGATGCGCGAACCAATCCTCTTTTACTGTAGGTCTCCCTGAGGAAGGAGCTCAGGGAGTTCCTACCGTCGCCGAGATGCCGGCGTACATCGCAGAGCGCAAGTTTGACGCGGACGAACAGACGTGGGAACATGTGAAAATCTTACGAAACTTAGCGCGGTTCTGCGACGCGCATGACGCCGAATTGATCTTGGAGCGCGACGAGCGCCGGACGCAGGCGAAACAAGACATACGAGTGCGACTGCGCCGCCGCGGCGAATACCAGGGTGCCGCAAGCATCATGCGCGAGATTTTCCGCAGGTACGGAATCGAATCGATATACGGCGCGAAAACAATCAGCGCCGACGTTTTCGTGAAGTTGCTGTCGTTCAGCTCGCGTCAGTCGATGTCATTTGTCAGTGGTCTAATCGACGCCGACGGCTCAGGGCCGCAGCCACTGTGGTCTTTTTTTGGCACAAATTTGGTTCAAAGTCTCGATGGTGGCCACAAGAACATAGCGCTCGTGTTCGCGTTTCTGTGCGCTCAAAATGCATTCGATGTACGATTGGGTATGCTCATCGCGGAAAAACAGCCTCCAGCGTACTTTAGGACGGCGGAAGCGCGACGCGCGGACAACGAACGCCGAGCGCGAATGTCGACGGGGGAAAAAGTGAACGACTATCGCGAGCGTTTTGGTATCAGGTTCATGACATCAGTTTCCGTCGTTATACAAGGACCAAGAATGCACGCACTGCCGCTCGCGGTGGAGACGAAACGTGACGCTGATCGCGACTTGCTGTTTACCGCTATAGATCTTTTGGCGTTTACGTGCGTCGACGGCGGGATTCGCGAAACGACGTTCATCGAATTGGATGGCGCGTACAACATCGTGAGTGCACATGGATTCGCACTTGGTGTTGGAAATGATTTTTCGCCCATCAAACTTGATGCATGAACACAGTACTCGTACACTAGTACACATTGTTGTAATGAAAGGAATGAAGCTTTACGTCATTGCGCCGCGGCGTCCGCGACACTTAAGCGCCCTTTGGAGAATAAAATTTCGATAATCATTATTACAAAGAAAGAAAGAAAGAAAGAAAGAAAGAATAAGAACAATAATGTACTACCCCGGAACATGTTTTTCAATGAATGAATTCATACATAATCTCATCATGTGGCACGTGTTATCCATGCGTTCATAACCAGCCTCGTTTCAATGGCACCCACGTGGCACCAGCGCGGTCGCGACGAGCGGGGTGCGGGCGCGAGTGCAACCACGAAAATGCGCGCCCGAGCGTTGTTCGCCATTCAACAGTTGCAGCTTCAGCGATTTTGGTGCGGAGCCAATCACGCGCTTCCTCGCCGGTCGCGTACATTGCGCATTTCCCCCACACTTCCGCATCGTACACGAAGTGCGCGCAAACATGCGCTGCGCGCGCTCGCACACGCTCTTCGATGGTGCCGCTTCTGATGTCGTCCGCGTCGGCAGGGTCCTCCAACTCGTTTAAGAAGCGATCGAGCTCGCTATCGTGTGTCGCGAAAGCGTTTTGGTGCACAGACGTTATAGAAACACCACCAAAACGACTGCGCAAACGTCCATTATAGCCTGGCGCGTCGAAATACGCTTTTCGCTCGAGCGCGAGCGATTTTGCGTGGTTGAAATCCACGGCGAAGTATTCGGGTACAAGAGTATCGACGACATGTGGCGTGAATAACGTACCTCTGTTGTCGTCTCCAATTATCACTGGCATTCGTCCCCATTTTCGACGACGAAACGTGAACGACGGCGTGTCTTCCGTACCAACTTGCCAAGAACTAACGTCAACAACACCAATAGGGTCGTTGAAATCCGAGTGCCGGGTCTCTGGATCGTTGAAACAGACCCGGATCGCCGTACGCTCGTTTAAAATGAAGTCAACGCCCTGAACTGAAAGTAAATATTCTTGATCGTTGATGAGCTTGAGTTTTTCAACTTCACTCCATCGCCCGTCGCACTCGACGGCGATGCCGGCAAAGACTTGTCGCGGCATTCTCTTTTAAGAAATCAAGAAACACACAACGAAATTAGGTTAGTTTCGATGATATGTGTCGTTCTCAACACGTTCGTTTCCCGCGGCATCGCCTCTTGCGTGCGCGCACAAGACGTCCGATGCCCATCGTCACCGCGGTCGTCGCCGTCGCTAACAAACGTAGTCGTCGCCGTCGCCATCGCCATCGCCATCGCCATCACACGCACGCCGCGCGCCGACGGAGTGCAGCGACACGCGCCGCGACGCATGCGATATATGGACGATATTTTATCGCATATATCGCATACATCGACGCGCGCGCGCGCACGTCGCATCGCGACGTACAGCACGCGAAAGCGTCGCTAAATCTAGGCACGCAATCGCCGAGGCGACGGAAGACGGTTCGAACCGTCTCCGTCCACGCGACGACGCGGCGACGCGAGACGGGACTCCGAACCTCGTCGAATATAACGTACCACTGCTCGTATTATATTTTAAAGCGCCGCGACGCTGAAGTTTCTGCGCGTCGCGTTATGACGTGCGCGTGCATCGCGAAGTGCAATGTGCGGTGCGAACGCCCGCGGCGCGCGACGCGGTGCGATGCGATGCGTTCATGCGACACGAGCAATGACGCCAAGAGAATCGCGCTGCGCGGCAGGATACAAGATATGACGCGCGCATAATGAAATGTGATTGCTGTCCATCGAATGTGTTGCAGCAGTTGCGACGTGCGGCATCGTACGCGCTGTTTTCACTGAGCGCGTCGCGCATCGCGCGTCGCGCATCGCGCGTCGGCATCGCGGCATTCGGATGCAAGCTAGTCCGTATCGCGACCATTCACAGCCCAAGTGCTAAACTAACGATGAAATGAATTGTCAACTTGCCAACCATCGTCACCGAACGGCTAGCATGGACTCACCAGTCGCGAAATCGCAGTTATTGATGGTTTGTATGTCTGATCACGCCGGTTATCGATTCGTATCGCGCGCTGACACGCGCCGCGAACGCGTCGCCTGGCACGATGATCATAGAAGAGATTTATTTGCATTACAAAGTATACGTATCATAAATTGCGCATCGCAGCGCGCATTTCGATCATAACGCATCAATAAAGATGTGCTACAGTACTGTACTGATTTTATCGTCGACGACGCGCGTCGCGCGTCGTCCATCGATCGAGCGTATCGCGTTGCTCATCAGTCGCCTTCCATGGGAAGGCGGTGATCGAGAGCTCGCCTTTCAAATAATGCCCCACGTCCGAAACTATCGTCACGTATGTGAATTCAATCACATGCGCGTCCACAAGCTGCGACAAACCGCGCGCTTGGACCGCTTTAATGTACCCAACCCGTTTCCCGGACATTCCGTACAACGCGATTGCGTTGCCGTCGTGCGGATTTTCCGGTTCTCGAGTCGGTTGCAGGATGGCGCCGATTTTATAATCGCTTCGGACGAGAACACCCGGGTTACTACCGGCGTATTCGGGACGACAACCGACGATGACGATCTCGTAATTAATCGTCGTCGCGTACTCGGCGCCGCGACGCGCGTCGCGCGCATTGCGCTGGTTAGTTGTCGTACCTTCAATCGCGGCCTCGTCGTCGTGACAAGAGGAAAACATTGCGCACCAGGATGGAGTTTTGTAAGCTTTCTTGTGTTTCGTAGCGTCAGCGGTGAACGTGACGATGACCGTCAGTCGAGCGCGGAATAATGACGCATCCCACCGCCATCGTTCCCGACACCTCATGCCTCGTGCCTGGTCGAAACCTGGCATCGACAAAAACGCACGTGCGGCGACACAGCACCCATGAATTCCATGCAACTTGCCAGCGAAATAAAAAATGATGTAAACAATACAAACTCTAACTCGTGTGCGCCTTTCCTTCGCGCACTACCGCACGGGCGACGGCGTTTGTTGCAAGAATGTGGCCCAAAAACCAGACCCATCTATGCGCGACGCGACTGACGTCGTTCGCGCCGACGACGCCGCTTTAGAGCAGCGCCGGCGCACTCAAGGGTGCTAACCATAAAGGGTCATCGATATACGCGACGCATGGATGCAGTCGCATCGGCGTCGGTGCGGTCGCGTCGTGGAATGACATGCCTGGTCGAAACCTCGATGGAGGCGCTTTTTCAGGAACGACAGCTCGCCCTGGAGCGCCACTTCGCGGCGCCACTGGGTCGACGGTCTAGACCTTCAACGTATATGCGCGGCATAAAGATACGCAATTTTGATAGAGATGGTGTCTTGCCGAGTATCTAGGCGCGCGTGCCTACGTAGGTGCGTACATGGCAGCGAGACGACGCGAGTCGGCGAAGGCGACGCGTCGCCGTCGTCGCCGCCGACGTGCGCGAACGTCATCCGAAGAGATGCGTTAAGCAGAAAAGCGATGTTGACGAAGATGGGGACAATCGACTGTCGTCGTACCAGTATCGCTCGCGTGCGGGGACAGGTGCGCACCGCCCGAGAGACTGAGTTGTTGGGACTCAAGTGGGCGGCGCCGCCACGAATGCACGATGACGAAGCGGTTTGGTTTAGTGAGCTCTCTAGCCGAACCTGCGCGCTATTGATAGACCTGTACGGATCTATTAATACAGCTCGCAACGAAATTTATCGCGATGAGCTCGACTGCGCGATAGAAGTCGCGTTCAGGTCGATAGACGCCGACAAGGAGGCAGCATTGAAGACGCGCACGATGCGTACGACATCGCTCGCACCGGATGTACGTAGATGTGTATTTCGCACCGGCGACGCTCGTCGTCTTCGAACGCAGATGGCGAAGACGCTAGGTATTAATCGCCATCAAATTGCTTGGCGTAAGATGATTTCCGCGAAAGTATGTACTATGGTGGCCAAGCACACGCCTGACATTTGCGCGCTTCGTCGGCGTCGTCTCGGCGCGAAGCGCATTTTCATCCTCGACCTGTGTTCGTTCGAGTCTTCTTTCGCACAGGCAGTCATGAGAGAGAGACTAGATGTCCCGATTGTAGTCATCAGCGTGGACAATGACAAACGCGTTCACCCCACGTGGTGCGAAGACGTGACAAAGTGGCGGGAATGGCTGCCAAGTCGACTGAAGGACTTGCGCGAGACGTACCCAGACTTCGACGCTTTCGACTACGTGCATTTCTCTCCAGAGTGTACGGAACTTTGCCAGCTCAAGCGGGGGGCTGCAAGAGACATTGCAGGTGCGCTCTGGCTCGCATTATGCGGCATGACCCTGATCCTAGAGTTGGCACCGCCGGCTTGGACTATTGAATCGTCCTACCTGGGCCCGCACGCTTTGGCCAAGCACGGCGTCATGCGAGGACTCGAGTCGTGCAAGCTTGACAGACCAATTCACTTCTGCTTGGCGGACGGTATGGGGAACTGGAAACCGGGACAGTGGTGGACAAACATATCTACAACGATGCTCGACCGCATCTATGCGTTCTCGTGTTTAGGTAGCGAAGTGTGTTTGCACAAGTTTTGCAAGAACTGCCACCGTCATCCGTCCCAGCGCGGTCCCTCCCGGAGACAACAATGTGGAATCACACCGGGTCTCACGCGCGCGCAATACATGGGTCTCCCTTGGCTCATTCCCCATCGTTGGATCGAAATCGTCATCGTGCAATGGCTCCCTTCCAAACCGTGGTTGTAGCTCCACAATCTAGAGCACTATATTTTGCTCTTTTTAAGCCTATATAGATTTTTTATGAAAATAAAAAGTTTTATGTTTTATTTCATAGACGTCACACCGACACAGTATGTATAGATCGACCATCAATGTTGACATATCCGCACAGTCCCACACTCCATCGCCGAGGACTCGTTGTCGTCTCGTTGACCGTCGGCGTTCACGACGTCACACTGATCCGGGGCCGGTCCGCCGGTGCCGCCGCCGCCGCCGCCATGCGTCGCACGGGTTCGATGCAAGACGTCAAGGCGTTCGTCAAGCACTTCCCCGAACACCTCTCATGGCGCGCCGAACGCGAATCATTCGCGCACGAAGCGGCGCAGTACGCGCTCTGGGTGCCATTCGCGCTCGGCGCGAACAAGCTCGGGTTTGAAACGCTCTCGTACCTGTTCGCGACGTGGTTCGTGCTCGGCGAGGCGATGTTGCTGTACATGCACGCGAGCAAGTCAAAGGTGCTGCGAGCGCTGCGATGGTGGCACGTGGTGGGCGCGATCGCGATCGCCGCCTCGGTGGCTGGGGTGCCGGTGCGACGCACGTTTGGGCGTTTCGTGCTCGAGTATGTGTTTTTTGGCGCCCTCGTCATGGCGTGCGTGTTTCCGTTGATACCCAAGGCGTTCCGTCGCGATGTGCCGGATATGATTTATGCCTTGGGGTTCTTGAAAAAGAAAAAAGAGTCGACGGATTAGATGAATGATTAGTAGACGGGTGGATGGTCGCGAGCGACGCTTTCGTGAGAAAGAAGCGTTATTAATTAATTATTAGACTTTTGTAAACTACTACAGTACGTACTTCAGCAGTAGTACGACTCTACTACTGTTCTACTACTTCTACTACTGCTACTACTACTGCTACTACTTGTTGCTGTTGTTCTCGGCCACGGCGGCGGTGGACGCCACGAGCAACTCCTCGGCGCGCTTCAACGCCAACGCGTCGGTGAACTCATCGAGCAGAAATCCATCCATGAGCGCCTTGACGTCTGACACCGTCACGTCCCCAACTCGATGATCTTTCACGCGCCCTTGCGCGAAATTATACGTCCGAATTCTTTCGCTTCGATCGGCGCTACCAATCAGCGAGCTTCGCAACTCTGAACGTTCCTTTGCGAGCTTTTCGCGTTCCAATTCGTACAGCCGCGCGCGAAGCACGCTAAACGCCTTGGCTTTATTTTTATGCTGCGACCGCTCGTCTTGAATGACGACGGTGATGCCCGAGGAATGTGCGTCAATCGCACGGCGCTATTCGTGGTGTTTACGTGCTGCCCACCGGCGCCGCTGGCGCGCATGGTGTCGATTCGCACGTCTTCATCGCGTAGGTCCACGTCGACGTCTTCGGCGTGCGGCAACACGGCGACAGACGCGGTGCTCGTGTGCACGCGTCCCTGCGTCTCCGTCTCGGGCACGCGTTGCACGCGATGCACGCCGGATTCGAATTTCAACCTCCCGAACACGCCGTCGCCGAGAACCTCGACGCTCGCCTCGCGAATGCCCTTACCGTCGGTTTCAGACGTGGTCAAGACGTCAAACGTCCACCCGCGTTTTCGCGCGTGCAACGCGTACATGCGCACGAGCTCGGCGGCGAAGAGCGCGGCTTCATCGCCACCCGCGCCCGCGCGGACTTCCAAAATGGCCCCGCGATCGTCGGCGTCGTCCTTGGGGAGGAACATGACGCGCAGCTCGAGCTCGGCTGGAGGTAAAGCGGCGTCGATGACGGCGAGTTCTTCGCGCGCCAAGTCGACGATGTCGGCGTCGGCGTCGGCGTCGTCGGCTCGGAGCAGGTCTTCCAGAGAGGCTTTTTCGCGACGGAGCGCCTTGACTTTTTCGTATTGCTCGACGATTGGTTCGAGTTTACTTAACTCCTTGTTTGCGTCGATCATGCGATCGATGGCGATGCCTTGTTCGGAGAGTAAGGCGATGAGCGCGTCGCGTCGGCGGAGGACGATTTCGGCGCCTTCGTCGAGCGAAGAATCATTCGTCGTTACCGTCGTCGTCGTTACCGTCGTCGTCGAGTATCCTCGAGCGGCGCGTTGCTCAATCGCGTGACCGACGCGTAAAAGCGTAGATTCGCGAAATCTCGGCGCGATGAGCTGCACGCCCAGAGGTAAGCCGCTCGTGCGCGACCGACGGATGGGCACGGACATCGCCGGGACGCCCGCGAGCGACGCCGGCGTCGTCATGACGTCGGTGGCGTACGCGCGCTCCGGACGCGTCGCCGCAACGTCTGCAATCTTCGGCGCGGTGCCGATCGCACTGGGCGTGAGTAAAATATCAACGCCCTGCGTGGTGAACGCATCGGTGAAATCCTGCGCGACGAGTCGGCGGACTTTTTGCGCTCGAAGGAAATATTCCGCGGCGCGTTGGCTGCTCAACGCAAAGGCGCCGACGAGGACGCGACGACGGACTTCGTCGCCAAATCCCGCGCTTCGCGCGCTCGTGACGGCGGATTGGTACTCCTGAGATAAGTATGCTTCGCGCGATACCGCGTGTGTGACGTCGCCGTAGCGCGCAGCGTCGTAGCGCGCTAAATTACTCGACGCCTCCGCCGGGGCGAGGACGTAGTAGCACGCGAGCGCGCGAGCGGTGTGCGGCATGCGCGTAGGCACGATTGTGGCGCCCAACGATTGCATCACGCGCGCGGTATCGTCCCATACATCATACGCTTCTTGCGTGAGTTCGCGCACGGCGTATTCTTCGGGAATGCCGACGCGAACACCACGAAGCGGCGCGTCGTCGACGGCGTCCATTCGACCAGAGACGACGTCTCGAGCGAACGCGTCTACATCCGCACAACGCTCTACGCTCGTCGCATCGAGTTCGTCCTCGCCCTGCATCGCCGCGAGCACGATCGCGGCATCGCCAACCGTGCGAGCGAGCACGCCGACGGTATCTAACGAGCTACAATACGCAATCAATCCAAACCTCGACACGCGCCCGTACGTCGGTTTC
>Ga0222715_10002021_pt1 | contig 18866 bp, 28 predicted proteins | sample C33_9DmetaG_FD_165056 | JGI IMG/M metagenome (GOLD analysis project Ga0222715, IMG submission 165056) | Estuarine water microbial communities from San Francisco Bay, California, United States - C33_9D | ecosystem: Environmental > Aquatic > Marine > Unclassified | place: USA: California... | reverse complement strand
TGCCTAGCTCGCCCAATGCTTTGCGGGCTCGAGCAGCACTTGCTTTAACGCCCTTGATTTCAAATTTTTCGTTCTCACTGAGGTATTCCTCAAACTGTGCCTTGATTTGTAAATGAGTCTCTGTCATTTTTTTCTCCATTAGTTTTTGTATATTCTAATTATAAATTACCTGGGTCAATATACTTGTTTTGATTAAAGGCCCAGCTCCTTTCTCTACACTGCCAGCACTTTCCACAACGGGTGTGGGAAGACTCTGTGCAACTGTGTGATAGTTTAAATAAATCAATAAGTTCCATGTCTATTGCTATTTTAATAATTTTATCTTTAGTCAAATCGAACCACGGTTGGTAAATGTTATCACGCGGCCAATCTAGTTTAACTCTTTTAGGACACCATTCATCATCTGCTAAATGTTTCGGTGCAATATTATCCGAAAGAATTAAACAGTCCACCTGTTTTTTTGCTTCTTGTATCCCACTGTATACCTGTAGATCATGACGTAGATTACCATTGCCCACAAAGTGTTGTGTAATTTTAGTACCAAATGTTTGGTTTATGTAATTCAAGATGTTAGCAGAATGTTCCTTGCTATTATCAGGTCGGTCCACTGTAAATACCGTGATATCTGTATTAATTAATTGTTCCTGATTTCTAACAGTCATTAAACAATAGAATAACACAGAACTATCTAACCCTCCACTGAGACATATACCAATAGTTTTGTAGTTAAGTAGTATTTGTTTAAGATCGCTGTAAAGTGTTTTTTTCATGATTGTTAATTACTGCTCTTGGCTTCAGGAATCCTGACTCAGTGCATATTCGATCTCACAACCGTTTTCGTTATCTTCGGCTACGCTAATTTTTAGCCAGCGGCCCGGGTACTTTAATTGTATCTGTTCTGCTAGATCATCTGCGATCATCTCACAACTATGGTAGTTTATGTCCAGGATGTCGCCATACAGACGCTCCAACCATCGTTTAAACTGAATAAACTCTATGTCTCTGTCATTGTGAAAGACTTCGATCCACACACGAAAATGAAAGATATGTCTGTGGGGGTATCCCAGAAAACTAACATCGTCCCAGTCACCTGTAGCTAAACTGGGATCAGTATCCGCACCGGGATACTTGTGAATACCTTCACGCTGAAATGTTACCCAAATACTACGCATTTAACCGCCGCTCAAGTATTTCAATTTCAGCATCCTTTCTGGCCTGCCAATCTTCCTGAGTCCTAGCAACACCTTTTGAATTAGTTTTTTCAGTAAACACTGATTTAATTAGGCGTTCCAGAGCATTTTTTCTGCGATTATATGCATTCTTCTTGTGTATCATGTGTTGTCCCCGTCATTGTATTTAACATCAGATTTGTCAAAACGCCTTGATTCCGATGATTCGTATGCATTTGCAAAAGCACTTAGACCAAATATCATGGTAAGAATAATCAATACTATTGTTCCAAAAATCTCCACTAAAGTTCCTCAGCTATTCCAATTAATTCAGCCAACAATAAACCTCCTGCCATTACCTGTAAGGCAACATCCCATGAATAGTAACAAGCATATCCACAGGCACCAATGCGCACTGCGCTTTTCAATAAACTCAGATAAAAATGTTTTTTACCTGGGTCCTTCGTCGCGACAGTCATCGTCATCCTCAACTGTAAGTTCTGCAGGATATTCTGTGGGTTTAATTAAGCAATATATGAAGGCAACGCACCCTACTATGCCTGAAAGCAAACTCAGTATAATAATCATAATGCGCCAACCTTCGCTTGCCACACCACCGTCTCTGAGTCTGTTGTTTAGCCATACCACAGTAACTAGTAATGTGTAAAACAAACCCACTACCATAACTACTCCAGACAAGAATGCTAAAGATGACTCAGATGCCGCAACCCCCACAAATACTAATGCTTCAACAAACCATGCTAAACTCAATGCCAAGTTGTTGAATATAAAGTCTTTACGACTCATTGTCTCATTCCAGACTGGCCAAAAACTCCAGTTTACATTACTCATTGTTTTGGTCCTGTATTTCCCTGATTACTTCTAAGAGTTCGACCAGGGCTTCCTGGTCGTCATCTGTGTCTAGTTCGATTGTGATTTTTACTTTCATAACTCATTATACAATTTTGTTTGACTTTTGTCAACCATTGAAGTCTCCGGTCATTATCTCGTGATTCATAAGATCCTCACGAGTCTGTTCCTCTTCCTCAAATACATCTGGTTCATCAAAGAACATACTTCTAGTACCAGCATGATTGTCCATGTTGCCCTGTCCAAAGCTCACATCATCTAACAGAGTGTAACGGTAACGATCGATCAGTTCATAAGGATTGGGGCATTTTGGGTCTAATACTTCTCTAACAAAACTGTCGATCATCTCCACGTGATAAGGAACATAGGGACTAAACTCGTTTGTATTTTTAGTCTTTTTGTCATTCACATAATCAGTGTAGTGAATATTTCCCCTGAACCTTTCAATATCAGCAAGCCTGTTAGCCTCCTGTACCGCAGTGATATGATTGTATACACTATGCGCCATGTAATAAAGATAGCTGTTGGTGTCCCAACTTGTAGAAGACGCTTCCTTGGCCTTGCCGTTCTTGTCGAGATCCCCCTCAGCCATGGCACATATATCGCCAGCAGTTAGTCTATCCATGATAGGAGATGTAAATGGCATTGGTAGATTACTGCCTTTGAGTGCCTGGCTGTCTATGGCTTTGTCCATGAAATAGCCAAAGCGCTTGGGGGAAAAATAGTTGTAGGTATAAGTGCTACCATACGCTGTGTTGACGAAGGGCGATGCCGCATCAAAACTCAAGCAGATGTTGGGACTATCATGCTCACGCAATACTCGCTGGATGCTTGTCAAGTAGCAGGCCCAGTTGAGTTTACCAGTACCCAGGAAGTGTATCCAACCCTTGCCCTCTAACAGACCGTCTTTGCGCAGGTCTAAGATACGCTTGAGTGCCAGGTACATGGTGCTCTTATTGTTACCAGCGAACGCAAAGCCTTCAAGTGCCAGATCAGGATTGCCATACTTCTCACCAATCCAAGCAGGATCAGAATACATCTTGACACTCTCATACCAATGGTCTGAACTTGCTTCGTCGTTACCACTCAGGATGTTCATAAACTTACACTTGCCTGGTGTGCGGTGTTTCATATAGTAATCCAGGTTAAGCAGAGTAATGTCCACAGCATCCTGGAAGTCAGTGAGGCCTGTGCGTTTGTTCATGGGAGGGATACAAGCCACTGAAGGTACGTCCAAGGTCATTGCCCAATCACACTGATCTTCTTCCCAGTCTAGAATAGTCTGGCACAGTTTTTCTCTGGCAGGATCGCCTGGATTCTTGGCTGTGTCCCATTCCATTTTAATAACACCTGTGGCTACCTGGAAGCCTCCACTATCGCCCACAATCACCGTGTTAGCTCTGTCACGATCATCAATCATGGGCTCTTTGCCTTTCTTTGTTAGATCTAACTGAGCGTGTCCCGCTGAGTACAAGCCATATGGAAAGTGATAGTATGAGTTCTCAGTCTGCAGGAAGTCTAAGCCAGCATTGCCCAGCTCAAATCCCTCAGGTGTACGACCACCCTGCTCTGCCAGTGTATACAGTTGCTTCACATAGAAGCTGGAAATGGCCGGAAGGTACACGGCATAATCTTTTTGTGTTTTACCTAAATCCTTCATTTACTTACTCGCTGGTAATAGGTATGTGTACTCGCCCATGCCAGAGTCTACAACGATCTGGAGCAAGCCCTTCTGGTTAAAGCTCATGGTTACATTTGCGTTTTCTGCTAAACGACAAATCTTTAAGACTATAGCAAGCGGCCACTGGAAGTCATGCGTGAGGTCTCCACTTACTCCTTCAGCAACTTTTACTTTAGTACGGTCCGATCCTGCTTCACCAATCAGAAAGTACAGATTGCTACCTTCTGTCTTGGGAGTAAAAGTATCTTCCAAGTCCAGGGCGCTTGAGAAGAAGTTCAAGTCCTTGAGCATCTTAGCAGTAGGATTGATCTCAACGTCATATGTTGCACCCTTAAAGTTGATAGCCTTGAGTTGCTGGTTTACAATCTCAGCGGCCATGAATCTGTAGTGTGCGTCAGTGCCGTTCTCATCCTGAAACTTTACTTCTGCTGGAACGTCTTCGTCGTTGCGCTTCTGTGTTACTACTTCTACTGTAGCAGTATCTTCTGTAAATCCAGGATACTCCAGGAAGCGAGCCAGTGTTCCCATGCGGCTCAAGCCCACAGTAGCATTCACAAAGTCTGCAACAGGGTTATGAAGTTTACCTTTCAGGATCACAGTCTTATCAGCATCCACAGTTTCAATTTCAGTTGATTCCATGGAGCCAGTTATTTTTACCATCTCGTAGATACCCAGACCGTGAGTATGTCTGAGAACATCCTTGAGAGTGTCAGTGATATAATTGTTAGCCATTTAATAATCTCCTTATAGACTATGATGATAGTATAGCATTATGTATTTAGGTCTGTCAACCTTTGGGACTGTTTTTTATTGTGAAGTTTTTCAAATTGTACTCTTAGTATAGTTTTGCGGGTTATAGCAAATATTGTGAAGAACGTTGTTAGCATCAAACTTGTATAGAACGCACTGAGTCCCACTTCAAATGCAAATGCTACTAACATAAAGTTAAGAGGTACATTAATACAAAAAGCTATACCAGTATCAGCTAGTGCTTCTTTAAATGCTCTGAGATATGGTCTTTCAGACATAAGATAAAATTCCACTTTGAAATATAAAAAAATACATAATCATATCAATTTTTGTCTTTATCTATTCTAAAATGTCTTTCTATAGCAAGTTTACAACTGTAAAATGCTAGGTAAAAACCAGCCACCAATGTTGCAATTAAAGATGTAAATAACCAATTGATTGGATCTGATAAATTGTAAAATAAGCTTATATAAGCGTCAGCATCACTGGCGCCATCTTTAACAAAATACTCTTCGTAATAATTATCTAAGCCTTCGTCAATTATTTCTTGTAATTCGTCTCGTTCTTCTGCGTTTTCTACTGCTATAGCAAAGAGTTCGTTCCACTGATCTCCATCTACTTCGCCTGTATATTCATACACAACTTCACAATACTCTTCCTCATACTGAGATTTAAGTTCTTCCATTGTAATTCTGTGTTGCACAGTGCTTGTTACAAAACCCACAAACAATGTATGCGCTAATAAGAACAATACAAAATATCTGATCTTCATTTTACTTTTCTAAAATATTTTAGTAAACCATAAACACTAAGAGTAAACCAAAATACCTCTATCACCATGCTTGCCAAATTAAAATTATGCACCAGACTCACAGTTACTAATATGGCTACTAACATATTATTAAAACTGTACCAAAAGCCTTTGGGATCAATTCGGTCAAACTGTAGCATGCCATAGGTAGCAATTAGCAATGCTACACCACAGAGTCCTATGAAGTCAGGTATTCCAAATTCAGTCATCCAAAATCAAAGAACTCTTGTAGAGCCTCTGCCTCTGTTGCGCGTTCCAGATTAAAGTTCATTGCTCCTAATACGTTTTGTATCTTCTTTTCCAAAACGCTTTCTAACATGCCTTCATCATCAAAGGGCAGTTCTCTGAACCAGTCAGGCAAATTCTGTTCGTCTGTGGGATATGCTATGTTAGTGTAGCCCATGGCGTTCTTGCGTAATTTACAAACAATGACCTTCATGCCATCAACAATGCTCTGTGAGTAGTTGTCACTCATAGCACTCTTGTACTCATTCCAGTTGATGCTTGCTCTGACATGCCCAGGGATCATGTTATTTTCGTTTACAATGCCTTGATATCTAGCAATCTTCATGACATCTTTACCACGCATTTTTGCTAGCTTCTCACCATATGTTGTGAGGTTGTTTACACGCTTGGGCATGCCTTTCTTCCAGGGCTCCATGGCTTTGAATGTTTCCCTGAACTCCTTGATCTGTGCTATGATCTGATCCTCTGTGTGTCCACTAAGTGCGTTGTCTAACAAGCCTTCCAGGAAGTCCTGCACAAACTCTGGAGTGTCTGACCGCTTGATATCCATGCCCATGATCTTAAGCTTGCCGCCTTCAGGCTGATAGCCCTCAATGTCCAGACACTTGATAGCATAACGCTTCTTGGTAATAAACACGCCTGATCTACCTACTACCTCTCTGCCTGCTTTCATGACCTGCCCTGCTTGTAAGGGTACGTTGAACTCCTTTTTAAGGAACGCTGGAAAGGTATTTGATACATCCTCTGAGATCTTATCATAGAGCGCGATAGCACTCGCCATGTCTAATTCCTGCCCATCAGTCAGAGCAGGCTGTGCGCTAAAGTATACACTATCTGTGTCACCGTACACTACTGTGGCTCCTTCATGATCATACTCGCCTGTGAGCATACGATTTGTCTCTGCTCCCATGTGTCTAGTAATCATACGACCTGTTAGTGTTGTTGACTGTCCTATGCGCTTGTCATAGAACCTACATCCTGGATTTAGGATAGCGCCATACAGTGAATTCAGGTTAATCTTCTTTACCAACTGACGCTTATCCCAAAACGCAATCTGCTCTGGTGTTGTTGCCTCTTTCTTCTTGGCTTGTAGTTCTTTACGTTCAGCGTACCAACGCTCTAACAAGCCTGGCACAATGCCCTGGAAGTCTGTTTTAAATATTGTGCCATTTGCGCTTATGTTCCAGGGTTGGTTACTGTTAAACACCAGATGATATATGTCAGCGCCAGTGACATCTAACACTTCACCAGTTTCCATATATAGTTTGAGCGGCACATCACTATCCTTACGCATGACCAACTCATACTCGTTGCTGGCAAACTTGTTGTTCCAGGCGTCCGAAAAGCTCATTGCTTTTCTGATCTGTCCATTGCCATTAGCCCAGGTGCCAGTCATCTTCTGCTCTATCTCTCGCTCAGTGAGATCTAGACTTACCTGCGCAACGATAGTCTCTGGAGCCATATTAAGTGCCCTAAACACACTGGGATACAGCGAGTTAATATCCATGCTACCAATCCATTCATGATAGCCCTTTTTGGGATGTGCTACATACGCCCCTGCCGCTCTGTCACGCTCTGCCCTTTCTCTGGGTCTGTCTGGTACGACATAACCTCGTCTGTGAGCTTCGTTAATGATCGCTTGCTCAGTCGTCGCGACTGCGCCCGACGTTGTTGCCAGGAGCACAGTATTATCGTGAGCAATAGTATTTGCCAAATCAATAAACTGTAGTTTAAGATCCAACTTATGCAGTAGCATAACGTCTTGTATATTGTATTCCAAAAACTTTTCATAGTCATATTTGTATAGTTTGTCTAGGCTGCCTTCATAGGCTACCTTCTTCTCGCCCACTTCCATCTCGCCGATGTAATCTAGCCTGTAACTATGACGCTCCTCATAGTTGTATTTGCGATATAAGTCCAGGTAATCCAGGTGCACTCTGCCACATATGGTGTAGCCGTGTTGTTCCTTGCCATAACGCTCATATGATTTCTCTTGTGGAAATTGATCCCACAAACACATGCGACGTGTTTCCTGCTTTCCTAGCTCTTTCTTGATGCGGTTGATTGTATAGGGGATATCATATCCGTCTGAGTTCCAACCGCTGAGAATATCTGCATCCTCAATGAGGGCCAAGAACATCTCCAGCATTTCCTTTTCTGTGCGACACAGAATCACTTCGGGTAATTTTTCTGCGATATTTGTCGCTTGTTCCCAGTTGAGTGTTTTGGGAGGAACGCTCAGACATACCATGGCATCCTGCCACTGGAGATAAACACCAATGGCGGTGATAGGCGCAAAGGCCTCCTCAGGGGATGCGTACCCTAACACAGGGTCAAAGTCCACCTCGATGTCAAAAAACGCGGTGTGTAGTTTTGGCGACTCGGCATTGGCATAATGCTTGCTCAGTGTTTTAAACACTGGCTTGATGTCGCTCTCATAGGTTTTATTGTTATTCATGATAGCTTGGTTTTTGCGGAACTCTTTGAGATTCCTACATTTAACCAAGCTTACTGGTTCGTCGTAGATACTGCGGAATTTACCTCTGGGATCTTCCACATAGAAGTCATATTCTGGTTTATGTTCTACCAGAACGCGGTTGCCATTTATTCTTTCCACAACTCTGATTAAATCAGACTTTTTATCATATATGGCATCAATATACATAGATCAATTCTACTATAAAATTGTAACTTTGTCAAATATTCCACTGATTAAAACTATGGAATATGCTTCAGAGCTAAATCTAAACTCCACTACATTATAATATCCAGGAGCAAAGCCTCTCCTACTGGGTGTAAGTCCAGGCTTTTTGATCATAACTTCAAAAGAATGTATGCCTAAATGATTATTTAACCACTTAATGCAATCTTTAGTGGAAAGATTATTTGTATCAGAAATACCCAACTCTTTACTGAGAGTATCCTGATAAACTCTTATACTTCTTTTTTTGTTGGCTTGCCAAAACTCACTTTCCGAAACTCTGGAAAAGTAAGTATTGATCATAGAGTACGACCAACAGTCTCCAAAATAGTTTCTAGTTCGTCGTATTTGTCCTGCTCGTCAGTCCAGGCGGCTTTATGAGCAATTCTGATAGCCTTGTTAAGTACAGCAGGCTTGAGGTCCATCTCCTCGCATACTGCCTTGACAGTATCTCTGAGACCTTCTTTGAGGGTATCAATTTCATATGATACCTGACAGCCTTCGTCAATCAATCGCTTGAGGCGGGCTTGTTCTTCACCATTAAAACTTCTGTTAAATGCCATTTTGATCTTCCTGTGTGTCTATGTGGATATTTATGTCCTGGATATATTTTACATTGGAGTTACTGGTTTCGTCAACCTCCAGTTGTACAAAGAATGGTTTGCCTGGCCAAGATCTAAATGCAATTTGATTGAGAAGGTTTTCATCTGTGACAGCCTGTTGTGTATCAGGGTCTATGACAAGGAATAGGCCACGCTCAAGCACGACCTGAAAGTTTTTCTTCAATGATAATCCTTGGAGATCTTATCAGTAGTAAAACCAGGTTCGATAATCTGTGGGGATCTTCCCTTAGTGTGCAAACTCACAGGTTCAGGTCCAGTGTACTCCCACCATGACACCATCTCAGACTGACTCATACCAGGCTCCATGTGCTTCTTAGCAAAGCCCAGATCTTTAAGATCGCTCCAGGAGTACCCACGACTTGACCAGCCTGCATTATGAATTGCTGGACGTTTGCCAGACACAATGTCTGCTTCTAACTCTCTGAGTCTGTCAGCGTCCTTCTCTGCTAGGTTGTGAAAAATTTCTGCGATTTTCATTATATCTCCATGCTACTTTCTACATCATAATCAAAGTCGAACTCGTTTGCCAAATCGTTAGCAATGTCCTCGCCTTCTTGTTCGTCTATCTGTTCCTGTGTAATGATTTCATATATGTTACGACCATCGTCAGCATCATAGTGTGTTACTTGTACTGCCACTACTTCTTCGTCATCAGTAAAAGCACTTGCTAGTTTGGTTGGTACATGAGTCTGAACAATGTCAAAGAACTCTATGACATCATCGTCGTCCAGTTGCTCTGGTGTAATCAATCTAACAAAGTGCTTTACAAATGGCATCTATCATCCTCTCCAGAGTGAATATCCTGATCTGATTGAAGTGGGTGTCGCGTATGAACTAGTGAATGAAATTTCTCCCACACCGGTTCCGTTTTCAACACTCACACCAGGATAAAATCTCCTGCCAGCCGGCTCACTGAAAGTTTTACTATGAGTGTTTGTGCCGTCAAGTTTGTCCACATACAACTCTCCGTTATCAATATCGATATATATAATGTTAGTTCCTGTTGTGCCACCTACATAAGTGGTGTCAGTAGCTAGGTAGTAGGTACCAAGATCATCTGCGGCTTCCTTTATTAACACTGGTCTAAACTTGTTATTGACTTCCGTCATGAAGTAATACCACTTACCAGATGTTTTCGCAACATTGTCTGGAAAGTAATAATTTGATCCGTTAGTGTTTCCTGAAGGTGACGTCACAGTATAATAAGATGTATTATCAGTTATAGTGGGAGTACCGCCACTGGGAGTGAATACAGGACCCGGCACAAAATTGTTAAGGGTTGGCCTAGTGTCGCCACCACCTCCACCTGTGCCTATGGTTGCTCCTCCTGAGATGGTTGCTCCGCCTGTTATTGTTATTGCCATTTTTATTCTCCTAATTTATTTACCTTTACTCCATGCCTGCGCTCCAAAGAACGCGGCTACAATACCTGCTACTGCTACAAAGTATGTGGGCGCCATATCACCCAAAGTTTTTGCGCTTCTTAAACTTGTGTTCCTACAGATCCATAAACACCTGTTGCTAAGTCACCTACATCTGCGGCGTTGCCGTCAGTTGTGAATGAGAACTTGTCAATTATGGTAGTATCTGCGGAATTTTGTGCATTTGTACCGCCTGAGGTATACCCGCTGGCAGTGCTTGATTGACCTGATGGTCCATAAATACCTCGTGTTATATCACCTACATCTGTGGCATTGCCACCTGACGCAAATGAAAATTTGTCTATGATGCTTTTATCAAAGGTGCCGCCTGAAGTATATCCACTTGCTGAACTTGAATGCCCTGCTACGAGGCCCCTAGCCACCGTCAAATCGCCTACATCAGTTGCATTGCTATCACTCGCAAATGGAAATTTATCTATGATGTTGGATTCTGGATGGCCACCAGTAGTATATCCATTATCTGAACTTGATTGTCCTGCTGTGAATTGTCTTCCACCAGATAAGTCTCCCACATCAGTGGCATTGGCATCTGACGAAAATGGGAATTTGTCGATTGTGTTGACACTGGGTGGAGCATCACCACCTGAACTATATCCACTTGCTGACGATGATTGTCCTGATGCACCGCGTCTACCCTGTGTCAAATTACCTACATCTGTGGCATTGCCATCTGAAGCAAATGGGAACTTATCTATAGAGTCTACCCTAGATGGTGTGCTACCGCCTGATCTATAACCACTCACGGTGCTCTTTTGACCAGCGGCAAACCAAATAGCCTCTGTAAGATCGCCCACGTCTGTGGCACTGCCGTCCGAACTAAAACTAAATTTTTGTATAGTATTAGTTTGTTGATTAGGTGATTGATGATCTGTACCCCCGCCCATTGCATAACCAGAAGTACTTCCCTGGAATGAATACGGAGTTGGGCTTGGCGAAGGACTAGGTGATGATCCCCCCGCTGGTAGAATATTCATACCACCACGTATTGTCACTCCTGAAATTTGCATTGCCATATTTTATTTCCCCATAAAAATTTTATTTACCCTTGCTCCAGGCTTGTGCGCCAAAGAACGCGGCAACTATACCTGCTACCGCTACAAAGTATGTGGGAGCCATGTCCCCCAAAGTTTTTTGTGCTTCCTGTAATCCAGCCAGGCTAGCCACAACCACTGCAAAAGGATATAGTAACATACCAAACAGTGAGAACCATGCCATTTTTCTCTGAGCATCTCTCATGGCATCTGCATCCTCAAGTTCTTTTCTCTTGAACTCTAAATGCATATCCATTTCCTGTCTGCTGATATGGCCATCGCCATTGATATCCACATCTTCCATGCCTTCCACAGTCTTAAAACCACGATCATCGTATTGTGGTCCTGTGGCTGCTGGTGCTGGTTCTGCTGATGCTTTGGCTTTAAGCGCATCATACTCAGCACGACTCATGCTGACTTCGTTTCCTGATTCTGCCATAGTTCTCCCCCCTCTTACTGTCCTATGTGTTACTATTTATCCGAAATCAAAAAAAAGGGCCCAACGGCCCTAGAGGGGAAAATTGCACTTATCAGATAATTTTGATGCGATTTAACATGGTCTCCTTGCCACCATGGAACTTGCTTACTTCCTGTTTTTTAACAAAACCAGAAATCATTAAATTTTCGCCTTGACTGATGTTATGGATTTTTTGTTCAGGTACAAAAAACTTTATGATGTTTTGATTAAATTCTGATGCACAAACCAGATAACTTTGTGTTCTGCTCAGATAACGTACATTTTCTATCACAACATTAAATTCTGATTTTTCTGACAGAGTGCCTGTAAACTCACTGATCTCAGCTAGTTGTGATTCACGCTCCTCCCAGGTCTCCTGACTAATTTTTCGTTCATAGACATTGGGGAAACTTGCTACTCTGCCCAGATCCTTGTGAGTAATTTTTGTGCGATTCACAATATCTAATACAGACTCCTCAAATTTTGTAAGTGGCCGCTCAATAGCAATAAAACCGAATCCTCTAAGCAAGTTTAGAATATTTTCAGCCTTATCATAATGATAATCAGTAATCTCTATTTTTTCTCGATTTTCCGGTGCCACTTTTTGTGAGGGGAATAATTGTCTGTATAATCTAGCGCTGTTAGCTATGGGTTTGCCCTTGCCATCCAAGTTGCATATTTTGTCGTCATTCACGCTCGTGTGATCAGTGGCGGCTTTGCTCTGAAATCCATATTTTTCATGGATAGCTACACTAACTGCTAATGCTTCCACTAAGGGTATACAATTGCGATCCATTACTTTGCTCCTATTACAATATTGTAAACTTGTTCCCAATTTTTTGCTACAGTAATATCCAGCCAATCTTGGAACTCCCAGTTCATGTTATGGCCGTGTTCAATCAGGATGCTACGGAATCCAGCGCCCACACCCGCGATGGCATTATCAGGCTTGTCCTCAATCCACCAGCAACCCTTGTACTTCTTGCTGAGTTTCATGAGGGCTTCATCCTTGTCAGCACCAGTGTCCAGACAAATAACATCTGTAAAGCAGTTGCCAAAGATCTTCTTGAGATTGCGCTCACGCAGTTTCTTGGCATAGGGGTCCAGGCTAAGGCTGGTAAGTACCACAAACTTATACTGATGCTTTTCTGACAAGAGTTTTACATAGTACTGGGCATCGCGCAAGGGTGGCAGAAAGCCCATAGCAGCACTCTGGTTAAACTGTCTGACAAGTTGTTTGCCTTTGTCACCAGCCATCTTGTAACGGTCACCGATGTTGTACAAGAGTTTGCCGCCCTCTACCATGTCGTGTCCGTTATGCTCCATCCAGACTGTGAAGCCTTCTTCCCAGTCTAATAATACTCCGTCACAGTCTGTGACAATGACTTTGTTCATGCTACTGATCCTAATCGGTTCCAGGCAATGGCATTGTCTGCCGCCTGGTCATAGTTAGTTGATCCCTTGAGTTTACGGGGGTCTGTCTTTTGGTAAGGCCTATCCCAGCGTCCCAGATCAATATCCATGTAAAACGCGGTGTCGAAATAGTCAGTCATGGGGTCTGAGTTGTCATACCACTGACGCTCTGTGCCATACTTGATGACCTTGACAACCGCCTCTAAAAACCCAGCCGCTAGCTCGCCATAAAACATACCAATATGGTAGGGGTTTACTGCCTTACCACCGTCAGGGTCGTCAAAGTCCACAGGCCCTGACATGATGCTGACATTGATACTACCACTGCCACCATTGCTTCTGCGGACCAAAAACTTAAAGTCAGGGAAGGCAATCTTGAGTGCCTCACGAGTCTGCTTGATTTGCGTGGTTGTAACGTATGCCATGGGCTAATTCCTTGTTGTTTCTTTAACCTACCATACCATGATAGCACAAAATAGTCAGATGTCAAGCTCTAAGTTGCTGATTTTAATAGCAATTTATTAATTACTACCAGACACTTGTCGAATATTTGTGATAGCATAACCCCTGGGCACCTGACACTCCACTGCAAAGGAACTACTGTGCGGGTCAGACACACTTACTGGTTCAAACACATGAGTGCTTTCTCCAGTGTTAGTGTTGGCAGGGTTAACACTCAAGCTTATGGTTTCCTGAACATTGCCTTCATAAACTTCCACAAGATCACATCTGATTTTATAATTAGCTGCAGATTTTACAATGGGTAAAATAGTTACCTCAGCTGCCACCATACTTGTATTAGATCCTCTGGTGATAGGACAAAGTGCCCATATGCTACCAGTGTTGGAATTATTCTGAAAACCCCTGAAATTGACCTGATAATCATGTTGCACACTTCTGGATCTGGTACACACACCGCCATGTGAATTTATATCAGTGTTTACTCCTGGGCCATGATTATTTACATTGGGCGGGGATGTTGTGTTGTCACCATTGGGCGTGGAATCACAAACGTCACCAATACCATCATTATCAGCATCTGACTGATATGCATTATAGTTGTTGGGACAGTTGTCTGTGAGGTCACTTACGCCGTCGCCATCATTGTCAGGATTGTTGGGGGGATTTCCAGAATTATTTGACCCTCCAGAGGAACCGTTATTTACCGCACAACCTTCAGAATCTACCTCAGTGCCATAGGGAGTATTAGGACATACATCATAATAATCGTCAATGCCATCGTTGTCAGAATCTTTGGGAGTATTATTGTTATCAGGTGTGGTACCCGTGGAAGATCCATTCTGCGGCCCATTATAGGCGGCGACCCAATTTCGTGTCTCATTCAAACTTCTGGCATTGTCTGCTTGTTCTGCCATGCCACATGGTTGTCCGTTACAATAGATGTCAGGATTGCTAAACACACCTGTTTCTGCATCACCATAACTCATGATAGTGCTAATTACATCCCAGCCCTGCTGATTGCGAGTATTATATCCCAGACTATACCAAAAATGGAAGCCTTCTCCTGCATTGGCGTTGTCATGGTCACTACCAAAGTTGTGTGCAATTTCATGCACAAAACTTTCGCCTCCGTGACAAACAGTAACACCATAACCATCTCGCCAATCCCAACGCCCCTTGTAGCCTCCGATATAACTTACACCACACATTTCCCTGCGGCTGTCAATGCTCACAAATGCATGAACTAAGTCGGCCCCAGTTTGTTTTTGTAGTTGAACAATGTCTCTGAATTCACCAGTATTATTACCCATTTTGTTCAGAGTAGTTGTGGCTTTTTCCATACCTATGTCAATGCCTTTGTAACCCACAAGATTTAGTCTGATATACACGTTGCTTCGAGCAAAAATATTGTTGGCAAAAGCAATCTCTGCATCTAAAAATGCTCTGTGGTTGGGTATGGTATTGTCCACATAAGCATATAAATCTATGTAAGTTATTGTGCGATCAGTTTCTGTAGTGTACCATTTGCCATAATTGTTTCCGTGAATGTCCCAAATCATGTTTTTCCATCCAGGATTATGCCAACGATCCACAATGCTTGTATCTTGTGCAGTTAAGCGATCTTTGCCATAAAGCTTTCTAACCACCACATCATTCTTTTTAATACGTCCAGCTCTTTGTAATTCCCCATTGGGTTTAACTCTGTAATTTTTTCCAGCAATCCTTACATTACCAGTAAAATCACCATTGTCTGCCTGGACAATAGTCATGCTATCGCCGTTGTAGGTGACACCAGAAATAACATTGTTTCCAAGTTTCCCCTTGCCAATACGTTCCACAGTAAAATCACGATCACCGATCCGCATTGATGTGTCTACTTCAGGTTCTCCCCAATTATCAATACGCAAAGTATTGTCGGCGGCCACAGACTGAGCACAAAATGCTACAAATAAAAATACCAAAACGATCTTAAACATAGTTTCTTTCCACATTGATAACAATAATACTATTGTAAGTTAAAATAGTTAAAAAGTCAATGCCTAATAACGCATCCGATCGAATAAAATCATATAAATAATATTACAGTATTATTACAAAAATATTACTGTTAACTACAAGGAGAAGCAAAATGGTGAAGCCAATGGGCATAGTAGCCATGCTGACCTTGCTTACCGCAGGGCCCGCATTGGCTAGCGAGTTTGTTAATACTCGCCAAGTAAAAACGTGGGGACTAACATCACAGGGTGACTTATACATGAAGACCATTAGGGGAAAAGTGTATAACGCCGCACTAAGTTGTAATGACCTATCCGACATTAATTCAGACCAAAACATAGTTTTTTCATCCAATGATGTAAAATTGAAGTCTGGTTCTAATCTTATTGTCAAGACAACAGAACCCAAACAGAAATATACATGCATGATAAAAGATGTGAAATCTTAATCATGAAAAAGGGGGTCTGTGACCCCCTCATGTATATGTGTAGTAGGTTTTAGAAGTTGACTTTATATGATACCCAAATAGTATCGTCATCTTCCATCATTGAAGCTTCGTCAGCTTCAAACCAAGTCCAGCCTACGCTGATATCACCACCAAAATGGTTACCTAGCGAAGTACTTACATTAAAGTTTGAACCACGATCTTCCCAGTCACCATAAGAAACATTAACATACTTCAGTGCGTCTGTGCTTACTTCCCAATAATCGGGTGCATCTTCCAGACCAGTATGGTAGGCTATGTCAAGCATGTCATGCTTGACTTTTACAGCAACTTCCTCGAAGTCTTCGAGTTTGTTATCCCAATCGTCACGGAATGAATAGTTATGATACTCTACAGAAGTATGGAAACCTTTGATTACTTCTTTTCCATAGCCTGCCATCATCTTTGCCATCAATTTTGCATCACCGTTTTGATCATTCTGATGAACATCCAAAAGGGCATATGCTCCGTTCCAGTCTGCTCTAACATCTGCATGAGCCGCAAGACCACTATTCATGGCCATGCCACGCATGAGATGATCGCTTTTAAGACCAACATGACCACTGAGTTCTGGCTTAGCCATAACACTAGCACTCATTGCAAGTCCGACCATAATTGCTAATAATTTTTTCATAAAATACTCCTATGTTTGGGAAGTCCTACTTCCTCCGGATATTATTTACATAAAAAAACCACAAGATATAGTGTGTATTCTAGGCACAAATTACAATCAGGCAATATAGGCTGTGTCGCTATGCATCATTTTCAAGGGGGAATTCAAAATATGGCATAGGAGGCTCTGATAATTGGTTAAACATTTTATTGACATGCATACAAATATATATTTCATTATCAAAGCTTAACCAATTTCGTTCCATGCAATCTATTTCTATGCTTAAGATAATTTCCTGTTGCTGTTGTAATAGATCGTTTTGTTGTAATAATATTTGAAAATCTTTGTCCAGCAAGTGTTTATACACAGCCGTACACACGCAGGTACTCAACAAAAATCCAATCAGGAATGATTTCATATGCAACTCCTCTCAGATATATTTATGCGATAAATACAACTATGAGAATAGATACTTCTGCTAGCTTTGTAAAAGAACCCATTTTCCCTAAATACACCTATTCTGGATCCATAGAATTAGATGAAAATCATATTACATCCATAGTGGAAGAAATTCAAGCCATGCAATTATACAACTATAATTGGGGTAAATCGGCATGGAATTCTGACCCCAATGAAACTTGGAATATAACTGATAAAATTTCAAAAGTAGTGCCACTCATAACCAAGCAAATATTTGATATAATCACTAATCACTATGGTTATGAAAGAATAAACAATCACTTCATTGTTGATGGTAATAAATTTTATTTGGAGTGCAGGAGATGCTTTCCCATTATATTGTTTCCAGGACACGACTTCCCGATTCAAACAAACTCAGGTTTTTTCACTGGCATAACAACACTAAGTTGCACAAATGAAAGCCACAGACCATATATTCATAACATGGATAATAGTCATTACGAAGAAGATAAAATTAGATTTTGGCATCCCAAAATAAAGCAACAGATTTTTATTCCCAGCGACACCCCTTGGGGTATTAGTTGTGGTAGTGATGACACCTATACAGTTGCACTTATTTCCCATATTCTCAGAAAGAGACCCAGATAATATATTATAGAAATTTTAATCAAAAAAAAGGGGGCCTAAGCCCCCTTTTTCTATCTACTAGTTTGAGTTATTATACCCAACCGTAGTAAACAGCAACACTCGCGGCACCAGCAGTTGGTGCAACAAGGTTGTTACTACTATCACGGAACGCAAGCTGAATATCCTGGCCTGCTGTCAGTGTTGTAGCGCCATCACTTTCAATGATGTAAGTGCCTGTTGAGATGTCTGCATCTGCGCTTGCAACAAGCACTGAACCAGAACCAGCATTTTCTGCAATAGTGATGTGATCAACACTATTACCGCTAAATGCTACAGTTACTTTAACCACAACCTTCTCTACGTAGTAAGTTCTACCAGCAGTGCTTGGAGCAGCGGCAATTGTTACTGTGCTTGAGCCTGTGCCTACAGAACCATTTCTGAGTAGGTTACCATCACCAGCGTTATTGTCAACATAGTCTTTGACAGCAGCTGATGTTGGGATTGTGGTATCATCGTCATTGTTAGAGATACCATCCGCTTCGTCAACAAACTTAGTGATTGAGATTGACTCACCTGAGTCAGTCAGTGTACCAAACGATACGTCACCAGTCAATGTTGCATTAGCACCTGCAAAGTCACCACCAGTAAAGGTAGTTGCATTTACTTCGCTTGCACGAACTTCTTGCAATGTGCCATTCTCGTCACGGAATACAAAGTAATCAGTGCCTTCCAGCCACTTGATTTCAACATTTGCGCTGGAACCACGGTTAAACTCGAAACCAAGGTCCTGTGAAGGTGCTTGCCCACTTGGGAGGTCAGCATTCATCACAATTACAGCATCGCCTGATGTAATAGTGTTGGAATTAATGATTGTTGTGTTACCATTAACAGTTAAGTTACCCTGCATAATTGTATCACCAGTAACAGTCATGTCACCTGTGATGCTTACAGTTGATGCAGTGATATCGTCTGATAACAATGTACCACTAATTGTTGCATTACCAGCAATTGTAACGTCATCTGGCAAGCCAACCGTCAATGTCTTAGTGGCATTGTCATAGCTTGTTTCGA
>Ga0222715_10002020_pt1 | contig 18868 bp, 12 predicted proteins | sample C33_9DmetaG_FD_165056 | JGI IMG/M metagenome (GOLD analysis project Ga0222715, IMG submission 165056) | Estuarine water microbial communities from San Francisco Bay, California, United States - C33_9D | ecosystem: Environmental > Aquatic > Marine > Unclassified | place: USA: California... | reverse complement strand
TGGTGTGTGTGTAAACGATTGAAACAAACGTCAGTCAATGGTTCGCGCGGGACGTCGGCGCGCGGTCAAAACGACATGTAGAACGACGTACCGTTGGTGACTTCACCAGCTTTTCTAAACTTTCTCATAAACGTATACCACGCGGTAAAAGCCGTCAATCCTACACACCCCGCGACGCTCCAAAACACCTCCGTCGGCGCGTGCTCAAAGCCGTGGGGTATGTTCATGCCGCCGAGCGACGCCGGCACCGCGGCGCTCGCCGCCGCCATGGCCACCACCGTCGCGCGAAAGTTCATCTGCTCGGTACGATTTCGATCGCCGTCGAGTTGTAGCTCCCATAATTCCCGAGCCGCGTCCAAATTCGCCGTCAATTCTTCCACCAAGCCACCAACGGCAGCCATGCGCCGCGAGTGACTCGCCAATAGATCCAACAACGCCTCTGAACGCTCTTGCTTGGCGACGTCGTCTAAAACGACGCCATGCGGCGCAGGCAATACGCTCTCATCCGGCGCCGTTTCCATCGCCGTCGCTCGGTTCAACGCGTCCAACGCCTCTCTGGCGTCGTGCTCCAGCGCCACCACCGCCCGACGCACCGGCGGAAGCTTTTGAAACTGCGACGCTGAATAATTTAACATTACGCCGCGCATTAAAAAACCTCTCGAATCGTCGCCGCGTAAATCACTCGAAATCTCCTCCACGCAATGCCTCGCGAGCCGACGTAGACGAAACAACTTGGCTTCGTAGTACCTGCTCGACTCCTCCAACGCGCACTCTAACGCCGCCATTGGAAAATCAAAACCGTCGCTCGCGCGCGCGCCCGAGCCGAGCGTCCGCGCGCGCAACGCATCGGCGGCGTTCCTCGCCGTCGACGCGCGCGCCTCGACAAAGTAACAACATCGCGCACCCACGACGGCGGTAAAGTTCCCCATGCGCGCCACCAGGGACTCCGATTTCCTCACCAGCGCCGCGGGGACGCTCGCGAATGAGTGACGGTACCCGCCGTCGTGCGCGAGAAGCGCCCAATCGCGCGCGTGCAGCGACGACAGCGCGCCGTACGGCTCGCGCTTGCCGAACACGAGCGTCACGTGCGATTCGTACTCGCCCGGCGGCGCCGCCTCGACGCGTATGCCGTCCAGCGTCGGCGTCGGGGACGATGAAGACGTCGTCGACATCGATGCCGTCTGGTCACGTTCACGCATCGCCAGCCGCCGCACCGCCTCCACGCGCACGCCGTCCAGCGTCGTCGACGACGACGACGTCATCGTCGTCATCGCCGACGCCGCCGCCGACGCGCGTCTCGCGCGCGTCGCCAGCCGACGCGCCGCGAACGCCATGATGTGATGCGCCAACCGTCAATGTTGCGCGCGCCAATCGTCGCCAGTCGCGCCGCGCCGGCACGCCGCCGGCGCCGCGCGCGCGTCCGCGCGCAGGCGACGGCGCCGGACGTGCGCTGGCGCGTCGTGCGGCGCCGGTGCGAGGCGGTGCTGCGCGCGAGAGGCGTCGATGGGGATGTCAATGCGATCCTTCGAAAAGCGTTGCGTCCGACGTGGGACGCGGTGGCGGACGACGACGCGGGCGGCGTGACGAATGGCGAACGGGCGGCGATCGCGACGTGCGTGCTCGGGAGCGAGGTGTGGCGCACGCGACTCGAACGCGAGCGGGCGTGCGTGCGCGGGGGAGGATGGAGGGAGGCATCGGAGGCGTTGGACGCGGGTGGCGGCGGCGAGGACGCGCGGGAGATTGTTTTGATGTATTGGTGCGGTAAGGAGAGGCTAGGCGCGCGCGAAGGGACGATGCCGGATGACGTTGCGTTGGTGGAGATGTATGGCGAAGGCGTGCGCGCGTTGGTGGAGGCGGTGAAGGAGGAAAACTTGACGTGGACGAATGAGATATCAGAAAAGTTTTCGCTCCCGGCGCGTTTGGCGAACATGTTTGTCGATGAGTACGGCGCGGACGAAGCTGGGAAGCTCGCGCAAGCGATGAACATGCGTGGTCCAGTGGTGTGTCGCGTGAACGCTGCGAGAGGTGCTTCGAAGGCGGAGGTGATTGAAATGTTGAAGGCTGAAGGCGTCGGGGACATTGAAGACGCGTTTGCACGTTTAGTCCCCAGCGCGTTTTGGCTTAAAGACGGCGCGCCAGCGAACGGTGGTATTTATGGCTCAAAAGCGTGGATCGATGGGTACTATGAAGTCCAGGACGAGGGCAGTCAGCTCATCGCCGCGAGCGTGGACGCGGCTCCGGGCGACGTCGTGCTCGACGCGTGCGCCGGCAATGGCGGTAAGACGCTGGCGCTGGCGTCATTTATGCTCGGCGTTGGGAAGATATGCGCGTTTGACGTCGATAAACGTCGATTAAAGCATTTACTGGCGAATACTGAGCGCGCTCAAGTGGGAAATATCGTGGAGGCGCTCGAAAACATTGGAAGCCTCGACGAGCTCCCGGCGGCGTCGTTTGACGCGGTGCTCGTGGACGCGCCTTGTTCGAGCGTGGGCGCGCTTCGTCGTACGCCATCGCTGCGGTACACGCACGATGACCCGTGCGAACTCGCTAAAATCCAACTAGAGATTTTGCGTCGCGCCAGTCGATTGGTAAAACCAAACGGTGGACGATTAATTTACGCCACGTGCTCGGTGGTGTCGATTGAAAATCAAAAAGTCGCGCGCGCGTTCGAGGCGTATCACGCTGACTTTGCGCCGTGGCCATTCGAGACGCCCGTGCCGACATCACCAAATGTTGCACTCCACGAGCACGAACGATTATTACTCCCGCACGTGCTGGGTACGGATGGATTTTACATTTCGCGTTGGAAACGCGACTAGAATAGGAAACTATGTGCGAATGCGCTAGAGTTGGCTACAGACTATAGTACTACTTAGCTTTTGAAATAGAAGGTTACGCCGTTAGACGAAGTTTAACGAGCATGTCGAGCTCGTGTATGTATTCGCTCCCATCGGTGAGGTCACGAACGAGCGAATCAAGCGCCTCGTTGCCGACGACGAGAACGTTGGCGCGTCCCGCTAACGCCGTAAATCGACCGAGAATCGATACATCTTTCACGTGCGCGCGCGCCCACTGCACGTAGGCGTTTAAATCGAGCTTGAGTTGCACAGCGGCAGTTGTGCTGTACTTGAATCGACACACGTGCATGAAAATCAACGCGTAGAAGCGTTCGGCAATCTCATCCAGGAGCGTGTCAGCGTTGGCGGCTTCGAGCGCTCGCTTCGCGAGCGCGGCGACGCCGTCAAGCACCAACATTACGACTTTGCAAGCATCGGTCTCTCGTTCAGCAAAGCGCGCGAAATCTGTCGAATGTTGATACGCACGGAGCTTGATATCGATGAGGTGCACGGCGCGTTCGGCGACGGCGTCAAAGACAGTCGACATGTTCCGGCTGAGCTCGTCCTGCACAGAGGCGAACGCATCTGAGACACCGGTGACGTGCTGAGCACGTTTCAACCATGTTCCGATGCATTGTGCGGTGCGTAGCAGAGGCTGGAATGCTTGCGTGTTAGCATCGTCAATCGACGTCGTCGCATCGAAGCGGGTGCTCGAAGCTGTCGCCGCGACAATGGCGTCATTCACCCTTCGCTTTGACAATCGAAGCACTCTGGAGAGGAGTGTTTGCATCAGCGTCGCCGAAGCGCGGTCTAGCGCGGTCACATCGAGACATGTAGCGCATCTACGCATTGCTTCTTCGTAGTTTGTGCATAAAACGTCGATGGCACGGTCCTCGTCCGCGCTTGCGGACAATAAAGCGTCGTCATCTGGCGCCAAATCTAAACACGAACATTCATCATCCACGAGCGACGTGCATGCCTCGCCGAAAAAATCTGCACCCATGATGAGCTGTACGTTTTTATCATCCTTTGAGAGCTCACGAATCAAACCATTGGTTTTCTCGAGCTCACTCAACGTTAGCGACGTAAACGACAAACGCTGGCGAAGCGAATCAATCGTCTTGAGCTCTGTCGAAAGTAAAGTCTCAATGATATCACTCACGCGCTGTTCGGCGACGCGACGAACGAGCGCACTTAATACCACGTTCGCGCGGTCTCCAAACGCGCCGGCAATGTGTGTGCGGAATTCTCTCGACAGCATGGCGCGTATGTTTTCATAAAACGCGCAGTAAATCGTTTCGGCTCGCGAATCGCTCTCGCCAGTAATCACAGCACGCTCCACGATATTACGCACAGCGAGCGCGTCTTCTATTGACTCGTGAGAAATAAACATCGCTCGACTCGCGACGTATCTCGAGACGACGCTTGCGCCGTCGTGAAACGTCCAAAGCGCGTTTACAGCCGTCGACATGGCGTCGACATTCGCCGCGTCGAGCGCGTCGTCAAACGCCCTTAATAACGCATTCTCCTTATCCTCGCAATACTCTTCGAGTGCGCTCATCGACTGACGAATAATACGCGCGACGTCTCCGTCGTTCGTCGCGTCGCATCCGCTCGCGTCAACGCGCGCGAGACATTCCAACGCTTGTCTCGCGAGCGTCGCCGCCTCCGCCGTTCGGTCGGCGTCGACGAACACCCCACCACACGCCAATCGCACCGCTTTCTCCCGCCCATGCGACGCGAACGCGATCACGCACTCTGCTATATCGGCTAAATCATCCAGCGCGTCCGCGCGCTCGAGCGCTCGAGCGCTCGAGGACGACGTCTCGAGTACGCGCGCCTCCAGCGCGAGCTCCGCGCGACGTCTCGCGCGCGCCAGCTCCGCGCACAGCGCATCCCTCGTGCGCCCAGCGGTCGCGCGAGCGATGTCCCGCACCGCGCGCTCGCTGGACTCCATCGCCGCGGCGTTCGTTGCCGATCGAGCCCTCGCACTCGCCGCGGCGCGTCGAGCATCGTCGCGGAGCTTAACCAACTTTAATTCAGTCTCTTCGAGCGGCGTCGACGCTGACGCCGACGCCGACGCACACAATCGGTGCATGATTGTCGTAGACATGTATACGCCGTCCGTGACGAGGGCATCGATGTCGTCGACGCCATCGAGTGCGCGCTCTATCGCATCCATCCGCGCGCCGCGAGGCGAGGTGTGAAGACGACGGTTGAAGGAATTCAAGTTTAATTACAACGCATTCGGCGCATTAGGTACCGAGAAACAACAATACACGTACTATAGTAAGTATGTCAACTTTCCATCGCAGCGGGAAACATCACTCGATCCTCGTATGGATGCATGATACGCTTTTCTTGAGCGAAATGTTTCCGCCAGTCGTCCCGCGCGAGCTCGCGCAGCCTGGCGTCGTAATGTAATTGCGCCCAACGCGCCTTGCCACCATCGCTTTCCATGTCACGACGAAATTGCTCACCGATTTCTTTACTAATAGTGCACAACGGCGAACCGGTGGACATGGCGATGACTTGCACTTCCGCCGCGCGTTCGAGATAGTACAAGTCGTCAAACGCTTCGGCGACGCTCGCGCCGCACACGATAACCCCGTGGTGCTTATGCATCAACACCCGCTTATCACCCATGACGCTCACCAAGCGATCGCCTTCGGTGTTGTCCAACACCAAACCATTAAATGCGGGATCGTACGCGATATCATCCGCAAAACGCAAGGAATTTTGATGACACATCGCGAGCTCAAAGCGCTCGACGCAGCACAGCGCGCTCGCGTACGGCATGTGCGTATGCAACACGCACGCGTGTCCAGCCTGATGAATCGCCAGATGAATAAAAAATGCCGTCGCATCAATCTCACCGCGTCCTTCGATGACGTTACCCTTGACGTCAATCATCACCAAGTTGCTCGCGGTGACTTCGCTCCACGCCAACCCGTACGGCGCGCACAAGAACCTATCGCTCGCCCCGGGCACGAGCACCGTCAAGTGATTACACACGCCCTCGTTGAACGCGAATCTATCGCACAGCTGGTACGCCCCCGCGAGTTCGACGCGCGCGCGCCACGTCGCGGCGTCGTACCCAGCGGGCGCGGTGCAGTCGACGTTGGTCCAGGGCGCGCGCGATTCGCGGTCGCCCAAGCGCGGGTACGCCGTCGCCGTCGGCGGCACGGTATCCATGACGCGCGTGTGGGTCCGTTTGATCGCGCGTTCGTTCGCGGTGGCGCCGTCGAGTCGCCGCGCGCGCGCGCGCGTGAGGTTGTGCCGATACGTGCGACGCGCTTTTCAGGCACGGCGCCACATCGCGCCGACATGTCGCTCGACGTCGATGGCGACGAGGTCGAAGACCAGGTACGGCGATAGAATGCGCGCGTTCATCGCCAACGGCGCGGGCGCGAGGGGCGCCGCGAGATTGCGCGCGCGCGCGGCGCGGATAAAGCGCACCGTGCGGCGCGGCGGCGCTTTTTTGACGCGTTTTGCATCTTGTGCGAATGCGCGACGGTGACGGGTGACTGACGATGACGAACGATGGCGCGAACGCAGGCACACGATGCGATGAGACGCGTCATTGAGCGGCTGGAGACGTTGAAGCCTGGTGATGAGCGACGGGAGTGTTTATTGGTGCTCGCGCGATTGATTACGCAGAGCAGCCGGTCGGCGGTGAGCTACGGGGAGTCTTTAGGCGCGCGAGCGCCGCTGACGCGCGCGCTGAATTGGGGAATGATGAATTCTGATGAAGAACTCATGGATGCGTGTGGGGCGGCGCTCGGACGGTGTGCGGAGCCGGCGGTGAAGACTGTCGCTGTGGAGCTGAAAAGCGTCCCGGGGTCGCAAATCGGCCAAGCGGCGGCGCGAAAGCAAGGCGTGCTTGAGATTGCGTTGCCGGTGTCTTTGAGCACGATTCGCGTGCATGAAAGTTCATGGGACGACGCCGGGCTGGCTTGGCGCGTGTGGGGAGCGAGCCAGATTCTAGGGCGTGCCATCGACGCCGCGCCCGAGCTGACGCGAGGCAAATCGTGCTTGGAAATCGGCTCAGGGTGTGGATTTACCGCACTCGTAGCCGCGCGTGCGGGCGCGTCGCGCGTTGTGATAAGCGAAGGCGCGCCAGGGGCACTTCGCGCAATTCGGCACAGCATCGCGGATTTGTTGCCAGAAGAATCGGCGCGGACGTCGGCTGCTTTTTTAGATTTTCGCGACGACGAAGACATTCTCAACGGCGTTGTGTCGCTGGACGAGGCGCGCACTGGCGAAGCTAGACATTGGGTGCATAATCGTAAAGCGGATGCAAAATTGGAAACCACGGATAATCGCGTATCCGTGGAAGACGTCTTTGATGTCGTGCTCGCCACGGATGTGATTTATACTGAGGAGCACGTGTCGCCACTCGCGGCGTGTTTGGCTCGACGCGTCGCGCAGACCGGCACCGGATACGTCATGAACGCATGCAGACACGCCGGGTTATTGACGCACTTTATCACATCAGTAATCTCTCACGGCATGCATGTGCAAGTGAGCGCCATAGAACGGTTCGAAGGCGAAGATTTAGCTGAGTGCCAAGGCGGACATTTACACAGAGATTTACCGGAACACACCGAGCAATGGTGGTGCGAAAGCGCCATAAAGCTCGCGAAATTCGATGAATGCATCATTGTTAACGACGTGTCATCAACAACGTATGATGCTGTCGCCATGGAGGCGCTCATCACGACCCTCGAAGGTCGTTTCGTGCTTTTAAAGTTGTCGCACGCGACGTAAAGATGCGTAACCGCCGTAGTCGACATCCAGACGTACGCGCGCGACGCTTCACAAGTCTGCCGACTGCTTCGTGAGCGATCTATTATTATTATTAGAACTTAGCACACCCTCACATTCTTTCGAACGATTAAATCACGTCGTATGTAATCATAGATATTATTTACTTGTACATCCGTCCCGTCCCGTCCCTTCGTCCCTTCGTCCGTCGGCGAAACTAAACAAATAATCCAAAAGTTCAATCCCCGCAGAATTCGACGCGCGGCATCACGTCGCGCACGTGCGCGCACGTGACGCTCACGAAACACAACGCCACTGTGTCATGCGCTCCGCCGCTCTCTTTCGCGCGCTGCTATTCCTCGCGTTACTCGCGCAGCACCCGTGCGCGGTGCGTTCCGGAGGCATCGATTTAGAAGTCGACTTGAACGAAGAACACAGCGACAATTTACGCTCGCTCGTGAGCGGCATCCAATGCGGCGCGTGTAAAGCGGTCACGCGCGAAATCGCAGACACATTCAGCGCGGTCGCGGCCAAGCACAAGCAAGACGCGGGCCCGACAAACGTGTTCGGGTCGCGATACGTGAGCTTGTTCGCCCAGACGCTCGCCAAGGAGCTCACGGCGATGTGTTCCGCGAACGGGGCGATCGAAAATAAATGGGGGTACAGTAAGAAAGGGGCGGAAAATATCATTACCACCACTCGCGTGTTCGATCGATTCGGCACAAACTTAACCAAGGAGGAAACGAACACGATTCAGATGACGGTGTACGGCTTGGGGGTGTTCACGAAAGTTGAAGAGGAACGGTTTCACTATAATGGCCCGCCAGGAAGCGAAGTTCGCGGATCGAATAATTTTTCGCTCCTCTCAAATACATATCAGCGCTCGGTGTTGAGCGAGGCGTGCGCGGCGGTGACGGATAGCTTGGAGTTTGACGAGTACATCGAAAAGGCGACGAAAAATCTCGAGGAAGGCTTTGATTTCACCGCCCAGCACGTGTTATGCTTGGATTTGAATTATTGCAAGATTAAAAACTACGGCAAGGGGAACAAGAAAAAATCCATCGAACAAATCATCGATGAAGAAACCGGGCAGGTGATGTACGAAGTCGAGGACGACGAGCAGCCGACATTTATCGACCCCGCCGCCGCGATGGACGCGTCGGGCAAGGATGAATTGTAAAACGGGCGAACCGACGTGGCCGACCATAGGCGGAAACTCTCTATTAGCGATGTAAACTATTGAATTCACACATGCACTTTTTACATTTTCCCTATCGAAGGCGCGAGGCGCACGTGCGCGTCGCCTATGCCGTCCATCCGCCGATACCGGGCGTCGACGGAGATAACTTCTCTTGATAGATCGCGCCAAAATTGAATTTCCACCCATTTCGCCACCTTACACCGCGCCGTGCATGCGACGGGCGCTGACAAACGTTTTGAACGCGACAATTTACACAACACAAGTCTTCTCGCACGCGTCAAGCGGTGCGACTGCGCATTCGACGTCGATACTGGCGACGAATCGTGCGAACCTACGACTGGGGAGTGTGAATTGTCGCGGGATCATGACGATGCACGCCGCCACAGCCACTGGACACACGACACCGGGGGCATCGTGCGCACGTCGTGTTACAAATCGGCGCATTCGACGCTCGAATGCGCGTTTAGCGAGTCGAAGCGCGAGCGGTCGAGGTAATTCTTTGCTCGATCGTGGCCTCGACTCGAGCTGGCGAGCAGAGTTTACGCGTACGTTTGCGATTAGCACTGCATCACAAGAGGTCTCCGAGCAATGGTTCGATGAAGAAGATTCGGATTCAGACGAGGATGATGACTATAGAAGCGGTGCGGTGATTGTGCGAGCAAATGGCACCAAAGGCTTGGCGACGACGAAGAACACAAACAACGGGCGCATCGGCGGAAGTTGGAAGAAAGCCCTCGGAGACTTTGAGCTGAAGACGAATCAAAGCGCCGCGAGCACGAGTGGTAAGACTACGGCAACGCCGAGCGAAGAGGGTGACATCGCCACTGGTTTGAGAGATGAGGTGCAAACGGTGGAGACGGTGGCAGAGGCTAAACGCGTGTTGAAGATTTTACTCGCCAACATCGGCACAGCAGACAGGCCTTTATACCATGCGTGCGATACAGAAGTGTCGCACATCGAAGTTTCCGACCAAACACCCGTCGGTCACGGTCAAGTGACGTGCTTTTCCGTGTTTTGTGGTCCTGATGTAAATTTTGCTCCCGATGGCGAGAGCAAACGCAGCTTGCTTTGGGTGGATACCATGCGCGGCGGCGATGGAGTTTGGGAAGTCTTCAAAGAGTACTTTGAGAACCCGGACGTGAAGAAGGTGTGGCACAATTACAGTTTTGATCGTCACGTCGTAGAGAACCACCACGGGATTCAGCTCGCTGGATTCGCCGCGGATACGATGCACATGGCGCGTCTGTGGAACTCAAACAGAAAGCTCGACGGAGGCTACAGTTTAGAGGCGCTCTCCTCCAGCGCAGATGCCATGAGCGATTGTGCGGAAATGCTCGGCGCTGGTGCGGAGATGATGCGTTCAAAGCGAAGTATGAAAAAGATTTTCGGCAAGGCCAAGCTCAAGAAGGATGGAACGCCCGGCAAGACGATGATTCTCCCACCAGTGGAGGAAATTCAAGAGGACCCCGAGTCGCGCGACAAATGGATTGAGTACTCGGCTTTGGATGCCCAAGCGACGTGGTTCTTGCGTGAATCACTCGAAGCTAAGCTCCGTGGGATGTCCTGCGAGGCGTGTTCGATCTTGACCAGCAAGCCTGGCTTCCGCAAGTGTACGACTCTTTGGGATTTTTACACCTACTACCTCGCTGAGTTTGGGAATTTGCTGACGCAGATGGAACGCAACGGCTTGCGTGTGGACAAAGATCACTTGGCTAACGCGGAAAAGATGGCGCTCGAGGACAAGAGAGTGGCAGAAGACTACTTCCGAAACTGGGCGGCGACGAAGTGCGAAGGTGCGAAACTCATGAATGTCGGTTCTGGCTTGCAAGTGCGTCAACTTTTGTTTGCCGGCGCGAAGAACAAACGACGGGATAAACCGGGCGTGGAATTAACTCGCGAGTTTACGCAAGAGTCCACGGAGTGGTTGGAGTGGGACAAAGCCGGTCGCGAAGGGAAAGCGCCTAAAAAGACGATGAAGTTGGCGCTGCATGGTATCACAAAGAAGCCCATTCAAGTGATGACGTACACCGCCACTGGTTTGCCCGCCGTCAGCAGCGTCGTCTTGCGCGCGCTGGCGGGTAAACCTGGCGCGGCGAGAACCATTATGGATAACTGGGACGAACTTCCTGATGAGGAGAAAACTGAGGAGAAGCTAAAAAAGCAGTGTGGCACAGCATTTGATGCGTTTGGTGGCGGTAAGGATGGTGTCGAAGCGTGCGCGGCGATTGACGCTTTGAACGACGTCGCGGCGATTGATACTTTGTTGAGCAACTTTATCATTCCTCTTCAAGGTGACGATATCCGCGGGCCTGAAGGTCGTGTCCACGGAGCATTGAATATCAATACAGAGACAGGTCGTCTCTCTGCCCGACGTCCGAGTTTGCAAAATCAACCAGCGCTTGAAAAGGATCGATACGGCATCCGCAAGGCGTTTAGAGCGGAGGAAGGGAACGTCTTAGTCGTAGCCGATTACGGGCAGCTCGAGCTCCGCCTTTTAGCTCATATGGCGGACTGTAAGTCCATGCGAGAGGCGTTCGAAGCCGGTGGTGATTTCCACAGTCGAACCGCGCTCGGCATGTACCCAAACATCAAGAAGGCCATGGAGGCTGGCGAAGTGTTGCTCGAGTACGGGGATCAAGAAGGCGAAGACGATGGTAATCGCCCACCGTTGCTCAAAGACATGTTCGCCAGCGAACGTCGTAAAGCTAAGGTGCTGAACTTTAGTATCGCGTACGGTAAGACGGCGCACGGCTTAGCTAAGGATTGGGGCACGTCTCTCGAAGAAGCGGCGAGCACCGTCGCGCTCTGGTACAGCGACCGACCTGAAGTTCAAGAATGGCAAGAAGTTCAAAAGAAGCTTGCCATGGAGAAGAACTTGGTGCGCACGCTGCTTGGTCGCGTGCGGAACTTACCCGATGCGTCGAGCAAAAACGACGCGTTCAAGTCGCACGCGTTGCGCGCGTCCATCAACACGCCCATCCAAGGTGGCGCCGCCGATATCGCCATGTTAGCCATGCTTCAAATCCAACGTTGCCCGAAGCTTAAAGCGCTTGGGTACAAACTCCTGATGCAGATCCACGATGAAGTCATCCTTGAAGGACCTGAAGAGCACAAGGATGAAGCATTGGCGCTGACAAAGTATCACATGGAGAATCCTTTCCCTGGTCACGTCAACTTGCTCAACGTCGAGCTCGCGGTAGACGGCGACTACGCCAAAACCTGGTACGAGGCCAAATAGCCAAGTAACACCCTCTTCAAACTTTTGTATTATCATTTTACACGCTGTAGCTTTTACTAATCAATTGCATTCGAACAGCCCGCGGTGGCGACGCCCGCGATGAGATGCAACGCTCACCAATCAAAATCAATCACGCGGTGAGGGACAATCGTCATACCTCGACGCGCGCGCGCGTTGGACGCGCGTTTGCACGCACACACACACGCGCACACACGCGCACACGTGCATCGCGCGCCGCGCGCGATGTCGCACTACGCCGCGCCGAGCGAAACCGCCGCAGCCGCGACGACACACGCCGATGGTGGCTACGACGAACACTTTGCTCGCATCACCCACGAGCTCGATACGCTCACCATCGACGATCACGGCACGCTCGTGGATAACTTACTAGACGACGGAGATGAGTATGGTGATGACGATTACGACGACGAGGAGGAGGACGACGACGAGGCGGAAGGTGCTGGACGAGGCGCTGGGTCTGAATTCGCGTGCTCGTACTGCGGGATATCAAACACAGCTTGCGTCGCGCGGTGCGTGAAGACGAATAAGTGGTTTTGCAATTCGCGCCAGAATGGATTACCAGCGAGCTGTTTGGTTTTTCACTTGGTGAAGTCGAGGAACAAGGAGGTGCGCTTGCACGAGGCGTCGCCGTTGGGCGATATGGTTTTGGAGTGTTACGTCACGGGCGCAACAAACGTGTTCAATCTTGGGTTTATCCCATGCAAGGATGAGAACGTGGTGGTTCTAGCCACTCGTGATGCGGCTGCGAGTAATCCGGCGGTGCTGAAGGAGCTGAACCTGGATTTAACGCTGTGGGAGCCTCTTATTTCAGACAAGGTGTTTTTGCCGTGGTTGTTGAACATCCCAGAGGAGAGCGAAGTGCAGCGCGCACGTCACGTGACTGCATCGAAAGTATCTCGTTTGGAAGAGTTGTGGAAAACGAATCCAGATGCGACGTTGGATGACATCGAGCGAGATGCACAGGCTGATGAGCTAGTGCCGGCTGCGCTGCGTTACGAAGACGCATACTTGTATCAAAATACTTTGGCACCGATCGTACATCGAGAGGCTGAATACAACAAGCAGCAACGGCTCAACCAAACGAAAGATAACGCCACCATTCGATGGGATGTCGGGTTGAACAAGCGAAGAATGGCGTATTTCTGCTTCGCTCCAGACGAACACGTGGTGCCGGTTACTCTAGGTAACGTGTTGAAACTCTCCCTTGATAATGGTGCAGTGCAGTGGGAAGGCGACGGTGTCGTAGTGAAGTTTACCGCACAGGAAGAAATCTGTATCGAAATGAATCACACGGACGTGCCTTTAGAATTCACTCATGGCTACACTATAAATTTCCTGTGGCAGGCGACGAGCTCTGAACGTCAAAAAGCAGCACTGACCTCATTTGCGGTAGATGAAACATCTGTTTCGGCATACATTTATCACAAACTGCTCGGGCACGAAGTCGAAGAGCAGCGAATGGAAGTTGAATTACCCAAAAAACTAAACGCACCGGGATTACCCGAGTTGAATCAAAGTCAAGGGCAAGCAGTTCGACAGGTCTTGACGCATCCGTTGAGTTTGGTGCAAGGTCCGCCTGGAACGGGTAAGACTGTGACGTCAGCAACGATAGTATACCATTTAGCAAAACGCGGAAACGGCCAAGTCATAGTTTGCGCGCCATCGAATATTGCTGTGGATCATTTGGCTGAGAAAATTGAGAAGACGGGCCTTCGCGTTGTGCGCATCAGCAGCAGGAGTAGAGAGCATTTAGTGTCATCGGTCGAGCACTTGACGCTTCACTACCAAGTTGCAAACATCGGGGGACCGACGCACAAATCATTTCAAAAACTACAACAGCTGAAAAATGAGTTAGGCGAGCTTAGCGCAGGCGATGAAAAGAAATATCGTGCCGCTCAGAAAAAGCTTGAGCGAGAAATCCTTGAAAACGCTGATGTGATTTGCACAACGTGCGTTGGTGCGGGTGACCCACGATTGGCGAATTTTCGCTTTCGTATGGTTTTAGTTGATGAGTCCACTCAAGCCGTCGAACCAGAGTGTTTGATTCCTCTCGTCATGGGCGCGAAACATGTTGTTTTGGTTGGCGACCACTTTCAGCTGGGTCCAATCGTGACGTGTGCCGCAGCCAAGGCAGCAAACCTCACGCGATCGCTTTTCGAACGTTTAATTGATCTTGGTGTGGCGCCATATCGATTACAGATACAGTATCGTATGCATCCAAGCTTGTCTGAGTTCCCGAGTAACATGTTTTACCAAGGAACGCTGCAAAATGGAGTATCCTCGCACGAGCGCATGCTGTCGCACATCGATTTCCCGTGGCCAGTACCGACGAAACCCATGATGTTCTGGAGTCAAACTGGGCAAGAAGAGATGAGCGCGAGTGGCACATCCTTCTTAAATCGCGCGGAGGCAGTGGCTGTAGAAAAGACTGTGACTCACTTGTTAAATGCTGGTGTTAGTCCGGATCAAATAGGCGTGGTCACGCCTTACGAAGGACAGCGCGCGTACGTGACACAACACATGACCCGTGTTGGCATTTTGCATCCATCGTTATACAAAGAAATTGAAGTTGCGAGCGTGGATTCATTCCAAGGTAGAGAAAAGGATTTCATTATTTTGACGTGCGTTCGTTCGAATGAGAAAACTGGTATTGGTTTCTTGAGCGACCCGCGCCGCTTGAACGTTGCGATTACGCGCGCACGTAGTGGTTTGATTATCGTAGGTAACCCGAAAGTCTTGAACAAGCAAAAGTTGTTCCACGAGATGTTGCAGCACTTCAGACAAAATAACTGTCTCGTTGAAGGTCCATTGAATGCGCTGAAGGAGTGCATGGTTCCGCTTCCCTATGCGAACGATATCGAGGACAAAGATCCTTGGGAGCGGTTCAATCGAGGAGGATTCAACCGTAGAGACGGGGGTCGTGGGAACAAAAAGCGTGCAACCGGTGACGTAATGCAATATCCCACGCCTGAATTCCCCAGACTCGGCGCCGGACCGCAGTACGGCCGATGGGGCAACTATTACCACGATACCGACCTTCAATCAGAATCAGAGTACTCTTACGCTCGCAGCGAGTCAGAGTATAGCTATCAGCCGAGTGAAATTGACGTACGGGGTCAAGGAGAAACCTACGAGTACTAGAGTAAATTAGCTTGTTGTCAACCACACTCGTTAGTCCAAAAACGTCCCCGAGGCTTCGCGACTGCTTCAGAAAGCGGCGGAGATGCCCATCCCGCGCGTCTTACTCACCACCACCGAGCCATGTGCGTTGAAACAAGATCAACTACATCGACCAAAGTCTTCCGACGATGTCACAGCAGCGACGTCGTCCGAGTCGTCGTCTCGCACGAACAGTGAAAAGTTGTCAGGCGCGCGGGGCCGCGTCCCAAACATCTTCTGGCGCGCCGTTCGCATGGATGATCTTCGCGCGCAGCCAAACTTTGAGGCATTACCGGAAGAGGCAGACGTCACGCTATGCGGTCGCGCGTCGTTCGCGTACGTGCGACAGGGGACGGAGACCTGGGACGCGTTGCACGATGGGCGCCTGACGACTGGCGTCCTCAACGCGGCGCTCGGTTTTAACGAAGACGGCGTCAATAAACGCGCGCTAGGCATGGGCAAGCACGGAAGAGGCGGGCACAGGGCTATTCTCAATGCATGCGCGCGCATAGGTCGGGCAAAATGGATGGATGACGACGTAGATGAAGCCGCGGCCGCGGAGGCGGAGCGACGCAACGCAGAGGCTTTAGCTCGGTGTAACGCGGCGTCGGACTCTAGTGACGATGAAGACGACGACGACGACGATGAAGAAGACAATAATAATGATACAATTACACGCGCCGATGACGCGTCTACTCCGGTGATCGCCGCCGATGCTTCAGCGTTGGATGTATTATTAGCGTCGTTGTCCATGGCCAAGCCGAAAAAGCCAAAGCCAAAGAAGAAAAAGAAGAAAAATGGCAAGAAAAAGTCGCGTGGAAAGAAGAACCGCGCGGGCGGGGACGACGCACACATGCTAAGTGATGCCCAGTACTGTCGCGCGCTCGCTCGAGGAGGTGAACAGTCCATTCGCATGGCGTGGGGGAGCGCGCAAGAGGCGTCGACGTTGTGCTCGCTCATGTGCTACTTCACCGGCGCCACGGTACACGAAGCGGGATTATGCATGCTCGACCCGGCGTCCGTGCCCGAAGAGTGGTGTGTCGGTCCGTTACCACCAGTAGGCGCGTCTCCAGATGGTATGATCACACTCAGAGATGGCGAACGGCTCGTCGTAGAGGTTAAGAATTCTTCCCCGTTTCGCGAAGTCCCGGGGTCGTTCATCGTCTTTGACCGAGACCCGTACGATTCCCCGCCAGCCTATCACATGCCGCAAGTACAATTAGAAATGGCTGCCACGAAGACGCAGTCAGCATTTCTTGCCATGCAAAGTGCGACGCGTGGGATTCGTATATTTAGAATTGAGCGCGATGACGAGTTCATCGCGGCGATGTTGCGTAGAATTTCTCGTCTCTACGTCTCCTTCGCGCTCAAGGGCAAAGAACCTCCGATGAATTGGGAAGTGCACTCGAGCGAGCATAAAAAACTCGTCGCGTCGGCGGTTCGCATCGCACGAAATGCGAGCGTGTTCGGCGTCATTCCGCAAGGTTTACTGCCGGAAGATGGATCGATAACCGTCGACGCGAATTGTTTCCTGCAACGTTAAAGCGGAGGCGGCGGATGAAGCGGTGTTGTGTTGTGTTGATTGCGACGCGCTTTTACATTACCAAAAGTGTACAGCAGACGGACATTAATAGTAGTAGTAGTAGTAGTAGTACTTTTGTTAGTGGCAGTTTTAGTAGTAGCAATAGTAGTAGTAGCTTCGCAGCTGCGGCACTCGTGGATACGAGATTCAAAAACGCGCGACTCGCGCGCGTTACGCGACGACGAGCGTCGCCCCAATCCCTTCGTCTTCGTCTTGATCGCTCTCTACAAACTTGCTGTTCGTAGCGGCGAGAAGGGACACGACTGAAAGCGCACTGAGCACTGCGAGCGTGCAGAATAGCGCGCCCCAGCCGTATTTTTCGGCAATATACGCCGTGAGCGTGCCTTGCAGGACGGCGCCGATGGACCCCATACCGTTGACGATGCCCGCCGCCGTCCCGAGAACTTCTTCACCGTAACCCGCTTGTTCACAGCAGTCAGCGATTGCCGTTGAGCCTAGTAACGCATCAGGGCCGGCAACTAAGAACCCGATGAGTGCCATGCACAAACCATTCGCCCATATGCCCATGCCGCACGCGGTTTGGTAACCGCCGATGGCAAACGTGAGAATCGCGCAAAAGATGGCGCCGAGCATCGGACGTCGTCCTTGGAAAAATTTATCCCCGATGACGCCGCAAGACAGCCCACCGAGAACACCCCCTAAGTCGTACACACACGACAAGTAGCCAGCGATGGCTACAGACATACCAAACTCCTTGGCCAAGTAATACGGCAACCAAAAGAGCAAACAATATCTGACACTCTTGACAAAGAAGTAGGACACCATGAGCATTTTTAATCGAGGAATGCGTAAAACCTCGGTGAACGCGATGCCCGCCGACGCCGGCTCAACGTCAGGTGACCCTTTCTTCGTGTTCTTCAACGCCTCTTCACCGTATGTGGTGTTTTGCAACCACGGAGGATCGAGATTCATATTCGCTAACAAGAGAGACGTCACGAGCATAAACGCCGCCGGAATGGCGATGGACAAACGCCATCCCACCTTGGCTAATAACCAAGCCGCCAAAACCGTCGCCCCAGTGGCACCAACCTGCTGACTCGTCGCCCAAATCCCCATCGCCGTTCCACGCTCTTTCGACGTGAACCACGGATTGAGCAGTTTCACGTGCAACGGGTACGACGCGCTTTGCGCCAACCCGTTGATCGCCCACAGCGCCATCAACGCATACGGTAAAGCAATATACCCAAACGCAACGCAACACAAGAACGAAACCACTCCACCTACAATAATCACCTTCTTCGCACCAACCTTATCACCAATCGCAGGGATCACAAACTGCCCCAGCGCGTACGTCAACAAAAACGCGCTATCGATGAGCCCCACGGTTCCCGTGCTAAACCCGAGCGCGTCTTGCATGGGTTTCTTCACCACCGACATTGGTTTCCGCACAAAATACGCACTGCAATACGAAACAAACATCCCCATCAACGTCGCGCGCTGTAATCGCTCGACTTCATCGCGCGGAAACTCTTCTTCGACGACTCGAACCGCGCATTCATCCTCCTCGCACGCCTCCTCCTCCGCCCTCGGGACATCGTTCTCGGCATCCTGCATCGCCACCGGCGCCGCCGAACGCCTCGCCTCGCGGCGCGGCGCGAACGCCACGCCCCCGCGCGCGCGTCCTGCGCCCGCGATCGCCGCCACGTGGACCGCGCGCGAGACGACGCGCGTGCGCCCGCGGCACGCGAGACGAGGCGCCTCGAACGGTCTGCGCACCGCCGCGACGACGCGGCTCCGCGACGCCGTGGACGGCGCGGTGCGCGCAACCGTCGCGGCGATGCGCATCGTCGTCGTCGTCGTCGTCGCGTGCGTCGGTGTCATCGCGAAGGGCGCGCCGAGCGGGGCGCGGCGACGACGAGTGCGGCGGCGGCGTGGACGCGTTTTTCCAACGCCACGCAAGTGTGTGCCCAGACCCTACTGGGCGTGCTCGCAAAAAAAAAGATAGAAGGATGAGGAGGTTTGATGTGTGTGTGAGTGTGATATGACAACGATGTGTGTAGGGCGCGCGTGGTGTGGGTTATTGGCGCGGCCGTGGTTTCGGA
>Ga0222715_10002017_pt1 | contig 18875 bp, 21 predicted proteins | sample C33_9DmetaG_FD_165056 | JGI IMG/M metagenome (GOLD analysis project Ga0222715, IMG submission 165056) | Estuarine water microbial communities from San Francisco Bay, California, United States - C33_9D | ecosystem: Environmental > Aquatic > Marine > Unclassified | place: USA: California... | reverse complement strand
AGTAGGATTCCTTAATCGTTTCGATCTTCTTACGAAAATCTTCTTCAGTTTCAAACTCAACACCCTCTGCGAGAGAAGCAAGCTTCTCCTTCTGAGTCTCTGCGAGACCAGTAGCGCATTCGTTCACAATTTCCATTTTGACAAACTCACCAATACGCTTATTCAAAGTAATATTGGTGTCGATTTGCTCGTTGAGTTTAGCTTCCATCTCATCAAGCTCTTCAACCATGCCATCCAGCAGGTTGAATTTCTCCTCAGGCACAGTAAAGTTGTGCTCTAAGAAGAGACCTTTTAGACCGTTGAAGAACGACTCTGCCATATCAGTTTTAATACCATGCTCGACTTGGAGAGCATTCTCCTCCATCCAAGTCTTAGCGGCATAAGTCAGATAGTCGTCTACCTTCTCGGCCAATTCTGTTTTGATGCTCTCGACTTCTTCAGTCAGAGTAGCTTCAAATGCTTCTGTCAACGCTGCAACTTCAGCATTAACCTTAGCGGTTACTGCTGCTTCAAAGATTGTTGCTGCTTTTGCACGGAACTCTTCGCTGAGTTCTTCACCAGCGACAAGAGCGTCAACATCCTCAGTAAAGTCGTACTCGGTTTCAGCGAGGACTTCCTCTTCGCCATCTTCCGTTTCCTCCATTTTAGCGGATGCGTCACTTGGTTTGGTCGTAGGGGCAGATGCTTTACTTACTGCCTTAGCAGCAGAAGCGCCAGCGTTCTTGGTGCCCTTTGCACCTTCTTCAGAATCCGAAGTTACCGTGAGTACTTTCTGAGATTCGTCCTTGAGGTCGGACTTTTCTGCAGGTTTTGCACTCTTGGTGACGGGATTAGAACCTTCGGACACTTGCTCCATGTTATCTAACTCCTGTTGGGTCTCAGCCATTTGTTTGAACTCCGTTATGCATTAGCGTTGTCTGTATTTATTTATAAATCACAAACTCTTTAAAAACTGGGAGAACGCGGAAATTTTGCGTTCCTGCAAGTTAATAAGAGTTGCCTGGTCAATTTCATTCTTGATAGCAGCAATATGTGCTTCTTTCAGAATTCCATTGTCCCAAACCCATTCTTTTCCTTCCATGATTCCGTCAACAAATGCATCTGGAGCAGAAGGGTCTGCTACAATATCAGCAGCAGTGGCAAGCATGAAGTCATCAGCAACAACGTTGCATCCTTCTCTTTTAACCAAAGAACCCATGCCTCTGGAAGATACGCCAAGTTTGACGCCCTCATCGAGGAGGTTCTTTGCAATGTTGCCCATGGGGGTGTCAAGAATTTTCGCTCTACCAATGAAGTTGTTTCCATCTTCTCTGAGAGATTCAATTTTATGTGACACTCTGTCAAGATTGATGGAAGGACCATCGGGATGACCTAATTCGCCAAGAGCACGCCCCTTTTGAATGTAGTTCTCGTCGTATTTAGCAACTTCACGCTGTAAAGTTGGTAACTTATACATGCGACCGTTGCGGTTTTGAAGTTCCGCTTGTAAGAAGATTCCTTCAATGAAGTAATTCTTCTTGCCTTCTTTTTCCTCAGCGATAAATTCGACCTGAGTAATTTCTTCAGCTATCAGTTTCATTGTCTTCATCGGTAGTTTCTTCTTAAGGTAACTCGTCCGTAGGAGATTCATGGGGCATACGCCCGTCAACTTCTACATCTTCTACACCTTCATTACCATCAGGTAAATCATCTGCAAGTTCATCTGCAGCATCCTGACCAGTATCTTGTAAATCGAATCCCATACTTTTGGCAAAATCTAATTTGCGTGCTTTGATAGCATCGAAGGATGCTGCACCTAAAGCATCATTGATTGAATCAATCGCTGCTGCTTTTTCTCCACCAAAAATTTGATTTACAATTTGTTGTGCAATTTCGCTAGGCATAATAATACTCCCACTGTATATTATTTAGTTTATTTAGAATTCACCCCTGCGGGCATCACTGGGTTCTACTGCGGGGGGTTGTTGTCCGCCTGCTTCTGGTGCGGCAACTTCATTGCCAGCAGCCATAGTAGGATCCATTTCCGCTGCAGGATCAGCAATAATACCAGATTCCATTTCAGCTTCAATTTGTTCATCAATCTCCTTTATTTCAGTTTCAGTCTGCTTAAGAACTTGACGACGCATGTACTCAACAGAGAAATATTTTCCGACATAGGGGTCCATACTATTAACCTGATTCATACGCTCATTTCGAATTTCAATTTCTTTCAATTCGGTAAAATAGTTATCTGCAATAAAATCAAATTGAATATGCTCCTTCATTTCCTCCCATTCTTCGAGAGTCATAATACCCTTAAGAATGAGTTGGGTCTTAAGTAAATCTGTAAAGAGTTCGGAGAATCTCTTACGCAGACGTGCAATGAACTTCTGGAATTTAACTTCATCACGAGTAATTTCAGCAGCACGACCAATGTTGAAAGTCGTTTCTGTTTCTAAACGAGAGGAAGGAACGTTGAGTGCCTTGTACAGTTTCTTTTGGAAATACTTAACGTCTTCCAGCTCACCAAGATTCTGTCCACCAGGAAGTGTGGAGATTTCTGTTCCTCTACCGCCTTCACGACGAGGGAGCCAGAAGTCTTCTAGCATGGACATGAACTTCTTGTCGTCCTTAATCTCACCAGTGTTCGCATCATAAACCATCTTGTTACGATATCGACCCATAACTTCACGGAGGTATTGTTCCGCTTTATTTTTGGGAAGATTGCCAACATCAATATAGAAGATTCTACGCTCAGGTGCTCTACTCAAACGATAGATAACCAGAGAATCTTCAATCATTCTCAGTTGGTTGACTGCCTTAATCGCCTTGTGTAGGTGCGAAAGCACCATGTTTTTATTTAAATCTTGAATGCCAGAGTGGCAATAGCAGATGGAATCAGTGGTAATCTTCATACCCTGATTTGTGGAATTCTTTAACCCTTTGGGATTATAAAGAAAATACTCTGCTGCTTTCTGGGTAAGTTGAGTATTAATGTCAACGCCGCGCAGTTCCTCTGGGCGCTTTACTTCATACTCAGTGACCTTGCGAATCTTGCGAGGGTCAATATAACGAAGTTCTGAAAGACCTGCACGAGGATTCTTCGGGTCGATAATTTTGTGATAAAATAATCTTCCGTCAACGTACCAACGACGAAAGATTTCATACGAACGATTATCAAAATCCAGAAGTCTTAAGACCTCATGAAATTCATCACGAATTAATTTTTTAATTTTATCCGATGCCTTTAAATTGGATAGTTCAACCTCAACAGGAACATCATCAAAATTTCCACAAATAGTTTCGTTGACAATATCATCAACTGCACTATCACACTCGGGTTGCATTACCATCTCTCTATAACGAGAGATGAGTTCATGGTCATTACGAATAGTGCCGTCAAAATCGACAGAATATCCATAGTATCCGCCACCGACAATCGGTTGCGAACCATCCATATTATCCTTTTGAACAAAAGAAGGCCCCTTAGGGACCTTCTTCGCTCTTTCAAGTGAAAATCCGAAGAGCTGATTCGACATTATGTTATATGCTTATTGGTCCTGGTCTATTTATCAAGCATCCGCACCTGCTTGAACTGGAGTCCAGTACTGAGTCTGGAGTTCAACGGTGAATTCTTCGATTGCATCATTGCTTCCGAAGTCAAGGTCGATTGCAGCAATTGCACTTGGGAAAACGTTATAGAACTTGTAGGACTTAAGAATCTTAGGTGCCTCTCCGTTCTTAACATCGCGTGCTAACTGATGAACAGTCATATCAGCGAAGTAACCAGTTGCATCATCGGAATCACCGAGACCTGCAGCAGAAGTAAAGTTCTCGTTGTATGCTTGAATGCTGGATGCCCAAAGTTCAAACGCATTACGCAGAACAAAGTTACTATCATTTTGAATAGTAATTGTCCATGGTTCGAACGTTCTATCTCCAGCGATTTTCAGAACACGACCTCTAAAAGGAACTTCAATGACACCGATGTTGGAAGCGGGAAGATTTGCTGCACGAACAGTAAATTTACCCAGTTCAATTAGCGATGCATTATTGATAATACCTTGAGGGAAGTTCAAATCTACTTGGAATAGATTAGGACGAGCAAAGTCGGATGCGACATTTGCCTTAAAATCGTCAATTGTTCCTCTTTTTGCCATTGGTTTAAAATGTCTCCGTCTTTAATATTTAGACTAAGTAATATTTTCAGACAAAAAAAGAGGGTCCGAAGACCCTCAAATTATTTTGTATTTTATCAGGAAGCGACTTCAGTAAATGCAACACCAGTTCTGGTAGCAACGAATGTCAGAGTAATGTAGTTAATTGTGCGGGTGGGCTTAACGTAGATTTCTGCGTAGAACTCACCACGGTCAACTGCTTCTGCAGGGTTGTTGTCGCTGTCGCACTTAACCAGGAAGTCGGTTACGCCACGACGACCTTGAACATCACGCAGGTAGGGCTCAACGATGTTGAGGAACAGAGAACGTTGTGCTTCATCGTTTTGTTCGAACAGTTGGGACTTAGCAGCACCACTGATAACACGCTCGATGGTGAGGAACAGACGGCGGACGTTGATTCTGTCGAATGCAGAAGCAAATCCAAGAGCAGTCTTATCTCCGTAGAGAACAACACCTTGACCAGGGAACGAAACGATGGGGTTAACGCGAGCAGCATACAAGCGGTCACGCTGAGACTTGGTAGGAGTGAACGCGAGTTTGATTGCGTTTCTCAGAACACCACGCTGGAAACCAGCAGGCGAGAACCAAGGTTCTGCAACTTCCGTTGTCTGTAGGCAGAGACCAGCAACGTCACCGTTGCAAGGAACATAACGATAGACATCATTGTACTTATCGTAGATGTACTTGTAACCAGAATCAAATACCATGTACGAAGACGAAGGCAGTTGATCGAAGAAATCGATGATATTATCGGTTGCTGTTGTGGAATTAGCTACGCCAACTACATTTGCTCTACGAGGAGAAACAAATACCATGCAGTCACGACGCTCTTCAACAATGTTTACCAAAGAAGTAATTTTAGCAATTGCTGCAGCATCATCTGCACCAGAAGGACCAGCAAGGATGAAATCAATTTGCTGAGATTCGGGGTCTTCTCCGAGTTCGTATGCACTTACTAAATCAGTATTTGTAACGCTATAGTTACCACCAGATGTTGAATAGTCAGCACCATCGGTAAGACGATAGAACGATGTGGCATTGTTTACACTGCCAACTGTTGTACGTCCTGCGGGATAATCTTGAGAACCACCAGCAAAACGAACTAAGTTAAACTGACGAGCAGCAGCGGTTTGTCCCCAGTTACCATCGGAAGGGGTAGCAGTTGCAGCAAAAACGTCATCTTCATGACCACCCCAATAGAGGTACTCAGAACGCTGCTTGAGAACAGTTACATAGTAGTTGGTTTCACCAATCGAAGTTTTAGCATCAGATGATTTAGAAAGTCCGATAAAACGCTCAAGAACAGCACCAGTTGTACCAGTGATTTTACCATCAACGTCAACTACAACGATGTGAAGTTCGTCGTTACGACCACCTACATTACTTGCATAAAGACTTGTTCCAGGACGACCAGCAACATTAATCCAATTAAGACCAGGCAGATATTCGCGCTCAGTATACTCGTCACGAACAGAAGTAATAGTTGCGCTATTGCTATTAGTATCATCTACAACGTCGGTAGCAGCAAATGCAATGCTATCCTTATTGAGAGCAACATACAATTTACGCTCAACACCAGAACTAGCAATATCTGCAGTGTTGGATCCTTGAGTTACAACTTGACCATCACCGATGATACCTGTAACACCACCACCAGGAAGACCAATTTCAAGTTTCTTGTTAGCAGGGTCCCATGCAAGAACGTTTACGCTCTCTGGAGAACCCGTAATTGTAACAGTTGTTGCAACACCAGGAACGAAGTCACCAACAACATTTTCCAGAGTTAAGACAATGCTATACTTATAAACTTTAGCAGCAGCACCAGATGTTGCGGAGAGTGCTTCGTCAGCAACAAATTCCCAATCGTTACCAGCACCAGGAGCAGGAAGAACGGCAATTTGGTCTGCACCAGCGTCGGTCATGAATACGCCGATAGAATTACCCAGGGTGCCAGGAGTTCTTGCTGCCCAGAAGAAATTATTAGTGTTACCTTCAACACTAGATTCATACTGGTCGAGATTCTTAATCAGAATAGTATCGACAGAACCAGTTTTATCGGCAACCGCATTCTTTAAATTTGTAGAAGAAACACGAACAGCTTTAAGGGTTCCACCATAAGAAAGGAACTGCGAAGCAGTATACCAGTACTCATAGTTAGAATCGTTGGGTTTGCCAAAAACTTCGGCTAATTCTCTTTCATTAGAAACTTCAACGATTTGTTCTACAGGACCCTTTGTAAAAGGTGCTGCAATAAGACCGACGTTTGCGGTCGATAAAGTGGTAATAGTCGTTAGGTCTCTTTCCTGAAAGACTACACCTGGCGAGGATTGATTGGCTGCCATGTTTAAATTCTCCTAGAGGTAAAATGCCGTCATCGGGTTGTCTAGGATTATTTATATTTTTGAATCTTTATCTCCACTCCCACATATAGGATTTATCCCCGTATTCCGCAACCTGCCACACATCACCTTGAGCATCTGCAAAATACTCATCACCTAGTCCGTCATCCATGAAACCAAACGGAGCCATATCTTGTTCAATAGATTCTCTTTGGTCGTCATAGATTCTTTGACGCACATCATTATCATGCATCTCTTTGAAGTATGGTTGCATTGCCATCCACCCAAAGATAACAAGGCACATTGCTAGGTCATCGTTGCATCCGTCTTCTGCAGCAAACGACTGACCCTTGACAATAAATGTAGTTAACTCTGCAATCGTATCGTAGTCTGGAATAACGAGTTTGTCTTCCTCAATCAATGCTTTGAGGTTAGAACATCCAACCTGCTTCACAGCACTAGACATTTTGACACCCAGCTGAGTCTTCTTACCAGAGAATCCTTGACCTAACTGCTGTCCTGCACGACCACGCATTGCTGCCATCAGCAAGTTCTCATACTCTAAATCAAACTGGATAATGTCTGCTACTTGTCCTCCAATGTCATTTACTTCGCACAAGATGTAAGCATTATTATAGTTCTTTGCAACATCAACAATGATATTGGGGAATACGATAGGTTTAATCTCATTGTTCCTATAGCGTGCAACAACCTTGTAGGGCAAGGTAGTTGTATCCATAACCATAAACGCAGAATAGTCATTGGATGTACCTCTCGCAACGTCCACAGTTATGATATAATTATGTTCGGGAATTGCATTTTCATACAAGGCAAGACCCTTTGATTGTTTAATAGGGTCCACATAAGGCATTGTTCTCAGTTTACTTGGATTGATGAGTGTATCGACCGAACCTAAGAACTCACACTCAAACTCAACCTTGAACTGTGCTTCTGATGTGTTCTTGATAGTCTGCTCTTTCCATGCAGCATCACGCCCAGGAACTTGAGACCAATGAACCTCTGTTGGAATATATTCGTTCTTACCTTTCTCCGCATCATGCCAGAGTTTGTAGAACATGTTCATCCCATGAGGAGTAGAGATGATAATAACTTTTGTTGACTTACCTGATGATACAGTAGGATAAACAGAACTGAAAAACTGGTCAGCGATATGATTCGGAACGAACGCGAATTCGTCCAGAAAAATAACGTTAAAAGACATACCCCTGACGGCACTAGCCGAAGTAGATGCAGCCAGGATTTTGCTTCCATTTTCCAATTCCAAACTACCTCTGTTCCACTGGAGGATTCCTTGCTGGAGCCACTTGGGGAGGTTTTCATATGACAGTTGTAGACGACCTAACATTTCACGCGCAGTCGCTGCTTTGTTTGCTAGGATTGCTACGTTGACATTTTGATTGAACAAAACATACCAAAGAAGGTATGCAGTAACGACAGTAGACTTACCAGACTGTCTAGGAAGTTTTGCAATATTGAATCGGTTGTCATGGAAACTCTTAACCATGTCAACCTGAAAATTATACATCTTGAAAGGGATAACACCCTCGTCAAGAGATACAATTTTGATGTAATGAGTGACGAAGTATACTGGGTCTTCAGAACATTTCAAATACTCTTGTACTTGCTCTGGAGTAAACTCTGTAGCAACATTCGCTTTTTTTAAATTAGGATTACCTAAGTATACTTCTGTCGTACTCATATTCAATACCTTTTAATACCTTTAGTGCCAGTTGGGAATGTTGTTTCCATTGCCCAACATAGCAGCAGGGTAAAACCAAAAACAAATAATGTACTAATCATACTAATGTCCCATGCTGTCTGCGAATTTCACGCAACTCTTCAAAGTCTTTCTGCTTAGTTCCGCCATCGTATGCCCAGGCGTAACCTTCGTCAATCATTTGTTCGTTGAGTGAGGTGGTAGCGTCTCCAATATATAACCAACCGAGGAGACGACCGTATTTGCCCACACCACCAACAAGCTCAGTCCTAATAACAAGGTCGTCTTCTCCAGTAATTGCACCTTCCAACTTTTCTTTGAGCCAGTTTGTCGCATCATATCCAAGTGCTTTCTCCTCATCATCTTTTGTTCGCTTCTCTGGGGTGTCAACCCCAGCGACTCTAACTCTTTCTTTTTTATATAAATCAAAACCGAGATCAATCGTGACATCGATTGTATCGCCGTCGAGCACTTTATCTATGCTTGTCACTCGGAAGTTGTAACAACTCTTCCGACTTGGTGGTGTCATCGCTCCCATCGCGCATCTCCTTATATGCCATTCTTAATATATAGACAACACAGTATAGTGTAAATGCTAATCCGCATCCGAGAATTACAAATACACCTGGAACAAACTCTGGCATTATAGACAAGACCTCATCTTGGCATATGCAAAAACTTTTTCTGGTATATTGATACCTAATGCTTTTTCAAATCCTTTGAATCCAGGAGAGGAATTGGCTTCACAAATTTTATATCCGTCAGGATGAAATAGTAAGTCAACACCAGCAATATCAAGGTCAAGTACCTTTGCAACTTGAATAGCAAGCATTTCCATTTCATCGTCAACTTCATGTGGAGCACCTTCTCCGCCTCTAGAAATGTTTGCTTTAAATGACCCATCAGTTGCTGTACGTTGCATTGCTCCAACTACACGACCACCAATAACAATTACTCGCAAATCCCTTCCTTCAGAATGGGAAATATATTCTTGGATAATCATGCTAGTCTTACTATCCAGACTAGAAATTAATTCTGATAAATCTTCAAACTCTTTTGGTGTTCTGCAAAGATATACACCAGCACCATGACTGCCAGTAATAACTTTCAAGACACATGGAAATCCGACTTGTTTTTCCACCAACTCCGCTTTACATGGAAATCTAGTAAGAAGAGTTTTGGGAATAGGTAAACCTGCTTGCGCCAAGATTTGATTGGCATAAAGTTTATCCTTCGATGCCTCTATAGCAGCAGAGTTTGGAAGTGTTGTTACATTTAGTCTTTCAAACTGTCTGACAACACTGAGGTTAAAATAACCAGTACCAGACCCAGTACGAGCCAGTAGCACGTCAGGGAGAGGAACAATATCATTACGATATCGAATGGATTTGCGGTCATCTCTGGAAACGATAAGATCGATTTCGTCTGCGAAGACTAAAGAAAAATCGATACCATATTTAGTTGCTTCTTCTACAAATCTTTCTCGTTCGTAAGTTTCTGTTGTAAAGCGATTACCAAGCATCCAAAGTTTCATTTTCTATGCACATATGCAATCCCAAAAATCGGCACCATGACTAAAAGAAAGCACATGATACCGAGGGTATATGGATTATTTAGTGTCCAAGCAGCAATGTGTCCCATTAGAATAAAGAAATTAAAAACAGAAAAATGCCAAACATACACATGAAGAATAGTATACCTAATTGAACGATCTCAGGTTCCATAGTCTCCTAAAGTAAACGTCTACTTCATTCAATCCCTCTAGTGGAGCAGGCATTGTTTGTTCTGCCCAACCAGTGCAGAAATCGAGCATGTCTGCTGTAACTTTATCAACACCATACATCCTAGAGAACGATGATGCTGCAAAATGAAACCTCTGTCTAGTGTGCGGTGCCATTTCCCTTATAGTGTTCGGATTCATAGTAGTGCCCCTTCTTAGAACCGAAATAGATTGTAGTTAAAACAAAAGGCACCGCCACAATTAGCAGTGCCCGTCCAAGTAAGTGTTCCATTATCCAAAGTATATTACGGAAAGAGTGAAGACAAGAAAAATAATAATAGTAAATGACATCAAACCTATACCCGCCCAGATGACCCAATTGGGCATAGGTTCATTATTGTGATTATGGGTCTTCGTCATTCTTGAGTAATTCCTCAACTCTACGGCGCATGTTTTCTATGTCCCGTTTTATATAGCGTTGCGAATACCCATGATGCTGTCTTATTATCATGGTTCCCTGATAAAACATAGTTGCTGCAAATACTAGCAGCAAAACTATGCCGATTACTTCAGCGTGATGTCCATCCATGGAAGTAAAGGTGGTATAACTCCAACAAGTCTTAAGAGACCCTCCGCAAAAAGAGCAAGAACAACCCAACCGACGCACACAGAAATAATGCTAGCGTTACGGTTGTGGCGTCGAATTGCTGCATCGATCATCTCCTGTACACGTTCTTCAGTCAGTCTTTCTGGGGGTTCAATTCCTTTACCCCATTTCTTAGTAAAGTTAATCTTGGGGATGGTCATTTTCCAGTTGCTCCAGACGTTTCGCCCATGTTATACCAGATGTCGAACCTTTGCATGGATTTATGCAAGTTTCGTCACCAAGTTTATTGCAAACCAATCCAGCAAGGTCATGAGGATCGCCCTCTTTACCAGTACCAGACCAGTAATGTTGTCCGTTTAACCAAAGAGCTCCACACTTTGGACATTCCTTCCTGTCAATAGACAGGTCAGACATTTCTTTATCGTTTGCCATAAGTTTGATAGTGCTTGATGATGCTTGTTCTTGGTATGTTCAGTTCCTTTTCTAACTTTCTTCTAATGAAGAATCCTCTGAACAAAACCCATTGCCAACGCAACTCCAAGTCCGTATATGCAATCAATTTCATTGTGTTATCAACGCCAGCATATGCAACTAGTACAATGAAAATAGCAACAGTTAAGTAAAATGAGACCATTAGAGTATCACATTGATACAACAAGTATAGTACTATTTACCCAAAAATAGTGTTACACTATGTTAAAATGTGATAAGAATCCAATATAACCCATATAAATTCTCCTTCTTGCAACGACTTTCAGAGAATCTTAAGATATTACAAATAATTGCGTTATGTTAACGTTGCTCTAACCAGTTCAACACTGCTAGTGCTGCTTTGTTGGTGTTGGGGGAGGCACACTCAAGAGTGTAGATATCACTCACCGTTCCCAACGAACTTCTACCAATCTGTAGTGATGCCTTGTCGTCAAGATCAATCAGATTAGCACCACCACCAACAGTAAAACCTGAGAGAATAACTACACCACCACTAACAGCAGTCGCAGTAGTATTCACCTGAGTAATCGCATCTGGGTTTGGATGGTCTATCCAAGTGCCACCAGTAAGAGTTGGATTTTCTACCAGTCTCCAGAATACATTCGTATTATCGTTTGTTGCTACCTGTAGAGACCTTGGTAATACAATACCAGCAAGGTCGGTAGGTTTGAGACGCAAACTTAAAACAGGATAGAATGTATTTGCTACTGGCAGTGTAGTGCCAGAGATGGAGTTGGAATAACTAACAAGTGTGCCAAGTTTCTCTGGCTCTCCTTCTTGGGTGAGAGAGTTAGAACCTTGATAGATGTAATGAGTTCCAGCAGCACCAGTTACATTCTCTAACTCAACACGAATAGGAAGGAACGGAGTGGAGCACCAAACTTGATTTTGACTGTTTGCGATATTAAACTTATGAATAGTATGAGTTTCACCGTCAATAGTATAACTGAAGACTACTTGACCAGCACCATACCATTCATACTCAATATTGATCATCTGAATGGCAGCAGGATCAGCAGTAATCTGACTAGGACCATTGCCATCTAACTTATCACCATTCCAGTTGTCTCTAGTAACTCTGGTTTCTACTACACTACCAGATGCTTTACTGCGAAGAACGACTGCATAGGTGCCACCATCATCCTCAAAGAACGCACCATTATTTTCGTCATAGACACCAAATCTTCTGCGAACTCCTACTACTGGAGTCTCCAAACGAATAGCAAAGGATATTAGTGATGTTCTACCAGGAATATAACGCATTACATTTCTGGTCTGTCTGATGACCTTATCTCCAGCAGTGCTACCAACTGACATCACGATGTTGGAAGCACTGGGATTGTGAACAGCAGAAGCAGTGCCCGTAGTTGCTTCATCCCAGACATCAGATTCCTTACCATACTGGAATGTATTAAAGAATGATGTTTGGTATGGGGATGTTTTTAATCTATTCTTACCAGTAAACTGTGGTCTCCAATCAGTTTGCTCACCCCAATGGTCAGCAATATTAACTACTTCAAAAAGAGTTCTTTCTTGATTTAAGAAATCTTGGGTGTTCTTATTCCACTGTGCCATGAGTTAGAATGCTCCGTACTTATGACCCTCGCCATCGATCGTAACTTTGTTTGACTTGGTGATATTCAGTTTGCTTTTTTCTACAGGGTAGATTGCCTGAACCATTGCGCCAGGATATTCACCCTGAAGCATTTCTACCAACTCATTCTTGGTAGGAGAACCTTCCGAGACAAACTCAATGTTGTACAACTCGCCTTTATAGAGCACATCAGCAGTATAGGTTTCCCCTACCTGCTGAGGTTCTTCAGGTTGCGAGTTGATGTAGAGATTTCCGTTGAAATCTCCCGAGATGTTTACGGACTCGGATATAAATTCGTTGTAAGATTTCATCAGCAGTTCCACGCTCTAAGGGACTTGGACAGACGGTCATCGCCTGTATTATTGGAGGGTTTCTGTCTCTTACGCATACCCTTCATTCTCGCACAGAAAGAAGCACGACGAGGATTCCCTACTTTTTTGGAAGGTGCTTTAAGATCGCTTCCAGGGTTTTCTCTCTCATAAGATTTGCGTCCTTTCTCATTGAGTCCTCCTTCGGAGTTTTTTCCCGCTTTCTTTGTCCAGGCTGCTCCTTCATTTGTTTCCTCCATACTTTCGCAGGTGCAAGAACCTTTAGCACCAGGAGTTGTGCCAGGAACACGACGGCAACCTTTCCAACACTTCAGTGCTTTCTCCTGAAACTCTTGGAAAGATATTCCTTCCGACTTGTTTCCCCAGTTTGCAGCACCTTTCTCACGACACTTTACAAGTGCTCCAGATGCATATGCACTTGGCCAAACTTTATAACGACTCTTGACTTTCTTATAGCAAGCATCCTTTTCGCCCGCTTCCTCTTTAGTTACATATCCTGCAGCAGCATCCATGTTATGCTCGGTATCAGTAATCTTTGCTTGCATCCAAGCAGGAAGATTCTTTTCTTTTTTACCGAGTTTCTTCTTCAGTGCCTTAACATCTTTCTCAACGCTACTCAGTTGAGATTGTGCCATTGACACTTCATGGTCTTTCTCCTCTTTCTTGATTGCCTTAGCAATCTTATGTGCTTTCTTGATAGTGGACTTTTCAAGAGGAGGAGTATCGCCAGTAAGTTCCTGTGCCTTTGCCATACCAATAGCATAGGGATTGCGTGCTTCGCTCTTGATACCAGCAACTTTGTCAACTACACGACCGATTGCTTTACCAATCCTGTCACGCTTACGCTCTTTGGGTTTGGGTGCAGGTGTAGATTTCTTACCCTGACGCTTTGCATAATCCATGTAGGACTCACCAGGACGCAGTTTTTTAGGGTCTGGTTTCGATGAAGATGATGACCTGCTTGCTCTATCTTCACGAGCACGAGCCTTATTACCTTGACCGCTGATTTGGCGGTCTTTGTCAGGGTCTGGATGCCAGTAATCGCCTGCCTCTCTGATAGTTTCTTCAGTTGCCACGTTTTTCGCTCTGCCTCGTCTATCTGGATTTGGGTCCTGGCGATTCTTTCTACGGAATGCCTTTTCCTCTTCATCACTATTTAGTGCTGCTGCCATTTTTGAAGAACCGCACTTTGGTTTGGTTGTTTGTCCTGGTTGTTTTGCACAGGGTTTTCCTGCATATTTGCCACCCAGTTGAACCCAACCAGGGGTGCCATCAGAAGAGCGACTCTTGCTAAACCAGTCACGCAAAGAAGAATCACCACTTTTGTTCGCTTCTCCGAAAATTTCATTGTAAGTAGGTGGCATTTTTTGCATTTCTCCCATTGCCATTTTATTGGCAGTCTTGTGCATTACTTCTTTAGCACGAGTACCATAGAGTTTGTCCCACCTAATACGACCTTTTTGCATACCCCTAATATAATTTTTAGCGGTACGATTGATTGCAGGTGGAATATCTGATTTGAATCCCCCAGACATATTATCCGCCCACTACTTGTACTTCCTCAACAGTAATAGCATTAGTTGAACCAACAACAAACTTAACGCAACGCTTGACTACTGCCTGAGGACCGCTGTAAGCGTATGTATAATCTCCTGCTGGGTCAGCACCAGTAGAATCAATATCCGTTGTGATTGTACTTCCTGTAATGGCAGTAATCTTCTTGCCAGCAGTACCAGCAGATAAAAATGCCGTATCAATTGCAGGTGAAGTGCTATTATCTTCTACAGCAATATAATCCCCAACAGAAAATGGATGAGTATTACTAAACTCATTCAAATGATGCCCTAAAGAATAAACTGTAGTTGCAGAATCAGTTGCTTTTACAACAGTTGCTTGACCAGATTTACCACCTTTAACAATCAAAGGTTGGTTCTGAATCAGAGTAATGGCGGGACCATCGTTAATACTAACCGTTTGATTTCCTGCAATACAAATAATACGATAGACACCACTTTGAACTACTTGGTATTCAGTTTGACCACCATTAATGGAATTGGTGCTTAATACGTTCAGAACGGTCATTTTAGTACAACTTAAGATTCTTCTGTTTTATTTATCTCCTTTTGGTGTTTCAACATTTTTTGGAGGTCCGCAGTACTGCCAATAAACATCGTGTTATTAACAGTAGACGGCGATGACTTTTTTTCATCTGCATCTAGTTCTTTCATTTTCTTTTGTAGGTCGATGAGTTTGTCTGCTACATCTCCGACGTTTTTAATAAGTTGACCTGCAACTTCATAAGCACGAGGATGATCTGACGCTCGTGCCACATCAAGTATGCCATCGACTGCTTCTTGCCCCTTCATAACTAGGTTATGTAGTTGAGCACGAGTTGTTTCATAATCCTGCCTTACATCCTCAGTTTCAGATTTTTTCAACTGAGGTTTTTCATTAACATGTTTTTGTATTTCGGCAGGTTCTGTGCCAAATACATCATTAAGACCATCAAACGTGCTCATGTCTTACTCCTATGTCATATACAATTGAATACCTTTCCCCTGGTGTTGGGGGAACAAAGTGCAATAAATTTGCAGGAAATATTACTAACATTCCAGTTTCTGCATGTACTTGATGATACGCACTATTAAATTCATCATATGTTTCAGATACTAAAATTGGAATATGAGATAATAATGCATCAGTAAATGGTGATTGAAAATGCAATCTAGAATCTTCTGATGCTTTGGGGTAATAAACGGCAGATAAAAAACTATCCCTGTGAACGTGTGGGATACAGATATCACAATTTAAATTATGATTTCCCCAAATTCTTTTTGGAAAACACGTCACCTTTATATTTGGATTGACGAGCATAGAATCGGTAATCTTTTGAGACTGTTCTAATACTGTATCCGTCAATAGTTTTAAGTGTGGATTACTTAAACTCATATCTCGTTCTCTATGAATCCTATTATTTGGATTTGTGGAGAAATATCTCACTTGTTCACAGAGGGTCTCATTATCAAGTCCATTGATTTTGAACCTACTGATTCCAATACTAAAAATTATTTCACTAAACATAATTTACTCAAGTAATAGGTTCATCTACTCCACTTACAGGATTTCGTTTCTGATTATCAGTAAAGTCTTCATCGACAATACCAAATCCAAAATCATCATCAGCATCAGCATCAATTGGGTCTGGTTGAATAGTATAACGTACTTCTCTTGGTGCAGTAGAAGTATTTGTATCGGTATAGTAATCGGTGATAACTTTCTTGATGACCTTGCTGTCGGTAACAGGACCGTACAGATATGTTTTTACAGTAAATTGTAAAGTGTAGATGATTGCTCTACGAGTAGAAAAATCTCCCTCATATTCATCTTCATAATCAACACTGTTTAAAACTACAGGAACATCCTTAGTTTCATTAACATCTGGCAGTAACTTTACTGGAAGATTGTAATGGGGTTGGAAATAAGGAAGAATTTGCTCAAGAACTTGAAGACCATCTTCTTGAGTTTTAGAAATGATTGCTAATTCAAATGAGAGATTATATGGTACGGGCATGAAGACATTTTTATTTTCATCTCCATCTTTAGCAATTTTAATCTTCTGAGTAGGTGACACCTTTCTGGAAGAATCATATGAGATTCCATTAATCTCAAACGAAATTCTAGGTAGAGTAATCTGAACCCTTTTGTTTGTGGGGTCAGGATTCTGGTCCAAACGTGCCAAAAACTTTTGCTTTGGACCATACGCAAGAGGCACTTTCATGACCTCATCGGTACGACGCAGTTCAATATTATTGAACAGTGTGCCAAATGCTACGACTGTTTTTCTAAAAATCTCGTGATATGAATAAGTGCCTAACATCAGATTGTAGTATCAGTAGTGGACCCAATGCTACCGAAAGGATTGCCTTCGGTAAAGTCGATAATATCGTCATCCTCAGTCTCAAAAGAATAATTCTGATCGATTGTATCGGCAGTATTTGTATTATTTAGAGTGTTATAAGACTCGGGACTCCACTTAGCACCAGAAGAAAGACCAGTGATTACTTCCGCTGTATTGAAAGTTCCTGTTCTGTTGATGACTTGGAGCTCCCTTGTAGAAGCATTCCAGGACTTGACTTCTGCTCTATTATCTTTTGGTGAGTAGTCGATTGTGACTGTTGGAGCACTAGTGTAACCAGTACCACGAGATGTAACAGTAATGCCAGTGACGATGCCAGCAGAACTAACTGTTGCGGTCGCAGTTGCACCACTTCCTCCCCCTCCTTCAATCGTTACACTTGGAACCAAAATAGTGTTGTAATATTCACCACCATCAGTAACTGTAATAGTATCAACTTCATCGCCACTCAATGCCGCAGTCGCTCTAGCCAAGTAGAGATCGCCAACGATTTCTTCACCTACTGTAAAATCTCCAGTCCCGCCTGGATCCATAATGAGTTTAATAGCATTGGCGAATGCAGTTTCGACAGCATCGATTTCTGCAACACCAGTGTCGATTTGCTCGTCGCTGTATTCGAAGAGTTCGCATTGACATTCCCAGACATATCCTTTACCTAACTGATAGAATGGACGTTCTGCTTCAACGAACTTAATTTCAAACAAATGTTTGGTAGCAGGAAACCAGATAAGGTCACCCTCATTTGGACGACCCTCAACATTCAATACTGCATTATCATCTACTTTTTCTTCAAACTTTTTGCGAGAGAAAACAAATGTGGTTTTATCCTCAATACGAACACCAAACTTACTTAAAAGTTCTCCTTGTCCTTCCCATCCATCTACATTATTAACGTATGCTCTAACAGCAAGTGCTTGTTCAAACTTACTAGACTCAACTTCATTTAAAATAGTGTCACGATTGATATAGATTCTAGGAAGATAGTAAATGTCCTGACCATAAAGTTCAATGCTCTCTACAATCAAGTTTTCTATAAAAGTCTGTTCCTGTGCAGACCCATTAAGATTTAGTCGGCAACTACTTGTGTAATCCGACTGAATACAATTGTTTGGAGGATCGTTTCTGTAAGTCATATCAACCGATTAAATCCATTGGGGGAAGTTCGTAATCTTTGCGAATTTGCTCTTCAAGGTCTTTCTTGAATTGACTTGCATCTTCAAGAATGCGACGACCATTCAAGGTTACACCACCTAACATTTGAACGCCATCATACTTACTTAAGTTGCGACCCCACTGTTGCTGGAAGAGTGCCTCAACATAATCCTTCAACCAAGCATCATTATACATATCTGTGTATGTTTCGGGGTCTTGACGCATAACAACTTCAACAACGATGTAATCACCAGATTGAAGTTCATTCCAGTCAAAGTCAAGATATAATCTTCTTTGAAACTCATTGAACCTCACTCTACGATTTTGAGAAGAGTTTGTTACCCAATCAAGTGTTTCAAGATACTGAGAGGTCATAAAGTAATGAAGAATCTGTCCATGTGTCATGGAGTAGATATCATTCAAGAAAATCTGATACTTGATATTAAAAATATTTCCAGGAACAATACTAGACGCACCGATAGCACTGTAAACATGATTGACTGCTAATACTCCAGGTGGAAGGGAAACATATTCATTTCCCTCATACCAAGCAGTCGCACCTATTTGAGTGGTAGATTTTGCAGCAGTTTTAATTGCATCAGTTACTTCAATCTTGATAAATGCCTTATAACTTCCGTTGTAGGCAAACTCTTGAAAGTAGTCGATGGCTTCTTCGATTAAGTCATCCAGTTGCTCATCGCACACGTTGATGTCGATAGCAGGATAACCTAATCTGCGAAGAGCATAGTTTTTTAGCTCTGTCTTAGAGGCGGGTCTAGTTGCGGACATTTAGTTTACCAAGTAGCGAGAACGGATCTTTTCCAAGTGTTT
>Ga0222715_10002015_pt1 | contig 18878 bp, 26 predicted proteins | sample C33_9DmetaG_FD_165056 | JGI IMG/M metagenome (GOLD analysis project Ga0222715, IMG submission 165056) | Estuarine water microbial communities from San Francisco Bay, California, United States - C33_9D | ecosystem: Environmental > Aquatic > Marine > Unclassified | place: USA: California... | reverse complement strand
TAATGGAGATATACACACAGCAAATCAAAATGCTGCTGGTTTGGAATCAAGAGATAAGGCGAAGACTTTTATCTACGCATTTATCTATGGAGCAGGTTCAAAAAAAATCGGAAGTATCATTGGAGGTTCGGAAAGAGATGGCGAAAGAACTAAAGAAAAATTTCTTAGAGCAACACCAAGTCTTAGAAGCTTACGAGAAAAAGTGGAACGAGTGGCTCAACGAAGATGGGTCAGAGGACTCGACCAAAGAAAAATAATTATAAGACATCCTCATGCAGCATTGAATACTTTGTTGCAAGGAGCAGGTGCTATTGTTATGAAGTATGCGTTGACAATACTAGAACAATATGTTATAAATAAACAAATCAAAGCATTTCCAGTTGTAAATGTACACGATGAATTTCAATACGAGGTTGAACAAAGTAGAGCCGAAGAGTTTGGAAGACTAGCAGTACAATCAATTATAGATGCAGGTAAACAATTAAATGTAAGGTGTCCACTAAATGGCGAATATAAAATCGGAAACAACTGGTCAGAAACACATTAGTACTATAGCAACAGACATCAAGCAATTGATTTCTGATATATCTACTGGTAAACCTGCCAACATGACAGAGGAAAACTTAAATGTTTTTCTTAATAATATTAAAGAAGCTGTTCTAGCTTGGAATACTTCTCAAGTAAAAGCAGAAAAGTATGAAGGTAAACTTAGAATGTCTTCTATTGGTAAACCTGCAAGACAACTATGGTATGATAAACATAGTCCTAAAGATAGAAAGAATGAAGATACAGGATTAAATTTAAAATTTTTATATGGTCATATCATTGAACATTTAGTTTTATATTTAGCAGAGTTAGCAGGACATACTATCAAAGACCAACAAAGAAAAGTTGAAGTGTCAGGAGTATCAGGACACATAGACAGTATCATTGATGGTGAAGTTTGTGATGTTAAATCAGCATCACCTTTTAGTTTTAAAAAGTTTCAATCAGGTGAGATAGTTGGTGATGACCCTTTTGGTTATCATGCCCAATTAGCAGCATATGAAGAAGGTTGTGATACAAAAGCAGGTGGCTTTCTTGTTGTTGATAAATCTTCTGGTGATATTTGTTTTTACAAACCAGATGATATGGCTAAACCAAATGTTAAATCTTTAATTAAAAATTTAAATACTGCTTTAGAACAAGACACTCCTCCAGAAAAATGTTATGAATATAAAACAGAAAAGAATGGTAACAAAACTTTAGCTACTGGTTGTATGTTTTGTCCACACAAATGGGAATGTCATTCTGATGCTAATGGTGGTAAAGGTTTAAGAGTATTTAAATATTCTAATAAGAATGTTATGTTAGCTGAGGTTGTTAAAGAACCTAATGTAGATGAAATTACAAATCAATATAAGGAACAATTAGAAAACTATGGAAAAAGAACTGATACACAAGCACCTGTTAATTAGAGCAGAGGTAAAAAAACCTTTAGCTACTGAAGAAGATACAGTTACTTGGATGAATAATTTAATTAATAAAATAGATATGAATATACTAGCAGGACCTTATTCATCTAGAGTTACTAAAAAAGGTAACAAAGGATTAAGTGGTGTTGCTATTATAGATACTTCACACATTGGTATTCATACATGGGATGAACCTCAACCTGCATTAGTACAGTTAGATGTTTATTCTTGTAAAGAATTTAAGAAGACAGATGTATTAGAATGTTTAGAAACATTTGAACCTATCATAGTAGAGTATAAATATTTTGATAGAGAAACTAATTTTAAGGAATTAAAATAATGAAATGTTTTATTTGTAATGGTGATGTACTATGGGGTAATGATTTTGATGCTGAAGATGTTTATGATAATGATGAATATTTATTTGTAAGTAATTATAGTTGTAAAAATTGTAATGCTTCATATGAAGTTTGTCATGGAAAGAAAGAAAATGAACAGTAAAAAAATGAAACCTATTAGAAGAAAAGCAAGACATATACTTGTTGAATGGCTTCAGTCTTTGTTGTCTAAAGAAGAAGCTAGTAAGATTACTTATAAAAATGTATTTGATTTTATACCTAATCAAACTCATTACTATGATGCTCAACAACAATTTAGATTACAACCTTGGTCTTACAAATGGATAGTAAAGAAATTAAAAAGAAATTCAGAGTTGACAATAGATGATTTAAATGCTATGTTACAACCAACAGAAAAACAATTAAGAAGACAGGATAATATATTATAATGCCAAGTAAAGAAATGTTTAAAGGTGTAGCATATGACAGCTTAAATAAGCAAGTTGATGGTGACCATTATAAAGGTATGAAAATTCAACCTGCTCATTTTATAAATGAGAATCAATTATTATTTGCAGAAGGTAATGCAATTAAATATATTTGTAGACACTCTAAAAAAGGAAAACAAAAAGATATAGAAAAAGCAATTCACTATTTAGAAATGATATTGGAGAGAGACTATGACTAATGAATCACAGATAACACAATTAGAAAAAAGAGCAAGAGGTTTTCGCAGAATTATCTCAGCACTAAATGATTTACCTATGTATGGTATTAACAGACACTTAGATAAAATACTTCATGTTAAGATTGATGCATTGAAAGACCATCTTAAATTAAAAATAACAAGAAACAATGAAAAGCTAAATGATATGTATACTGAAAGTGTAGACAGTTTAGCTGATGACGATGGACAACAAGGAGAAGTAGCACCTGTTGTTATAGAAGAAATACATAATAAGGAAATTATTAATGACAAATAATATAGTAGGTTTAAATGGTAAGAATATTAAACCACCTGAAAAAAAAGAAACTTATAATCTAAGAGTTTGTTTAATTGGTTCAGATGATATAGACATCAAAAGAGTAGAAACATTTGGTGTTGCTGAAGATGGTTTCTTTATGGTTAAGTCTTTAGACAATCCTAAGTTTCCTGTGTTCATGACTAACCCTGTTAGAATAAGAACTATTGAAACTTATAAAGAAGGTGATACTCCTATGACTAAACTTAGAAGCGAGAAGAATGATGATGATTTTCTTGTTGACTTATTGAAAGAGAAGCATGAAAACCAATCGAAAACTTAAACAAAAGAAAAGAACTAAAAGAAAAGAAGCACACTTGATGGGCTTTAAATTAATTATTAATAATCAAGGACAATTTATTACTGAACTATCTAAGTATCCTTTAGATAAAATTCATCTTCATTTTAAAAAAGAAAATGCTGGAGTTATTAAAGCATTATTAAAAGAATGTGATGCTAAGTTTAATATGTTAACTGAAGACTTAGAAAAGATTGCTTCAGATGTTTTTCATTCTTAAGATTCAACTATATCTTTAGGTACACAACTAAATTTAACATAAAGTTTATTATCATTAACTTGTTGTTTTGTTAAATCACTTCCAAATAAAATTTCATATCCATCACCCATCCCATGTTTAACACACTCATAATGAGTTTTATGTTCAGTAATTACTTGTGGCACAATACAATTAGGTTGTCCTACCGAACATAATAATATTGTTAGTACATAAATTTTTGCTGCTGTCATAATTTTATTTTTCTATTGACAAGATAAACACTCATCACTATCACTATCTAAATCTGCTAAAGCTTCTTCCTTACATTGTTGGCTACAAAACATATCTAATTCTTCTTTAGCTTCATATTCTTTTTTACATTTATTACAATTTTTTTTCACTTCTATTCTCCTATTATTTTTTTAATTGCTTTACTGCCATCAATATTTTCTTCAAGTTCAACTTTTACTTTCCCACATTTATATTGAATATTATCATTTGCTGTTCTTTCAGCTACTCTCTTACCTTTTAAACAATCACTCATTGCAGGTTGTATTCTGTGTTCTTTAAGTTCACCTGCTACAAACATACAAAGAGCCACAACTGTACTAATGACTGTTTCCATTTGCTCTTACCTTATCTTTTAAATGTTCAATATCATTTAATGCTTTTTCGAGTTGCGATTTCAAAAATTCTATATTAACTTTATTAGTCATATTCATTTCTTGAGTAGACTGTAATTTCTCTACAGTTTTATAAAGGTCTTCTAATAAAAAATGTTGCTCCTGGTCAGTAGGTACTTGTTCAGATTTCTTAAGCAAATCATTTTCAAATAATTCTCTTGAAGTTTCTAATGATGTTAGTCTTGCTGTTACTTCTGTGTAAGCAAACACACCCATAGCTACAGCTACTACAATTCCAATCATATTTTTAACTGGCATACTTACTGATGTGTCTTGTGATATTTTCATAAATTAGGTCCTCCAAATAATGCTAACAATACAAAAGCTATAATTAATAAACCTGTAAAATAATAATTCATAACTACATTCCATATTATTTAGTTGCTTTCTTACCTTTGTTAACACCTTCTTTTATTATATAAGATTGAGTACCATTAGCACCAATCTCTACTTCTTTCTTTAAATCCTTAAACAGTTGCATTCTTTTTCTATTCTTGTTAACTTTTTCTGTATAAGCATTTATAAATTTAGTGTCTCTCATTTTTTCTTTTCTTTCTTAATAAATTTACTCTTGAATGCCATAGCCAAGTAGTAATTTTAATTGAGTAAGTTTCTAACCATGAAAATAAATTATCTATTAAACCACAAGCTTTATAAAAAAAGTTATCAATCATTTATTTTTTACCACCTTTAAATATTTGTGTACCTTTTATACCATAAATACTAGCCACGACAAGAATCCATAAATTCGTGAACCAACTGGGCAGTTGTTGAAACTGTTCGAAGAACTCTTTTATTTTTTGAGATGCATTTGGGTCATCACTAAATACTCCCCACGCAATCACCAAAATTGGCAATGTGAGAATTACCAAAACTGCTTCGTCTTTCCAGTCCGATTGTCTTGCTTCTAATAACTTACCACTATACTCTATCTCTCCAGCAGCCATCTTCTCTGCGTGTTTAGCTTGAGCATTAGCCATCATCATTTTTGTTTCTTGTTTCTTTTTATATATATGAGAACCAGCATTGACTGCTAGTTTAATTGCACTAAACCACATTGTTTTCTCTCCATTCTTTTACATCAAATGAAGGACACTTCTTAACATCATCTACCTCATAGTGTCCTATTATTTTTGTTATATTATATTTATCTTTTAATTTAATTACTATATCTTTTAGTGTTTCAAATTGTTCTTCATTAAAATTATTTTCCCAACCACCTGATTTATCAGAGCCACCTATCATACAAATTCCTATTGATGTACCATTAACTTGTCTAGCATGAGAACCTGTTCTATGTTCTTCTCTACCAGTCTCTAATGTACCATCTCTTTTAATTACATAGTGATAACCTATATCATCCCATCCATTATCAACTGTATGCCAATGTTTAATCTTTGCTGCATCTACATCCATATCAGCAGGTGTTGCTGAACAATGTATAACAATCATATCTGTTTTATTTCTTGGTGTCATATTATTTATTTTTTCTAATTATTACTCCTGATGAACCTATTTTATATTTAGTAGGAATTTTTTCTACTTTAAAACCTTTTCCTAAAATATCTTGAATGTATTTTAATAGTTCATCTTTACCAAATCCTTTTTGAAAAGTTTGACTAGCTGTTCCTTTTCCTAAAAGATAACCATCACCATAACGCATTACACTTTTAGATTTATTTTTTATAGCTTCTTCAGCTACCTTAGCTACTTCAGCTCCTCTAGTAGTAATAATAGCCATTCCTTTATCGCTAATTAATTGTGCAATTTGTTTTACCACACTTTCTCTTTCTACTTGGTCTTCAATTACATTTAATACATTAGCATTAACAACACCATCTTTAGAACCAAATCCTTCTGAAAATATAACATCATCTACTGACCTATAATCAGGTAATCTACCTTTAAATAATTCTCCATCAAATTTTATTTTAGATTTTAAAATTTTTTCATCTGGAACAAAAGGTTCATGACTTGTAACTTTTTTATTTTTAAATTGTCTAGTTCCTATACCTATACCAGAACCAAAATCATGAACATTATTAATTTTATTATCATCAAATATTTTATTAACTTTTTTATATGTACCTGCTGTATTAGTTATAGCTGTTTTACCTCTATCAATTAAATCATCAGCAACTTTATCAACAGGTTTTTTATCTAATGCTTTTTTTAATTGTTTACTTACTGTTTTAGCTACAAAACCACCTATATTAAACTTTTCTTTATCTTTAAATAAATTCTCTGTTAAGTTTTTTAATTCTTGTTTATGTTTACCATCTATTCTATTATTTAATATAGATGTAATTTTACTACTCCACTCTTTGTCTTCAGCAAATCCTGTTTTAGCTATAGCTTTTATAATATTTTCTTTACTACTTTTACCTTCATTATACAGTTTCATTTCTTTTCTAACAACTTCATAATTAGGTTTTGTTTGTACCCAATCTAAGAATTGAATGATAGAATCTTCTGGTGTTTTAAACTTTTTAATTTTAGCTTTACTTTCTTTTGCATCTATTGATTCTTCTTTGTCATCAAATGATTGAAAGTTAAATAAGTTATTACTTCCTTCCTTAAAAAATCTAGATGAACCCCAGCCAGTCTCTCCACTATTAATAGCTAAAATAATATCACTAGGTATAATTTCATCTTTATTAATAGTATAAACTTTTTGTGCTGTATCAAATAACCATTGTTTTTTAGCAGGTTCTAAATCAGAAATTTTACTATAATCTTTTTTAACTTTTGTTTCATTAATAGGTAAGATATTAGCACCTTCACCTGTAGTAGTATCTACTCTCATTGATTTACTAGGCATAATGTTATTAACTTGTTGTTCAACACTAGGTTTTTTCTTAGGTATTTTAATTCCTAAATTTTGGTTAGGTACTTCATCTATAAGTTGTTCGTTAGTTTTAATTACTGTTGGTTTTTCTTGTAAATCTTTTTTAATCTCATTTATTGTAGACATATATCCCATATCTGATGTAGCATAATCTCCTTTATTAAATTTTTTTCTTTCTATAATTCCTCCTGCTGCAAAACTAGGAGTACTTGTTCCTGATAAAGATTTTAAATTAGTTGTTTTAGGAAACCAAAATTTCTGTACCCATCTTCTCCATTCAGGAAAAGGTAAAAGTTTTCTATTAATTCTTTCTTTAGCATCATCTGGTTTTCCAGTTAAAAATTCTTTAGTAACTAAACCAATTTCAGTTGCTATATTCAATGCAGGAGCAAATACATAGAAAGGATTTTCTTTTGTTGCACCTGGTCCTACAAATCTATTAAATACTAAATCACTTAACCATCCAGGCATACCAGATAATTGCCAAGATTTAGCAACTAATTCACCAGTATTATATTCTGCATCTGTAATTACATCTCCATGTTTTGCATACTCTCTTAGTTGTTGAATACCAGCATAAACAGGAAGTGCTGCTACAGTTTTAATTAAAGTTCTAACATTACCATTTTCTATTCTTTGTAAAATTTTATTTGTTTGTGAAGACTTTGCTTGTGACCATGATAAAAACTGTCCAAGCATTCGTACCATAGGTTCTTTACTTTGAGTAAATAATAATCTATTAGAAACTTGAGGTATTAAAGCATCTCTATTTGAACCTATTAACCCAGCTTGATTTAAGAATTTTTTTGAAGTAGAATTTTGAATTGACTTATTAAAAGTATTAGCTTTACCTATTAATAAAGCTTGATTAGGTCTAATATTATATGTTAATAACAAATCTCTTTCAATTGTTTTAGCAGCCTGACTACCTGCTCCTTTAGTACTATTAACAACTTTAAAATATTGTCTTGATAAATTATAAGCATCAGCACTACCAGTATTATATGCAAATCTTCTAGCATACCCTGTTAACCATTCTAATCCTAGTCCTTTAAAAGCTATGTTATTATAAAATTCAGGTTTAACTATATCTTTAGCACCCCATTTACCCATCCAAGCTTGACTTAAAACTAAATCTTTTTCTTTAGCTGCTGCTGTTCTTTGAATAGACTTAGACATTTCATTGGTTATATCATAGTTTAAATTTCTTGCTAAACCTTTTTCCCATGTAGCTTTAAATAAATTAGTTCTTGCCAAACCTTTTACTGCTGCTGTCCAACTTTGAGAATTTTGAAAAGGTTGAACTATATCACCTAATGATGAGATAGTAACTCTACCTAACATAGATAAATTACTCATCATAGTTAGTATACCTGTTGTAGTAGAAAATCTTCTTCCTTGACTCCATCCTTTATGCAGTCTATCAAAGTAGGCATCAACAGCATCTAATACTAAATTTGTTTCATGTTTAGCAGCATCTATTCTTGTTGTCAAACCTATCTTATTATTTTTTAAAGCTAAATCATCATACTTTCTTTTTATTTCTTCCAACATTGGTTTAAGTAACTGTCCACCTTTACCAAAAGTTCTAGCAAATGCAATAGATTTTGTAGAATCTTGTACAATTTTAGGAAGAATAACACTTAAATCATTTACTAAAAAATTATTTTTTTCTAATATATCTTCTACTAAATCAAATTTACCTTGTAAACTTCTATGTTTTGTAATATGGTCTGATATAGGAGTAAAAATTAATTCATCTTCATTTGTTTTTAAATTTTTTGTTCTAGCAATACCTTTATTTGTTCCTTGTATAATTTTATCCCAAGCATTTTGATTAATAACACTTGAATATCCTGGTCCTTCATTTTTGTCTAAATAATTTCTAGCTGATGTTCTTGCTTTATCAGTAGTCATCTTATAATTATTTTTAAAAATTTGTGTAAATATTTTTTCTGCTCCAGCTCTGTCGGCATTAATAACATCAAAATTTAATACTCTAGGAAAATAATTTTCTAATTCTTTAGGAGAATAAAAACCAGCTTTGTTATATAAATTTTTAAATTCATCCATCCATCCTTTTAAATTATTTGCTAAATCTAAAACTTCTTTACTTGCAACTTTTTCTAACTGTTGATTACCTCTAACAATTGATATTGCTTGTGCTTGTTGTTCAGGAGTTGAAGCTTTAATTAAATTGTTTGCTTTTCTAATAAAATAAGTATTCATAGAATCAACTTGAGCAATAACAGATTTTTCTGCTAAAGGGTCATCTACCTGTCTAAATAATAATCTTCCAATTTTTTGTGTAGTTCCACCAAATGAATTTAACTTAGTAGCTAAAGTACCTGCTGTTAATTCTCTAAGTTTTTGAAAAGTATATTGTACTGCATGATTTTCAATTACTTTTGAATATGCATTTTTTTGTGCTAAAGGCATCTTAATACTTTTTTGAATAGCTTTTTGTCCTGCACCTAATGCAAAACCTACACTTGCCCATGTACCAAAATCATCTTCAACATCAAAACCCATTGCACCTGAAGTAATATTTGCTGCAGCTCCTGTAGCAGCTCCTACTAAAGGTCTAGTTAAATTTGCTAATACAGCTTTTAAAAATTTAGTACCTAAGCCTTCACTCTTAGCTAACTCTTCTAAAATTTTAGTTGTTCTTTCACCTTCTAGTTTGTAATATTTATTAGCTCTTTCATATTGTCTTTTAACTATAAGTTGATGTTGTTTTTCATAAGCTACTTTAGCTTGTCTAATTTGATTTCTTATATCTAATATTTTTTTACTATCTGATTTAATTTTTTCTTGTGTAACTTTAATTACACTTTCACTTTTTCCAACACCAAATGTAAATTTTTTTTCAGGTGTTAATTTACTAATTAAATCTTTAGATTCTCTTCTTGATTTACCAATTTCAAATGCTTGTTTAGAAAGTTTAGTTTTTAAATCTGAAAAATCTTTAGCTGCTTTATTAATTGGTGCAGCAATATTTTTTGAAGTACTATTCCAAGAAGTAGATGAAACTAATTCATCCATTTTATTTGTTATATTTTTAACTGACGAACTGTTTGCAACACTTTTAATAGTATTTAATTCTGGTGTTGTTAAACCATTTGCATTAGCAATTTTATCATCTATATATTTTGAAACTTGTTCAGCTCTACCTTTAGTTAAAGAAGGAAATAATTTTGTAACTACTTTTCCACCAATAGGAAATATTAAACCAACACCTCCTCCTATTGCTGCTGACTTACCAGCTTCTTTAAAATCTACTGTACCTTTTTTAGCTAATTGTTCTATTATACTATCTCCACCCATTAATGCAGCATTTAAAGTCATTGAAGTTAAAGGAGTAGCTAACATTCCTTTACCTAACCAATACCCTGTTATATAATAAGGGTCAAGCATAAATGATGCAGCTTCACCAACCATAGTGTATGCACCATCATTTGAACCATCTAACATTTTCCAATGTTCTTTTTCAAATTTCTTTATTCTGTCAGCTTCATTTTGTACAGCAACATCTTGTAAATCTCTATCAGGGTCAAACAAAGCTTCAACACTATTTGAAACTAATCTAAGAGCATTACCAAATACCATTTGATTTTTATCCCAACCATATTCTAATTTTTCTAAGTTAGAAACTTTAGCATAATCTTTATCTTGTTTACCATCACCAAAAATAACAGCATCTTGTTTAGTGTCAACACTTTCAATGTTATCTTCACCAAATATAAAATCACTTTCAATTTCTTTTGTAGGTGTAATTGTAGATTCTTCTACAATAGATTCATCTTGTCCATCACCAAATATGAAATCACTTTCAATTTCTGGTTGATTGTTATCTGTGTTGTTAGGAATTGTACTGTTAGTTAACAGTTGACTATTAAAAGATTCGGATGACATTTAGTTCCTTACTTATTATTTTTAGTAATATCTTTTTCTATGTCGGAAACCATGCTACTAAAAATATTATCATTATCAATACTAGTAGTATTAGTATTTATATTAGAATTTTTAGTTGAAGGTTGTTTTGATTTCCAAGTTTCATATCTAAGTTTTAGAATATTTGGAAGTTTATCTACTTGATTAAGTCTTTCAATTTTTTCCCAAGTAATAAAAATATTACCTTGTTTAAATCCTTTGTTATTAGGGTCTAATGTAATTCTAGTTTTAGCTGTACCAAATTTTCCTTTATCTTGAGGTACTACTTTTCCTTCTTGATTTAATTTAATTACACTATTTCCAGTAGATGACATTTCTTCTAACATTTTTTCATCAGCTTTAACTTTAGGAGAATTTAAAATAGATTCATTTTCAGGAGTATTAGGGTCATCAGGTGGAGAAGAAACACCTAATTTATCTGAAACAAATTCTAAAAATTTATCAGCATATTTACCTTCTGATTGTATATTACTTTGAATAGCATTTAAAGAATTAAAAGTTTTATTTTGAGAAAATCTATCTTGTAATCCAGGTGCTTCTTTATTTAAGAATTCTTGATATAAAGAAACAATTTCTTCATTAGATGGTTTATAAACTCCTTTACCACCTTTGGATATAGCTTGACCTTTTACTATAAGTTCACCTGCTTGATTCATAACAGATATAGGAACAACACCAACAAAATCCATTCTCTTATCAGTAGTAAATCCTTTGCCAGTTTCTTGTACATAACTTCTAGCAGTCATAATATTTTGAACTTTTTTATTTATGGCTTCAGTAGTCATAAAATCTCTAAGCTCTGTTATATCAACACCTTGAGCAGCTAATGCCTGTGCTGAAAAATCTTTTCTAACTTCATCATAAATTGTTTTATAAGTATCTAAAATTGCTTGTGCTGCAGGAGTTACTCCTTTTATTTCAGTATCATTATTTGTTAGTTTAAAGTTAGCTTCAGTATTTGTGCCAACAAGTTGACTTGCTTTCATGAAATTTAAAAAATTATTATTTTGAGTAGGACTACCATACTTAATTTCTTTATCTAAACTATTGTATTGTTTAATCCAATCAGGATTTTTCTTTTTAAACTTTTTCCAATTTAAATCATTTTTATTTCCATCCATTTTAACATCAAGCCCAGCATTATCTGTACCCCTTTCAGTTAATTGAACAGCTTCGGCTGCTGCTAATTTATCTTCAATAGCTGTTAATAAACTAGTTTCTTTTTCTTGTTTAGTTCTAAGAATTTTATTAATTAAAAAACTATTACCTTTAGCTTTTTTTATAGCTTCGGATGTTTCATCATTAATTAATGTTTGAGCTGCTGCTGCTTTTTTATTTATTTCATCTGGTGAACCTGTTAATTTATAATCAATAGTTTTACCATCAAAATTATTTATCATATCAGTTTTAATATCTTCTGATAAAGTTTTCCAATTAGGAATTGAAGACGATAAAGCAAAACTAGCATAAGCATCTTTACCTATAGTGCCTGAACTATACATATTATTCATTTTATTAATATTATCAAATTTAGCTTTTTCAGTATAGTATTCTTCTAATTCTTTTTCATATTTTTTTTCTTTTTGTTTAATAAGCATTTGCCTATTAGCTTGTAAATTATCTGCTCGTATAGCTAAATTTTCCTTAGTTAATTCTTTATCTCGTTCAATCATTCCTGTTGCAAAGTTACCTAAATCTGTAAACAATCCCATATTAATCCTCTATCTCTTCTTCTGTTGTTGCTTTTTTTACTTTAGTTTCTAATTCATTATCTACTCTTGCTAATAAACTTTTACCTAATGAATCTGGTTTAGCTATAGGTTTAGTATCTACTTTCGTATCAGGTTCACCATCACCATCCATATCAACTGGAGTAACATCATCTTCAGGTATCATAGTATCTGGGTCATTCTCTTCTTCATTATATAAAACATAATCTTTTATTTCTGCATAATCAGCAATTGCTATTAATAAATAAATTGTAGGTTCTGCTAACATTAACATCATGTCAGGTGTATACTTTCCCTCAGTATATCCTTTATATAATATTACTTGTGCTAATTCATCTAATGGTATTCCATCATCAATAACACTAACTAAATTTCTTAATGTATCTTCTTCAGTTAATACCATATATACAGCCATCATTGCTTCATCTTGGTCTGTGTATTCAGGTGGTCTTTCCCATGCTTTAGGATTTTCAGGTGAAGAAGTTAAACTTTCACCAGGAATAGGAGCATTAAAAGGATTAACACCTACTTCATCAAATTGATTTTCTCTTATTTTTTCAGCCATTATGTTCTATACTTTCTTACTTTGTTTGCTATACTCTTTGGTTGTTTAACAAATTGTTTACCTGCTGCTTTACCTTTTCTTTTCGCTGCACTTGTTCTTGCATACTCAGAAGAAGATAAAGCTTTTATAGCAGCACTAGGTAAATATCTTTCTCCTGTTTTACTAGAAGGTTTACCAGATTTAGTTCTCCATTTTTGCTTACTCCAATTTTTTAAGCTTTGTTGAGACTTAGCTAGTGCCATTATGATTTATATCCTCCACCTGCTTTCTTATAAGCTTTAGCTAGAGCCTGTGCTTTTCTTGCACTCCATTGTCCAGCACCTGTGCCATGAGAAGCTTGTGATTTTATTCTTTGAAATATTTTTTTTCTCATTGTAGGTTTTGTATAATTACCTGCTTTATTTACTGTACTCATATTAATTAATTCCTGCGTAATTTTGATGTAACAAATTCATATTTTTATAATATGTTTTTAATCTATTACCTGCTTCTTGTCCATAAACTTTTGTAAAGAAATCTCCACCAGCAGTACCTTTAATATCTGTTTCACCATAATTAGACATTCCTGTTTGCATAGTCATATCTTGACTAGCCATGTAAAAAGGTTTAACATCAGGTGTTTCTGATTTTTTTAATAAAGCTTTTGCTATGTTTGAAGCTGCAGATTTAGTATCAAATTTCTTTTTAGGTAAAGGGTCTTTAGCAAAAGTTTTATCTCCTGTATATTGATAAAATTCACTCTCACCTCCAGAACCTGGAATTAATTTATAATCTCCTGTTTGAGATAAATCAGCTATTTCAGTTTTAATATTATACTTACCAGTACCAACTCCATAATCACTTCCTAATATTTCTGTTGTATAATTTTTAGCTGCACTACTGTCTGTAATCATTGAACCTATTTGGTCATTACTTAAATAAGTACCTTTTTCTATTGCAGCAGCTTTAGTATCATTAAAATATCTTAAAGTATTTTTATCAAATCCTGCTAATCTTTTTTCATATGCTGTATTTAAAGTATCTTGTACAATTTTATCAGACTTAACTCCAAGAGTATTTGTTTTAGTAAACCATCCTGTAGGTTCGCTTAAAGTTTTCATATTAACTTGTCCTGCTGTTAATTGTCCAGATGCTATTTTATCAGCAACAAGAGTATTATCCATTAACATAGGTCCTTCAGCAGCTTGACCTAAACCAAATACTTCTGATTGTCCAACAGACCCTTGTTTAAATTTAGGTGTGTATTTTTTCATTGTTGCTTTAGCTGAGTTATATAAAGTTTTAGCACCTTCAGAAATACCATTAAACATATTTTTTACTCCTTGAGGAGCAAACCTTTGAAATCCTTTTGAAATAGATTTTGTAATTGTACTAAAAGTTTTTGATACACCAGCATTAAAAGCTTGATAACCTGTTCTAATAGAATTACCTACAGTACCTATACTTTTTAAAAATGTATTTGTACTATTCATGGCTGCAGTTGTTGCAGTACTTAATCCACTTAAAGCATAAGGCATAGCAATAGCCATAGCAATAGAACCTAATGGTCCAAGCTTTTGATTTAATTTAGCAACACCACGCATAGTTGCTTTACCAACTTTCATTATACCTTTAACTACACCTTTAAAAGCTTTACTAATAGGTTTTGTTACTGCTTTTTTTACTTTTTTAAATACTCTTGATACACTTCCCATATTATTTCCTTAGTTAAATTTTCTTAGTCCTGTTTCTATTTTCATTTTATTTACTCTTTTAATTCCTCTGCCTGATTTATTCATTCTAATCCAATGACAGTATTTATCTTTACCAATATCTTCTGCTAATCTTGTTGCAGTATATTTGTAAATTTCTTTTATTTTATCTAGTGCAGTATTAACTGTTTCTATATGCCAACAAATATCTCCACTATCCCAATCTAAATTTTCAAGTACTCCTGTTTTTAAAAATCTTTTTTCAGCAGTTTTATTTAAATATGCCCAGTTAGTAAAAGCATAAGCAACATCAGTACTTGGATACCTAAATATTTTAAACTGATTTAATGACAAAGAAGGAATTATTGCTCTTGCAATATCTCTATCAGAAAGATAATTATATTTAGGAAATTCCCTATATAATCTTATTATGTCTATTATATCACTAGAATTGACCATTGTCAATACTTATAAAATCCTATTTATTAGAAGGCATCTTAGACCAAATATCCATAGCAAAACCACCAAGAGTTTTAAGTATGTCTGCTCTACCTTGGTCAGAAGCAGCTTCATTTCCTAATGCAGCAATAGCTAAATTAGTTTGTCTCTCTTGTGCATTTTGTGCTGATTCGTATTCCCACTTAGCAGCATCTCTCATTTCTTGCCATATAAAAGATAAACCTTGATTACTTAAATTAAATGCATTCATAGCATTAGCTTGGTTAACAGCATTAACTCCTGCAGTATTTGCAGTATTTAAATTTCTTCTCCATTGTACATTTGATTGTTCAATTGCTAAAGAGTTTTGTGTATTAAATTGATTTCTATTATAATCAAGTTGTTCATTAAATTGTTCTATCTGACTATTCAATGTAGATTGTAATCTTTCTGCTTCTAAAGAGTTACCTTGATTCAATGCTTCAATTCTAGTTCCTTCACTAATATTGTATTGTGTCATAGCATCATTTCTTGCAGCATTTTGTGATTGTATTGTTGTTGCTAATGATGAAACAAATTGTTGTGTCTGATTATCACTTGATGCATTAAACTGTTGAGCAGCATTTGCAGCAGCTTGGTCAGATAACATAGCTTGTTGTCTATTCTGTGTATTTAATACTTCTGTCTGTTGAGCATTAGTTAAGTTAGCCATATCCATTTGCAAGAAAGCTTGAGCATTAGCTACAGCTTTTTGTTGTGCATTAGATAAATTAGCCATATCCATTGTAGCTAACTGTACAGCATTTTGCATAGTAGCTTGTTGAGTATTAGATAAATTACTTAATTCAAATGTTCTAAATAAATTAGAGTTTGATATTGCAGTTTGTTGTTGGTTGTTTAAATTTAAAACATCCATACCTGCAATTGTTTGTGCATTTGCTAATGATGTTTGTTGATTAGCATTTAAATTAGCTAAAGACATTTGCTGTGTTAACTGTGCTTGACTTAATCCAGCTTGTTGTAAGTTTGCTAAGTTTGCTAGTCTTACTTGTTGTTGTTGATTAGCTGAAGCAACAATTGCTTGTTGTTCATTCATAGCATTTAATTTTGTTAACTCTTGTGCAAACTGACCATTCATCATATTTGCTTTCATATCATTTTCAGCATTAACTAATTGTGATTGAAAACTTTGTTGAGCAGTTAGTACAGCAGCTTGTTGTTCGTTAGTTAAATTTTGTGATGCTCTTTGTTGTAACGCAGTAGCATTTGATTGTGCAATAGGTAAAGCATTTTGTATAATAGCATTTACTAATGCATCTCTACCAATAGAAGATTTACTTAAACCTCTAGCAGCTAAATTCTTTTCAACATTTTCAACAGCACCTCTTGCCCATGTAGGAATTTGTCCTGTGTCAATACCATCTAACAAAGTATTAATTTGTGTAGATACTAAAGCATCTGTAGGCAATGAAGCAACTTGTGCTTGTACTGCAGCAGGTTGTTGCATAATAGTTGCTGTAACTTGTGCAGGATTACTTGCAACTGCTGCTTGAATATTTGCAGGTAATGTAGCAGTCTGTCCATTAACAGTAGCAGCAGTACCACTTACAACTTGTGCTAATGCACCAGAAGATAATTGTCCTTGAGCTGCTTGAGCTATAGCTGAAGTAGTTGGAGCTGCTGTAGCACCTGTAGCAGTACCAGATAAAGTTCCAGTAACTGTACCTACTTGAGACCCAGTACTTAATGTTCCAGCTTGTGCAGTACCAGCTTGAGCTGCTCCTGTTTGAGCTGTCATTTGAGCTGCAGTTAAAGATGAAGGAGTTGCTACTTGTTGAGATACTCCAGTTGTAGGAGCAGAAATAGTTGACCCAGTAATAGTTTGTGTACCTACATCTGTAGGTGCAGCCATAGTTGTACCAGCTAATAATTCATCAGACTGTACAGCTTGAGTAGTATATTGTTGTTTAGCAGCACTTGCTAGTTCAGGAGATTTAATTTGTTGAGTAACATATTTATCAGCAAACTCTTCTCTTGTTCCTAACTTTTGTTGTTGAGGTTGAGAAGCAGTAGGAATGTTTTCAAACTTTCTAGCTTCATCACCAACAGCAAACTTCTGTCTCATTTTATTTAATCTCATTCTTTTTACTTTTGTTAACATATTTATCCTACTTTATAAAATAATTATAAGCACTACCAACTACACTTGCTATTATTAATAATATCCATATAGCTCCTTTGCCTTTATTAATATCAGCACGAAGAGATTGAGTTTCAGATTTTAATTCCTTGACTTCTCTCACTAAAAAATCTATTTTAACTTCTGTTGCTGATTTCTTTGCCATTATCTTCCTTGTCCTTTGTAAATCTTTACACCAGTTTGTCTTCTCTTATGTTTATTCATAGTGCTTGTATTAGGTTTTCTTCCTTGAGAACTTCCTTTTTGTATTCGTTCATGTTCAACATGAGATTTAAATTTCTTTGCCATAACTATTTATTTAAAAGGCTAGATATTTCTACCTAGCCTTTAAGTATTACTCTGCTACTGGTGGTGTATAACCAGTTAATGCAGTTGCTTCAGCTTGTGTTAATCCCAAGTCTAATAGCTTTTGATTGCCAGAAACTTGAGCATTATCTTTAGTTGTTTTTTCGTTTTCTAATTCAGTTGCTTTAGCTTGAACATCTGACCAACTAAAATTAAAAGATTTGTTATCTTCAACTGTAATATTATTAAAATCAGTTTCATTATTTATAAAACCATTAAATCTATAATAAAGTTGATTATCTTGTTGTTTTGCTAAAAATAAAATTGCATTTTCTATATTCATAAATAATCTCCTATGTTTCGTATTCTAAAATTTCAATAGTTGAACAACTAACTCGACCATCAGCAGAACTATTACCATCGTTTCCATTTAAAACTATAAAAGCACTATTATCATTAGTATGATACCCATAAACTCTTATTCTTAAATCAGTAATAGAGTGAGGTGTTGTTGGTGCATATTTTATAATGGTACTAGCTGTACTCATAGTATTGCTATCAGTACCAAAAGTCCAAGTAAAATGAGGATATAAATAATAATTATCACTACTCCAAGTTATAGCTGCACCAGATAAACTAGCACCATCTGCTTGTAAATAATTATAGGTAGTTCCACCATCTATACTAAATTCTAATCCACCACTAGCATGATGGTTAGAATTAGCGTGTACTACTGCTTTAATTATAAAATAAGATGATGTTGAAACTGGTACATAAGCAGGTGTACCAAAAAAATCTGTGTGACTTCTATATCTATTTCCAAAATTTATTCTTTGTTGATTAGTTGTTATAGATTGATTTAATAATTTTGATGAAACATCTGTCCAACTAGGATTAGCACCAGTACCACCAGTTTGTAAAACTTGACCACTTGTTCCTGCACCAAGTCTTTGAAGACCAGACGCATCTCTATAAACAATATCGCCTTGTGTAGTTAATGTTGTTCCTAAATCTGTTCCATCAGTACCATTAGTACCTGCTGAACTCATTTGTTCAAAGTAAGTCGCATTGGTTGGAAGGTTACCTGTACTTGCTAATATACAAATGTATGACGAACCATTGTATTCCACAACATCGTCAACTGTATAAGCTGTTCCTCCAGCATAAGTTCCC
>Ga0222715_10002011_pt1 | contig 18899 bp, 15 predicted proteins | sample C33_9DmetaG_FD_165056 | JGI IMG/M metagenome (GOLD analysis project Ga0222715, IMG submission 165056) | Estuarine water microbial communities from San Francisco Bay, California, United States - C33_9D | ecosystem: Environmental > Aquatic > Marine > Unclassified | place: USA: California... | reverse complement strand
TGCCGTATGCCCTGCTGCAAGCATCCAGTTTTTGCTCAACGGAACCCTAGCGCCGTCCTCAGTCCGCATCGAATCCCTGAGCATCCGCGAAGACTCGTTCACGCCGACTGCATTTGGCTCTTGGGCCAGCGGCGACTACTCCCGCAGCGGAAGCACGCCGGGGCTGAAGGGCAACGCAACGACGAAATATCTTGACAGCAATTTTGCTGGAAACGAAACGCCGCTGGAAGATCAACATCTCGCCTGCTATGCCACAGAAGCATCCGGAGCCGCCACGCACTCAAAGATAGGCACTGCAAATGCCGCCGCCAATGCTTATGACATAGTTCGCGCAGCCGACAGAGCATACTTCTATTCAAGGACATCAAGTTTCTTTTTTACAGGTACAGGCATTGGCAACCTTACGGGAATGCACGGGATGTCGCGTTCAGGCGGCACTGTATCCGGCAGGGTGGCTGGCGTTGATTATTCAGCAGAGCGAGCAGCAGTAGCGTCACCAACTGGCAATAACTTTGTTTTTGCATACAACCTTGATGGGACTGCAACAGAGAAAAGTTCGGGTCGCCTTGCCTTTTACAGCGCGGGCACAGCAATCGACCTTGCCGCGTTGGACGAGCGAGTCACCAACCTTGTCACCGCGATTCGCTTCCACACACTGACGGGCTTGTTGCCCAACGATTACGACCCGGCGACCATCGCGTACATCACAGCGGCCTATGCTGCCGGAGGAGCACTATGAGCGTCAAGGACAAGGCTGATGCCATCGACCGCTTCGTTCGCACGCTGAAGAGCGCGGGATTGTATGACGACATTGGGTCAGCCGCGATCATGGCCGGGTGGACGAATCTCGCGGGTGCGTTGTATCCGTTCAAGGGAAGTGCGCCGACGAACGGCGGCGGGTTGTTTCAGGACGCGGACCTTGACCCCGGGATTGGATTGAGGGGTAATGGCAGCACCAAGTACCTTGACAGCAACAGGGCAAACAACGCTGACGGGAAGGATGACAATCACAATGCCGTGTGGATTTCAGCCGCCGAGAGCAGCGGTGCGACTGGCTACTACATAGACTCAGGCGCGCAATCTGTTGGTGATAACAATCTCGGCAGAAGCGGGGTCGCCACAAACCTCTTTGTTCGCAATCGCTCGCAGTTCGGCAACACGGTGGCGAAGGGAGACGCGACTGGCTTCATCGGCCATTCGCGGTCATCGTCCAGCACGTTCAGCATACGCGCGAAAGATGGAACCGATGCGATTGCGGCAACTTCTGAGTCGCCGTCGTCAGGAAACATAAAAGTGTTTGCTCGCCCCGGCACGGCATTCAGCAACGCCACCCTCTCCTGGTACTCCATCGGCTCATCCACGGACCTTGCCGCGTTGGACTCCGCAGTCTCCACGCTGATGTCGGACTTGCGAGCGATTGACGAAGACGGATTTGAGCCAGAGTCGGTCAATTACATCCGCGCCGTGGAAGCCGCTGACGGGGCGTACTTGGAAACCGGGGTGAAGAAGGCGATCAATTCATTCATAGTAGGCTGCCGGAAAGACGGCATCTGGGATGCGATCAAGGCTTCCTGCATACTCTGCGGCGCACGGACGATTGCCGGTGCGTTGGTGCCGCTGTCAGTGGACTACGGTCCTGAGTTGGTTGACATTGAGAATCTGCCGACGCCTTTGATTTCCGACGCCGGAACGTCTGGCGAGTGGGATGCAGCATCTCGCACAATGAGCAACAACGATCCTGCAAGCGACAGCCGGGGGAGTTACCCACGGTACTCGTTCTCTTATGCTGGCAGCGGCGGCAAGAGGTGGCTGGTGACAGGCCGGCTGACGGGTGACACGGCAAACGTCAATGCCATTTTGTTCGGCACTATTCCTGTCTCCTATAACGCGGCAACAGGAGAGTTTTCTGGCGTCGTCGTCGCCGCTGGTGGATGGTTGGAAATCCAGTGCAGGACAGACGTTGCGAGAGTCTTCTCCGTCACCATCGAAGAACTCAGCATCCGACAAGATCGCAGCACGCCAACCGCATACAACTTTACATCTTCCAATTACAACCGAGAGACGGGGCTTGTCGGGGTGCAAGCGTCAGGGACTTACATTGATACGAACAGGGCGAATAACGCGGACCCGCAGAATGACAATCACAACGCTGCTTATGTCACCACCCCGGCGGTCGGCGTATTGCTTGCAAGTTCTTCAAACCTAGATGGGCAAAACTATCTTGACATAACCTCTACGCCAGCCACGCGACTGTTTTCAAGAAGCAATACGCTCTTTGAGCAACAGGTTGGCGCGGCCTCTGCTGGGCTATACTCAATATCTAGGGGAAATGGCAGTTCTTTCGACTTCCTGACACCGCAAGGAAGTGGAACAAAAGTTGCCGCGTCAGAAACAACAGACACTCGCAATGTCCTGTTGTATACCCGCAGCAACGACGGCGTTTCGTTTTCGGCGTTTTCTTCTGCCCGCATTGCCTTCTATTCCATCGGCTCTGCCATCTCGGACCTTGCTCTCCTAGACGCCCGCGTCTCCACACTCGTCTCACAAATCGCCGCAGCCATTCCATAGGAGTCCTCTCATGCCAGAAGACCTTGACCCACAGCCAACGCCGCCACCCGCGAACCCCACCACGCTTGCAGAGTTGTTGCCGTTTCTCCCCGTGTCTTATGAGTACGGGCAGCAGTACGGCATGGTGTACTCGCAGGAGTTGGCCGACCGGCTTCAGGAAGTGCAGGCAGAGGAGCCGACTCAGTTCATTGCCAAGGGTGTTGCGTTGACCGATGGACGGTATCTGCTCACGGCAGACATCCTCAGTGAAGTACCTTCGGGGCTTTATCGCGTGGGGTTCGGCAAACTGGACCCGTCGCGGTTCAGCGAGATTGAGATCATGCCGATTGCCGAAGCGATGGCATTGCTGCCTGTGCCGGAACCTATGCCGGAATAACTTTGGGCAGAGGTTTCGTAACAGGGCGTTGCTTCGCGTTTTCTGCGGCGTGACACCCGGATTCGGCCGTCGCGGACATTAGCCAGTAGGACCCAGGAGCCTACTGATGTTCGCGTTTTTGCTTCTCCTCGCCGCTGGTGTCCAGCACTTGGAGGTTTACACGGAGCCTACTTGCCCTCCGTGCCAGCAGCTCAAGGCCGATTACGCCAAGTCGCCCGACATGTTCGGTGATCGCGACGTGCGTTTTCTGCGAGCCAAGGATGGGCGGCAGAAAAACGTCAGGCTCGTTCCAACGCTGATCCTCTACGAGGACGGCAAGGAGGTCGACCGCGTCTCTGGGTACGCCGGCAAGGCTGCTGTGAAGCGATGGCTGGAGGACTGATGCTTACCTATTTTGACGTTGTAGAGCATCTCATCTCGGCATCGTTCGGCGGCCCGCAAGACGCCGAGCAGCGAGACATTCGCACAGCAGTCCACCGTTGCTACGCGGAGCTGTCGAACATCAAGGACTGGTCATGGCAGCATGTCCACGGCCGCGTCATTACTGTTGCCCCTGAGACTGGCTCTGTCGATTCGTACTCCAGCGGCACCCTGACGCTCTCCAGCGGCCTGATTGGGACGAGCTTTACGCATGTCCAGAAGGGCCAAGTGGTCGCCCGCATCAAGTCTCGCACAAGCTCCAGCGTCTATGTGCTTGACGACGACGTGCAGTTTCCGTCGCTCACGTCTGGCGATGCGGTCACCTTCTACAAGACCCTGTACCCTCTGCCATCGGACTTCCGCAACCTGGACGAGCCGTCTGACGAGTTCAACTGGTGGTCTGGGTCTTACATCACGCCAGACGAAGCGATGAAGATGGAGCGAGTCAACAACCAGACTGGCGCTCCGCTCAACTGGACGGTGATCAAAGACCCGAACGGCGACGGCTATGTACTGAAGCTCATCGGCTACCCAACGTCCGTTGAGACTGTGGACTTCACCTACCGCCGCTCGCTGCGGTCCCTGCGGTGGAGCGGCCATGAGACGGCTGCCCGCGCTGGCACTGTCACATCTAGCGGCACAAGCGTGACGGGTTCAACGACAACCCTGTCGTCTTCGATGGTCGGAGCCGTGATGCGGTTTGGCGACACGTCAAACTCTCCTGGCCCGATCACGTCAATCTCGCCCTATGTGGCGGAGTCGAAGGTCGCAGCCGTTGGCGGGGCTACGGATGCGACCTTGTCAGACAGTGTCACTGCCGCCGGCGGTACGAAGTATCTCGTCACCGATCCCATCGATCTGCCGCAGCACATGCACAACTGCATGCTGTCGGGGGCCGAGTACTGGCTCGCCCGCATTCGCAGCAGCAACGTCGAAGAAAAGTACTCGCTCTACCAGCGTGACCTTCGCCTCGCCATGGAATCAGACCAGCTCGCGCCACTTTCTGGCAGGTCGCAGCAGATATGGAGCGACGGCGGCTGGCGAAGCCCACTCCTCGCGGACAACTTCAACTACGCATGATCACTATTGAGAAATGGGCCGGCTTGGTCACCAACGCCAGCCCCTATTCCCTGCCTCCGGGCGCCGCCGTAACGCAGGTCAACCTGCAAGTCATCAATCCTGGCCAGCTTGTCTGCCGCAAGGGTGCGACTGCTGTGACTTGGGGCACCTCGGCTGGAACCACAATCCCCGTTGTGAAGGCCATGCGGACTCCATACGGAGGCGTTGAGAAGGTCATCTACCAGAACTCGTCTGGCCAAGTCTTCGTCGCAGAGAACCCCTCGTAATGCTTACCTCTCGTACGACTGGCGGCATCGTCGCAGTGAATCTTGTGACCTCGGGCGGCGGGTACGCATCCGCCCCCACTGTTTCGTTTGCCGGCGGCGGTGGTGCTGGCGCAACGGCAATTTGCCACATGGCTGGCACAAGGGTGGAGTCTGTTGTCGTCGTCAACCAAGGAGCGGACTACACGTCGGCTCCGAGCGTGACCCTTAACGGCGGTGGCGGGTCCGGCGCTGAAGCCGAGGCCAAGGTCTACGCCGGCAGCTTCCGCCCGATGTCGTTCTTCCAGGGCCGTTTTGGCGATGTCTACGGCGTCGATGGCATGGGGCGAGGAATCCGCTGGGACAACGCTGCCACAACGGCCGAGCCGATTGGCATTGTGAAGCCAGCCCTCGCGCCATCTGTGTCTTCGGGGACGACCGCTGGGAAATACATCCGCGACATCACCATGGTGCGGCAGGGCGGCGGGTATGTCTCAGAGCCTGTCGTCACAATCTCTGGCGGGTCGCCGACAGAGGCGGCTGAAGGGCGAGCCATAATGCAGGGCGGGCGAGTCTCGGGCGTGCGTCTTACGAACCGTGGCAAGGGATACCAGAGTACGCCAACGGTCACGTTCACCGGCGGCATCGGCGATCCCTCGCAGTTTGATGTCAGCGTGATTGGCGGCGTCAACTCGGTGTCCGTCGTCGCGGGAGGATACGGCTACGGCACGCAACAGGCTGTTACCGGAGTCGCTGCGATTGCTGTCACGTCTACCTTGGGCAGCGACTACATCAACGCCGGCACGCACGGCCTGGTTGAAGATGACCTGTTTTACCTCTCTTCGATTTCCGGCAACGCGGACCTTGCGGTCAACGCCAACTACTACGCGGTGGCGGTCAACGCTACGCAACTCAAGGCGGCTACGGAGCCTGCTGGCACTCCGATCACGCTGACGACGGCGATCACTGCTGGGCGGCTTGTCGACCCCAATCAGCACCTGTACCTGCACGTTCCCAACCACGGGCTAATGGCTGGCAGTACTGTGCAGTTCTCGCGGCTCACTGGCGGAGCCGGGCTCTCCATCGACACCAAGTACTACGCGACAGAGGTGGACGCCGATTCCTTTAAAGTCTTGTCGTCACTCGCAGCCACCAAGCCCGTCGCGTTCACTACAGACGTTTCTGGCGGGACTGCGATCATACCGCCTGCGCGTGTAGAGTTTGGAACGCAGTACGGCCTTACAAGCTCAGGCATCAACAGGCCGAACGCATCGGTTATTGTTCAAGACTCACAAGTCGTCCGCGTGAATGTGCTGGCCAGCGGGACTGGGGCGACGACAGGCTCTACGGTTGCCGTTGTTGGCGGCGGCGGAACGGGCGCCGTTGTCACGGCAGACATGCGATACCGAGTCGCATCCATTGTCGCTGCCACTAGCGGTTCTGGTTATTACGCGGCACCCGTGCTGACCATCCGCCCTGCCGAAACGGACACTGTTGGACGCGGCGCTGCCGCCACTGTCGCCGTGAATTCTGACGGCCAGATTACCGGCGTGAGCGTAATCTCTGGAGGGGAATACAAGGAGACTCCGACAGCGCTGATTCTGGACACAACGGCAGAGGCAACGGCAGAACTCTCGTCCTCAATGAAGGGCAAGTACCTGTGTGCAATACGGTACATAGACGACACGGAACGCCGTCGCCGTGGGCCGGTTGCGTCGTCAATCTCGGACACCGTTGAGATCGACGTGCCGGAAGGCTCAGGCAGGCTGGACTGGTCTTTCACGCATGACGCAGTCGATGACCGCGTTCACGCAATGGAGCTGTGGAGGACTACCGCCGACCAAGCGACCGTGCTGTTCCGCGTCGCCACCATACTGCGTACAGACCCCGAATGGTCGGGCGGCTACGAGGACAGCCTGTCTGAGCCTGAGCTGATCGATTCTCAGCGAGACGGCTACGGCTTGATGCCAATCAACCTTCCTTCTGGGCAGGTCAACGCAAGAAGGTTTGGCGTCTGCCCTGGCAACTACGCTGTCGGCGTGATGTTCCAAGACCGAGCTTGGTTCTCGGTTGACACAACTGGCGAGCGCCCGAACTCCTTGCTGTTTTCGGAAATTGACGAGCCCGAGTCTGTCCCCGCCTTCAACGAGTTGGTTGTCCAGCAGAACGCTGGCACGCCCGACAAGATCAAAGCCCTTGTTCCGCTTGCGACAGACCTGCTCATCGCGCAAGACGCCCACTTGTATAAGTTGAGCTACGTTGCCCAGCCGGTGATCGACGCTTCGATTTCGCTCGTCGGCTACAGGGGGATTCTGAACTCCCAGTGCTGGACGGTCATGGGCGGCGTCGCGTTCTTGGCAGACAGTTTTGGCGTGTACGCCTTCGACGGAATGCAGGAGGAGCCGATCTCGGTTCCGGTCGACAACTTGTGGCGAGACGGCGTTGTCGACATGTCGAAGTCGTCGCAATTCCACATGTCTTCCGACTACGACACCAAGACGGTGCGATTCCATTACTGTCAAGCAGGCGATGCGGCTCCGGTTCGCGCGTTGTGCTATTGCGTTGCGACGCAAGCATGGTGGGAAGAAGAATACCCAGAGCCCGTCACCGCGACATGCACAGCCGTCCTCAATGAGCGATACCAGACAATCACCTCCGCCGGAGGCGACTTCCTAAAATCCTCTGGCGTTACCGACCAAGATGGGTCGGCGGTGGCCTACAGGTTCCGTTCCGGCAACATGCCGTTGACGGACGACAGGCAAGGGAGTCGCGCGTTCACGGTCGTCTACAAGCCGACTGCGGATGACTCCCTGCTGAATCTGCGGATGTACTACAACAACTCGCAGACGCCGCGCGAGAATGCTGTGGCGTCAGACCGTGGCGACGGCTTCTCCACCTCCGGTGGCACGCAGACGAGCCTCAACATGAAGCTCTCTCGCTCTGCGCTTGGCGACGCAAGCGGCACTGCGCGTGCCTATCACACAGGCCGGAACGATCCGCGATCAGCCGGCGCCGACAAGCACATTGCAGCCGAACTCGCAGGCACTCAGGCGGGGACTACGGGTAACGCAGTCGTCATTCACGGCATCGCTATCGATGGAGCTGGCTGATGCTGACCAACACAATGCCGTCAGTCGTCAAGGCTCTCCAGAAGACCCTTGACCCGACGACACTGAAGGCCTTCACGCAGGCACTTGGGAACTGCAACCAGCCTGTCACGCAGCGAGGCCCAGTTAGCGTTCAGCCAAATACGTTTTACCTGCGTGCGGGCGAGTACCCGACCACCAACAATTCGTTTGGGTACAACACCACCAACTACCAGCAATACAACAACTACTTTCAGAACAGCTTCAATCCAATCTTCGGGCCACTCAACCCGATCTTCCCGTACCCGCAGCCGCCAATCAACATCATGCCGCCGGACCTCGGCCCTGGTGACGTTCGCATTGACCTCGGCGACAGCTACGGCCCGACGATCAACAACAACTTCAACACTTCTGAGTTTTCATTCCCGACGACGCAAGAATTCAACTACTACGAGGGGCCGACAAACAACAGCTTCGCTGGAGATACCTACTTCCAGAACACATACATCAACAACAACACCACCAACACCAGCAGCACCACCAACCTCAATGTGACAAACATCAACGGGAACCCTGTTGAGGGTCCCACAGGCCCTCCTGGGCAGCCTGGCCGCGACGGCAGAGACGGCCGCGACGGCGCTCCAGGCTCTCCGGGAATGCTTGTCCCCGTCCCGTTTCCGATTATCACGCCACCAAGAGCTCCACCGCCGCCGCCGTTTCCCTTCGGAAATCCAATCGACATTCAGGTTCCAGTTGTCGACAGCCTGAAGGTTTACATCCCGGCGAGGACGGTTGAATACGAAGTGGAGGTCTTTAATCCCGAGACGTGTACTCCCTCTACGGAAACTAGGCAGCTGGAGATACCGGAGTACGAAGCGTCCATTGACGCCCCGACCGACGTTGTGACGTATCGCGCATTCGGCCCGCCGGCGGAAAGAAACGGACAATGACTAGCAAGGAGATTGCCAGTGAACATCAATGACCTGATCAACGCCAGACTGGCGTCTACCAACCGGCAGGCCCAATCGCAAGAAAACGCAGCCAATGCAGCTGCGCAGGGGCAAGTTGGGGCGGCCCGCGCGGCGTCAGACGGCAATGTGCTGTCGCACATCTGGTCGCAGCCAGCCAGCTTCGGCTCCTTGAGTGCCGACATTTACGGCAATTACGCTGGCAACACGGGCGCTCAAGGCGGCAACTACGCCAACACCTACGGGGCGTACACCGCTGGGCTCGGAGGGCTTGGCAGCAATGCCTCCCAGAACTACGCGACCTACGCCGCCGGGCTGGGGAATGTCGGAAATAACTACGGATCGCAGGCGACAGCAAACTCCGCAGCCGAAGCTGCCAGACAGGCTGCCCTTGGGAACATCGCCTCCAGCGCCCTCGGTGCCTACGGGAGCGGCATGAACGCCGCCATGGGGGCCTACGGCTTGCAGCAGCAGGCTTACAACCTTGCCATGGGGCAGGCGATGAACGCCAACCAGGGCGCTCTGTCGGCCCTGGGGCAGTCTCGTAACAACGCCCTTGCCGGGCTCGGGAACGCCTACGCAGGCCTTGGTGGCTCTGCGGCACAGCTGGGCGGCGCGGGACTCCAGGCCAGCCAGACAAGCCGCACAGACAACTACCAGGACCAGACTGCCCGCAACCGCCAAAGCACCGGAGGCTACTCGCGAGACACTGCCAGCATGTATGGCGGAGGCTCGGGCGGCTACGGCGGAGGCTACGGAAGTGGCTACGGCGGAGGCTATCCGCAGACGTTTCAGGCCAGTGGCCCAGACGGAATGATCGCAAGCGGGTCGTACGGCGGAGACGTTGGCAGCATGTACGGCAACGTATACGGTTCCGGCAACAACGCTTACGACATGAGCGGAAGCCGCAATGCTTTTAGCGAGACGTACGGGGACAACGACTCGTACGCAAGGAACACTCAGCGTGCAAGCCAAGTTACTGGTCCGCAGATGGATGCGTTCCGCGCTTCGCTTGGTGCTGGCATGTCTGGCATCAACAGCGCGCTCGGCGGGCTAGCTGGCGCTCAACGCGACGCCATGAGTCAGGCCGACACGTCTTCTATTCTGGGCTCTTACAACAGCGGAATCGGTAGTCTCAATGCCGCCAATGCGGCTGCGGCAGGAGTGCCTGCACAGATGCTTGAGCAGAGCCTCGGGGCCCTCCGCACTCTCGGCGGGCAGGGCTACAACAACATTCGCAGGGGAATGGACCAGTATTACGGCGCAGCCAAGACCAACACAGCTTCGCAGGACGGCATCCTCGGGCTCTTGACGGCTGGGTATTCAAGCGCCGGGAATCAACTCGGTGGCGTTGGGGCCGCAATGAGTGGAGGGTACGGCAACGCGGTGCGCAACGTAGACGCTGTCCGTGGCGACCTTGCGACTGGCGCGAGCAATGCAAGAGCAGATGTGAAGAACATCTACGATGGTTCCGTTGGGAACTGGATGTCTGGGAAGCGTGACGGAGGCAACTACCTAGCTCCCGTCTACGACCAAGCCCACGCCCTTCGGACGGCCCAAGCCGGAAGGGTTGCTGGCGAGCAGATCGCCCATGAGAACGCCATGCGTGAGGCGCGGCAGAGAGGCAGCAGTCCAGTGTACATGGCAAGCCCGACTGGGCAGATCATGCGAAACGACGCTGCATATGGAACGCCAGCGGGGCACACGGCGATGACCGGGGCGCAGGCAGCCGCAGCGCTCGCAAGGCAGGGGGCCGGGCCGAGACAGCCTGTTGCCAACTACGTTCCATCAACTCCGCCATCCGGGAGAGGGCTGTACGACATTGATCCGTCCCAGGTCCCAGCAAGCCTGCAATCCCTGCTTGGTCGGCCGAGTCTCAATCTCGGATGGAGAGGCTGATGCCGCAGTTTCAGTACAACACGTCGCTTCAGAATAAACCTCCGGTTACGCCGCAGATGCGCGCACTGGAGGGGCTAGTGTCTCCGTACGGATACGAGGGTGCGCACGGAGACGTAATGCGTTCCCGCGCTGGGCAGGTCGCGGCCGACTACAACGTCAACGCCGATCGCGCCAATACAGACTATGCGCTCGCAAAGCAGCAAGCCGAAAACGCACTTGTGCTGCAAGGCCTTAGCAACCTGTCTCAGGACCAGGAGAATCAGCGCAAGGTGTACCAAGGACGAATGGACCTGATGCGCGGCATGCAGAACAACATCATGGGAGGGCTGTTCGGTTGAACCAAGTACAGCTGACACGCCCTGTCACGCAGGGCGTCACGCAACAAAACAGGAACGCCCAGTTCAACAACGCATACGCCCAGGCCCTCGCGGCTGGCGATCCGCGATTTGCCGCTAAAGACTACGACCGTGGCGGCTTGTCTCGCGGCGGCGCGCAGATGAACCAAGCAGGAATTGACGCTGCGGCAAATCTTGCTGACGGAATCGCCAAGGCGTACAGCCAAGACGCTGACACAGCCGCGTTCAACTCAAACGCAGTTCTGCAAGGCCAGCAACAGCAAGAGTCGATGGCGCAGAACCTTGGGGCATTTAACTCGCAGCAGGCCTACGCTGACCAGATGAACAGACTGAACCAACAGCAAGCCTTCGCCGGCATGCTGGGAGGGCTCTTTGGGCAAAGGCAATCGTTGCCTGATCCGGCACAACAGCTAAACGCGATGCGGCAGGCCGACAATGCCTCTGGACTATTGAAAGGACTACTAGGGTGAAGACTGACTTTTCTCTTGACGATCTCACCAAGAGCGCGCTCAAGCGTCTCGTTGGTCAACTGCTTGCTGCTGACGACGGGGAAGAAACAAAGATCCTCAACCAGCTTTCTCAAAGAAAGAAGAAGCCTGAGAAGAACGACCTCGCCGACCTGGACGAGGAGATGCACGGCAAACCAAAGACCCCCGAGGTGGAAGAAGAAGAGGAGCTGGACGACTGATGGCTAAGAAAAAGGGCCTTGAGGAGTTCCTTGCGTTCTACAACAAGAGTCGCATGGCCGACCTTCCGCCAGACGTTGCCGACCTTGTGCGGCAGGGGAGACTCAGCGAGGCCGCCGCTGCCATGGCTGAGAATGCCAAGCTTGTGCAATCGCAATCGCGAGTCCGAAGCATGGCAGATCTTGGTCCGCAGAAACCGCCGCCTGCGCACAATCCTGACGCCGGGCCACGGCGATACTACCCGCAAGGCACGGGAATGATCGTTCGGGAGTCGCCGGGGCCAGTCGCAATTCCGACAATCAGGATTCCGGGATCTTCAAAATCGCCCACCGCAGGCGGCGCCGTCGACCCTACTGCGGTGGGAGACGCTGTAGACGTAGCCGGGAGACAAGCAGACTTCATCGACAGGCTGATGGCTCGGCTCGCCCCGCTATCTCCTGTGTCGATGAAGGTTGAACGCGAAAACTTCCTGCCGGGCGACTTTGCCGTAGACGACACGGCGGGGGACGCAGTCAGAAAGATTCTCGGATACGGCGTGATTCCGGGTGCGGCTGTCGGCCTGGCCGCTAGGCAACTTGCGGACGATGGCTTTTTTCCTGCGGTGCGTGACGACCAGGAAGAAGAGCAGCCGCCCGTGCCCGCCTATCCAACTCGCAGGCGGGTCGGCCCCGTAAGTTCATCGTCTAGGAGGAAGTAATGGGAATCCGCAAACAGATTGTTGACGCAGCCTCCACTGGGTCTGGCGCAAACGCAAACCGCGCAAGCGCCGCTGCCGAGAAGCGAATGGGTGTTGTCGAAGGCGCCGTGGCTGGCAGCATTGAAGACATCCTCATGCGACCGGAAGTCCTCGGCCTGCTGCCGCTTGAGCTTGGCGCTCGGGTGAAGGTGCGCGACAAGGCCGCGATGTTTGAGGCAATGCTGCTTCTGCAAAAGATGAAGTCCGCGCCTCCTACCCCCGCAAACCAAATGCTCTCCGTGCCACCCGACCTTCGCGAGGCCGGGTTCCAGATGGGCAGGAACGGAGGCCGCGTACCAACATCCTCTGCCGGCGAGATGATTGTCGCTCCACCCAGGGATATCTTGCGGAACCCTGGCTCCGAGGCTGGATTCCAGATGGGTGGCGACATCCCGCCGCAGTCCTTCGACCCAACCGGGCTTTCCGTTCCCGGCCCGCGAGACATATCCGTCAGGCAGTCGCCTCGCAGACGCAGTCGCGGAGTAAATCCGCTGCTCGTTGCTGGCGGGGCAGCTGCACTGGCCGCCGGCAAGTATGGGTACGACTGGGCGACCTCTCCAGGCGACCTCACGGATCAGGCCGGCGAGGAGAAGGTGCCTGCGACATCCGATCAGACTCAATACGACCGCGTTCCACAACAGCAGGACATGTCGCGACTTGCGGCAGACTTGCTTGACAAGCACTTCGCCGGGCAGCCTCTGCAACAACCGGCGAGGAAGCCCGCCCGCCCCGAGTCTCAACTGTGGGCTTCGCAGGGCGAGCGGTCCATGGAGTACGAACTTCGGCCAGGGACGCCTCAAGCCAACACTCGGGACGCCCTGCTTGACGCTGGCGTTGAGCCAAACCGAGCGGAAGGCATTGCCAGAGGGGTTGTCAGCATGACACAGATGGAGCGAGACGCCGTTTTGCGCAACAGCAGCCCACGTCGGCAGAGGGCGGCGGACGAAATCCAACAACGGCGTGACTCGCGCATGGGGAGCTACTGATGAGCGACTTGTTTGCACTGACTGAATCGATCATGCGTGAGGCCGAGGCACGCGGGAAGCCGATAACAATGGAAGAAGCCGCTGCGATTGCCGCAAGGCATTCGACCAGCGGCGGCGTCACGTCCGGGCAAGAGAGCAGGACGGCGGGAGCCCCTTCAACTCAGATTTCCGGCCTTACGCCGCAAGCGTACATGGACGACCTGCAAACTCAGACTGACTACTACGAATCGAATGATCGCGGCAGTCCTGTGATTGGGAGTGATGCGTGGGACGCGGAGGGCCGAACCCTTGGATACCGGCCGGGCATGACAGACGACGAGTATGCATTCGACAATTGGCGTAGGTCAGAGCAAGAAAGGCTTACCAGGATGGCTGCTCGCGGAGAGATACACCCTGGTCAAGAACTTGGCTACACAGGGCCTGAAGCGTTTGATCAGTGGAAGAGAGAGCGTGCTGCCGCCGGCGAAGCGGACCTTGACCGGCGGTTCAGCGAAGCCGGGGCGCAGCGGCATTCGTCGCCAGGCCCTCGCGGGTTTGACAATCGCGCAGCGACTCCAAGGAGGTTTGGCAGCGTCGAAGAGTCGGCGGCGTACGACGAGCGGAAGCCCATTGTTGACGGCAATGGCGTAACGACTGGTGTGCTTCCTTCGCAAAGAGACTACGACGAGTACTCGCGTGGCAGGATCCCGGTGATTGGCGAAGACGGGACTGTCGGGTATGGCATTGCAGCTGGCCCGTACGACCCCCTGTCCAACAATCGCGGCGACCAGCAGCTTGGAAATTGGCCAAACAGGCAGGGCGCACCAGGAAGGCTCGGCGCAAGGCCAGACTTGGAGGCCGCTGGGTGGGTGCCCGTTCAAGTCGAAACCCCGTTCGGCAACCCTAACGGCGAGTTCGGTGCTACAAGCCAAGCGACCGTGTATCGCCCTGGCTACGAGCTGCGGCAACAGATGGACGACAGGGAGTTTGAAAGCCGGTACGGAAGGATGACGCTGCGAGCCGGCATCTCGTACGACGAAGCCGAGGGCGTGCTGGACGAGGCCAGAGAGGCTGCCAAGGAAGAGCTTGGCAAAAGAGGATTGCCTGTAACTGAGCAAGAGATTGAGGTCCGCGCGAGGGCGATTGCGCTCCAGAAGCTGCGCGGAGTTGGGACGGTAAATCGCGGGCTTGACAAGCAAGGCAGACAGCGGCGGGTTGCCATGAACGCCATGCTGAACGGCCGCGACAGCGGGCAGAACGCAGTCAATGCGTTCGACATGCTTGGCGACCAAGGTGAGTTCGGGCTTACTGCAAATCAGCAACGCGCCTTGCAGTACATGCTCCCAGGCGGGCAGCGTGCCGCAGAGGTCGACGCCAACAACATGCGTGCGGCATCAGAAATGGCTGCGTCAAGCATGCGAGGCTTGCTTGGCCCGATGGTGGCTGCCTCAATGCAAGGCGGCGCTGACGCTGGCACGCCCGTTCCGTTTAGCGATGCTTGGAGGACTTCTCCACAGCAACAGGATCGATTGAAGCAGATGGTTCAGACGTACGGCGAAGACACCGTTGCGAACAGGGGCGACATGGTCGATCTTCTGCGATCTGAGGAAATGGGTGACACGCAGGCAGAACTCGCAGCGGGCTGGGCGTTCGACAACTATCACCCAGGAAACACCTGGAACCCGTTTGACTGATGGCCTCGTCGCCGCTCTATGACATATTCGACCCAGACGAAGAGCTGCGTCGAAAGGCCGAGCTGCATCGCCTCCTGACAGGCGAGCGAATGTCGCTTACTGACTTGATGCCAGAGGAGGAGAAGACTTCTCTTCTTGGTCGCCTGTCGAACCTGGGTTCGTCTGGCCTCGCTACGGTAGGCTGGATCTTCGATACCCCTGGCGCGATAGTGCGAGGAGCGCTTTCAGGAGGCCCCAGCAAGGCGTTGTCTGCCCTGTGGGAGTCCAGCGACGACAGGGTCGACGGCCGCGAACTCCTCCGTCAGTACGGGCTGGTAGGCGAAGAGGACAACTGGTCGAACTGGGCCGGCTCTTTGGCAGCCGAAGCGCTCCTTGACCCGCTCACTTACGTCAATCCGTTTGCCATTGCCGGTCGCGGTGCGTTGACGAACACCGGCAAGGTGTTGCAGCGCAGTGGCATGCTTGAGGACGCGGCGCTGTACGCAAACCGGCAAGGCAAGGGCATCCGCGAGTACCTTCGCAACGCCACTGGAGAAGACGTACTCCAGGCGTACGTCGGCAGCAACCCGACGCTGACTGCGTCTACACGCCAGGCGGCAGAAGATGCGGCACGCCAGCAATTCGCAGACGCAGCATCAGCCATCGGCGTTTCAGTAGATGACCTGTTGGGCCAAAAGGCCGCCGGCTCTTTGGAATTCCGCTTGCCGTTTGCGAAGCGTGGCTACAACGTGTCGCTCACTGGCGGAAAGCTCGGGGACTTCGCAGCCAGGCGCCTAGATCAGCTTGGCGAAGGGCTGAAGACAAACCCGATTACCGGCGGACTCGTAAACCGGGCTCGCGCTTTGTTTGACACTAGCGTGATGGGGGCAGTCGACCCAGCAGACCAGTGGCGAAACCGAGAGGCGTTCGCAAGCACCACTGCTCGCCAGCGTGCCATTCGGGGCGAGCTTGAAAAGCTGCGCCAGGACGCAATGGCTGTCACCGACGAGTCGCTCGGACCTGAGTTGAGCGACTTCAACAGCGTTCGCATCCAGAACGCGATTGCGGATTTGGTGGAGGCTGGCGGTGATGTCAACAAACTGATCGACGCCGAGGCCGGCGCCGCCGTCTTGGGCACTCCAGCTTGGCGCGCAGTGTTTGAGGACTACTCGGCACGCACGCAGAACGCAATGAATGAGGCTGTTGAGCGAGGGCTCAAGCTGCCAGCGAACGTGGGCGAAGGCGACACTCAGTTCTTCCCGTCCCAGTCGGTCTGGTTTGAAGACGCGATGCCTCCTGAGATCAGGGACGCGATCACGGGAGAGACGCTTGGGGGGCGAGAAGCCCGCCGGTACACCAAGGGCGCAAGAGCCCTGAGCATCGAAGACAACATGGGTCGCTCGCGAAACCCTTCGTACGACCTTCCGATGCGCCGCCAATCGCTCCGCCAGTTGATGACCAACCAGGATGGCGTGCTGAGTGGGAAGGCCTTGCAAGACCGGCTGATCGCGGCGACTGACGCAGAGATTCCTGGCATTATCGATGAGGCGTGGGCCTCGCTTGACTTTGCAAAAGCGGGGAAGATGGGAACGCTGTACGGAAGCGTGCAGGACCGCGTATTAAAAGCCGAAGCCAAACTGGCCAAGATCACAGAGGCCCTCGGCAAGAGCGGGATTGACCCCGCAGTCAAGCGTGGCTTGGAAAAAGCAGAGAAAGAGGCTGCCGAGGCTGTTGAGGTTGGCAAGGCAGAGCTGATTCGCCGAAAGAAGGAGCTTGGCGGTCGGCTGCTCCGCAACGCAGACAGGCAGTTCGCAGAGAAGGGGTTCGGCCTTTTCGACAGACCAGTCATCGAAGACATGATGCGGTACGACCTGGGCCGCGCGCGTGCCTCCGAGAACGCAAAGGTGATCGAAGCCGAGCTACGCAAGGCGTCGCAGCTTGACTCGGCAGACCAATTCGCTGGCGGCGGCTATGTTTCAATTGAAGATGCGGCAAGGCAACTTGGCTTTGACGAGCGGAGGATGATGCAGAGGCTGGAGGCCGAGGGGCTTTCTGGCCGCTCTGTCAGCCAGTCAAAGATCGACAGCCTCGCCCAGCTCGCGCCAACCACGGGTACGACTTCGGAAGGCCCGCTCGCCTCCAGCTTCCGCAAGTTCACCAACATGTTCAAGGTGGGGGCTCTCGCCAATCCGGCATACCACTCGCGAAATGCCTACTCTGGCAACTTCGCGACGATGACCCAGGGCCTGACGAGCAACCCGCTGACGATCATTGCGAACGCCATAGCGGGTGCCAGGGCAACCTCGGGAACCACAGACTGGCTGCTGGCCAGGGCGCGGAAGACACCGAGATACCAGCGCGTCGCCCAGGAGTACCGTCGACTAAACCCAGCGGCCTCCGCCGCCGAGGTAGATGCAGAAATCTTGCGGCAGTTCAACGCGGACGCCGCACGCAACGGCATCGCGCAGCCCGGAGAACTCGCTGACTTCGCAGGCATCGCACCCGCTGGTGAGCGAACGTCGTTTGTCGGCGAAGGGTTCACGCCGTTCAAGTGGTTTGGAAAGGGCTCCGATTTCGCCCGTGGCCTCAAAGACTGGACGACTGTCCGAGGCGTTGACGTTACCGGCATGCTGACGGGGAATCAGCGTCCAGGGCCGGCTGTCACGCGAAACCCTGTGCTGGAGCTGCATGAGCGTGTTGGTCGACGGGTGGAGGACGCGAACCGATTCGGTGCATACCTCACGGCATTGCAGAAAGGCTACAGCCCAGATGCCGCTGCGGAGGTCGTCTACAGGTCGCAGGTCGATTACCGACCAAGTGCGTTTACGGCAGGCGAGCAAAAGCTGAAGGGCTACATGCCGTTCTACAGCTACACCCGTGGCATCACTCCTCTGATCGCGGAGAACATGCTGTACCGCCCAGGCGGCTTGCAGCAGCAGAGCATTCGGGCGATTACCAGAGGCGGCCAAGGCGACGAAGAGTACTTTGTGCCGGAACACTTGCGGCAGAGCGCCGCGATCCCCATCCCAGGAGCAACCCCCGGCGAAGGCATTCAGCGGTTCGTCACCAACATCGACCTCCCGTACGCTGGAGTGCTGAATCTGTTTAGCCCAGGCGTCGGAGGCTCGGCAACAGAGCGTGTGCTTGACTCGGCTCGCCGAACCGGGATGAACATCGCCGGCCAACTGAATCCTCTGTACAAATTGCCACTTGAGTACCTGTTCAATAGACAGCTGTACACGGGTCGCGAACTGTCAGACCTTTACTCGGTGCTGGAGCAAGACATTGGCCCTCTCGGACGGCCTCTTGAGAACGCATTCGTCAACCTCTTTCCTGGCGGGTCGAAGCTGGACGCCCTGTACCGGGCATCGAAAGACGACCGCATCACGTCTGGCGCAGCGTGGACAAAGGGTTTGGTGAACACCCTGACAGGCATCAAGTTCACGGATGTCGATCAAGAGAAGGCACGCAGCAGAGCTGCCCGCGACGTGCTGACAAAGATCCTTGACACCACCGCCGGCGCAAAGGTGTACGAGAACATCACCGTGCCCGAGCAGGTCTTGGCTGAGATGCCTCCCGAGCAACAGCAGCTCTACCTGCTGTACCGCATCATGCAGTCTGAGGCGGCGAAGAGGGCTCGCGAGCGCAAGGCCGCTGAGGTGCAAGACCCGCTGGCGATCCTGGGTGTCCAGTAGGTCAACCAACTCCAGCCATCGGAATCGACGGCACCGGCTTTCTGAGCTCCGACAAGATCACTTGATCGACGTAATGCCTAAACGCCAGTCCAGGCGTCAGGTGCCCAAGCTGGAACGTCGCAGACATGCCCGACAGCTCGGCATAGGTG
>Ga0222715_10002009_pt1 | contig 18912 bp, 13 predicted proteins | sample C33_9DmetaG_FD_165056 | JGI IMG/M metagenome (GOLD analysis project Ga0222715, IMG submission 165056) | Estuarine water microbial communities from San Francisco Bay, California, United States - C33_9D | ecosystem: Environmental > Aquatic > Marine > Unclassified | place: USA: California... | reverse complement strand
TGGATTTTGTTTCAAGTTTTTAAACTACTTTTTTGAAATTGACCAATCATGACCAGGAGCTCATATAGGGACTCGACCTCACCTGTCCCAGAAGCACCAGTCTGCGCGCCAGTGTGCGACGCGACGACGCCTCGCGCGAGACGCCTCTCGCGCGCGCGAACGGTCGACGCGAACGGGTTTCGTGGCGTCCATCGCCGACGGGGGTAGCGACGGCGGCGCGCGTGAGGCTGCGCGCGCTCGAGAGCTGGTGTCCGTGTGTTGGTCAACTGTTTTTTGGCTTGAACTCGAGCTCGCGTCGTTTGCGTGAGGTTCGGAGGCGCAGACGGCGGTGTGCGCGCGATTCGTGGGGGGGTGTGCGATGATGGCGAGCGCGTCGCCGACGTCGGCGATGATTCGGGAGCTCGCGAGCGAGGTGTTGCGCACGCCGTCGAAGACGGAGCCGAAGACGGCGTCGAAGACGGCTGTCGCGGCGTTGACCGACGATATATCGACGATGTCGTTTCGCGTGCCGGCATCAGCGCCGGCGTCACCGGGGGATGGTGTCGTTGGTGAGTTTGAGCGGCGCGTACGCGCGCTCGAGCGCGAGGCGGAGGGTGTGGAGGATGATTTACGCGTCGAGGAACGCGAGCACGAAATCGCGTTGTCGGCGTTGCGTCGCGAACGGGACATCGAGCTCGAGCGCGAGGCTGTGCGGAGGAATAGCCATCACGAAACTGCGAGTTTGCGCGAGGCGTTACGCGCGAAGGAACGGGCGATTGCGAGTTTGACGTCGACGTTGGCGTCGACGCGAGAAGAGTACGCGCGGCGTGAGCTCGAGGCGAAGCGGACGCGCGACGCCGCGGATGACGATTTCGAGCGTCTACGCGAGCGTGTGCGCGCGTTAGAGGCAAATGTAGACGTTCGCGAGCATGCTCTAAAGGCGAAGGATGAAACTATCGAGGCGCTCAAGCGCGATCTCGAGGCCAAGCGCGCGTTTGACCGCGACGTCGTCGAGCAGACCAAGGCGCTCGAAATTGACCGACTCGAGCGTCGCGCCGAGGCGAGCGAAGAGCGCGCGCGCGTGGCTGAGAGTAAACTAGACGCGATGGTGCTTGAAAAGGCATCGTTGATGCGCGAGTTAGAGTCGCTGCGCGAGCGCGTCGCGCGCTTGCCGACGCAAGCGGAAGAGGATGAGGCGTTTAAGAGACGCGTGGAACGAGCCGCCGACGCGCGCGTCGCCGCCGAACGATTGCTCAACGAAGAAATGCGCACGAAAGCGGAGTTGGCGGGATTGTTTGCGCAAATACGCGACATGACGTTACGCTCGGCGGGTGTTCGCGCGGTTCCGTCACACCAGACGGCGGTATTCGGTGTTCATCCGTCGACGGTTGACTCGTCGCACCATCGCTCGCCACCCCTAATAGTAGAAGAACAGCTTCGCGCAGTCAAGGCGAGCGCTGAACAAGAAATAGCCGCGCGTCGTCGCGAATTCAACGACATTCAAGCCGAAGTCACGCGTGAAAATGCGAGATTAAGGCGCGAGCTGTCGAATGTACGCGCGACGCTTCGCGAGAAGCTCCGCGAAGCGACGAACACCGCCTCGAGCGCCAAAGACGCCGGCGACGACACCTCTCCCTGGGCCGCAGATTTTTCATTTCCACCGCCAAGAGGAACAGTGACGCCGTCCAAAACCCCAGCCGCGACGCCGTCGGCATCATCGTCCGCCGCGGCGAAACAAAACCATCAAACGGAGGATGATTTCATCGAGTTTACGCCCGCGACGGCGACGGCGCTCGGCGAAGACCTCTTCGCGCCTCCACGTGAGCGCTAGCGCATCGCGACGCATCGGCCGCATAGCTATATATGGTAACATATAGTCAATCATAGTGAGTCATTCGATGCGCCATACGCGCGACATTGCGCGTTCGCGTGACAAAAAGCGCGCGCAGCCGTCGGCTCCAGCCTCACATTCGCGCGCGCGCACTCTCGGTCCGCGCACCATGCGTCCGTTCACCACTCGCGCGGATGACATCGTGCCCACGATAAATCGCGAGTTTATCATCGACTGCCTGCGAGGGGACGACGAGGGCGTGTTCCGCATGGATGCGCGGCTTCCGAACGACGCCCGAGAGCACTTGGACATTTCCTTGGGTCCGTCTGCGGGGACGTGCGTGGTCACCCTAGGTCACACGCGCGTCTGTGCGAGCACGAGCGCCAAGTTGGAGAAGCCCGCGAGCGGCGGTTCGAGCGCGGAAGGATCGCTGCGCGTGGATGTTGAGATTTCGAGCGGCGCGCGAAGAGGGTTCGCGAGCGCCGGCGCCGGGGACCGGGACACGCGCGCTCGCGCACGCGAGCTCGGTGCTTTACTCGAGCGTGGGTTGAAAGATGCGAGAGCTGTAGATGTTGAATCGCTGTGCGTGCTCGCGGGGAAGGCGGTGTGGGTGATCACGTGTAACGTGACGGTGCTGGCGCACGACGGCAACTTGGCGGGCGCGGCGAGTCTCGCGGCGTGTGGGTCGTTAATGACGTTCCGCCGACCAGAGTGCGCGATTGATGCCAATGCAGGGACGGTGACGGTGTGTGACATCGACGCTCGGGAGCCGATTGCGCTGAACATGCATCATTATCCCATCGCGTCGACGTTTTGCTTTTACGACGAAGTCCCGGGCATCGCCGTGTTCGATCCGAATTTGGATGAGGAAGTCACTGCCGACGGCGTCGTCGTCGTCGTATCGAATGCACACGATGAGATTTGTGCTATAGCCAAGAGCGGGCGCGGGGTGTCGAGCGAGGATGTGAAAAGATGCGCGCGGGCGAGCTCGATGACGGCGCGGGCGTGGACGGAGACGTTGAAGGAGGCGCACGCAGAATTCGAGGCGAAACGCGCCCAAGGGAAGATTCGTACGCATTACGATGGGTATAAAAACGCTCCGGATGATGACTATTTACTTGAAGCGTATGAAAAAGCTGAGCGAGACGGCGACGCGTCGTCGGCGCCGATGGACGCCGACGTCGACGCGGCTGACGAACAAGAAGGACGCGGAGACGATGATGAGGACGATGCCGAGAGCGATAGTGCCGAGGACGAAATTGACGATGACGACGACGACGACGACGATGACGCGGACGCCGACGGCGGCGAAGATGCCGACGTTTTGGCTTCACGAAAGCGTCGCCCATCGAAGAAGCCGTCAGCCGCCGCGGCGCGTAAAGCCACATTCGACGACGCCGACGCCGACGATATCGACGCTCTCTTTGAAAAAGCTGAGAAACACAAACAAAAAGCCCTCGGAACGTGGGAAGACGTGTTGCCAGGCGATGGCGACACCCTCGCTGGCGCCGTGAAACCGCGTAAAAAACTCAAAAAGAACGCCGACGACGCTCCGAAAAAGAAAAAGAAGACGACATCCAAAGCCTCGTAATCGCGTCGTTGCACGCGTTGTAAATATCTACGTGTAAATTAGTTTTCCACCACAATACTTCGCCCGCGTACCACCACCGTCTCGTCGGCGCCGCGCGCGCTCGAATGTCCCAAAGACGGCGTCCGTCGTCGATGTCCCAAAACCTGAAAATGAAAGCCCCCCTCCTGCGAGGTCGTTACCGACCTCACACGTCCGCACGCGACTCTTCTCGCGATGTTTGCCTCGCAAGCCGCGTACGCGCCTTCCCGGGCGGTGTTCGCCACGCGCACGGCGTCCAGACGCGCGTCTCGACGCCATTCTGCGACGACAAAGGCGGCGAGCTCCATCCATGAGTTTACCCTGCAACGACTCGGTGGTGGCACCCGCGACGCCCCGACGGACGGCGCGGCGCTTCCGCTGAGTCAGTTCAAGGGTAAAGTTGTTCTCGTGAACAACATTGCTGCTTTTTGAGGTGCGTGTGCGGCGTTCGGCGATGTGCGAGGATGTGTTTTGTAATTTGTATTCGCGCGCGCGCTAACCGCGCAACGCGATATTACGACGCGAAACAGGCACGACTTGCCGCGATATGGTTCAATTGAACGCGCTGCAAGAAAAGTATGGTGATGATTTAGTCGTCATCGGCTGTCCGTCGAACACGTTCGGGCACCAACATTACCCCAAGGATTTTGAGACGCTCGACTCGTTGAAGTACGTGCGTCCGGGCGGCGGTTACGAGCCCAAGTTTATTCTGACGACGAAGATGGAAGTCAACGGCGCGAATGAAGAGCCATTTTGGGCGTATTTGAAGGCGTGCTTGCCGTACCCGTCGGATGACAAGGGGGGAGCTGGTGCGGATCACATTTACAACATCCAGCCAAACTCCATGCCGATTCAGTGGTCTCCGGTGAGACGCTCGGACATCACGTGGAACTTTGAGAAGATCCTCATCGGTAAGGATGGCGTTCCCGTCAAGCGTTACTCGCCAAAGTTCGAGAACGCGAACATCGCTCCGGACATTGATGCGTTGCTTAAGGCGTAAGTCATCAATCGTCTTATGTTTTGGCTATTCATGTCACCACGCGAGCGACGACGGGGACGCTCTTTTGTTTTGACGGTTTCATAACGAACCGCGTCCGCGCGCGCACGTGACGAACGATGATCAAATACCAACACATGCGTTGGCTTTCATCGTTTTGATTCTGCGCGCGAATGCGAGTTTTTAGAGAGCCGCCGTCGGCGTTTTTGTTTTATTTTTAATTTCAGTTGAAGACGAAGAAGCCGCGCGAGTCCTGTGCGACTTCTTCTGACTATAATAATCACCCCTGTTTTTATTTTACAATTCTTCCTCCTTGCTAAAATCTAACGTCGGCGCCACGACGTCGTCTTGATCCTCGTCTTCGTACAGCGAACCCGACGCCGTCATGCGCTTCACCAACATCTCCGTCAACGCGTCCCTCTCAAACGGCACCGCCGCCATCACCGCCGACGACTTCTTATACATCACACTCACGAATACCGCGCGATGTCCGCGCGCCGGATCACCGTCGGCGATGACTTTAAACCGCAAACTCAACCCCAAAGCCTCGGTTTCGCGCTCGAGAAAGCGAAATCGAGCGACGGCGGCAAACGACACGCTCACCACGAACCCATCCTCCGCAATCATCCTCGCACACTCCCAAGCAATCGCCGCTTATCATCCTCACCATTCAACGCATCGATCGTCCCTTTATCAATCACCATCGACGCCTCACCGCCGCCAACGATGCCCGACATCGCGCGCGCGTCGCACGTCTCGCATCGAACTCTCGCGTCCCCCGCGAAATCCTTCCCAAGCTTTGCCACAATCGTCGGGCTCACATCCGCGAGCACGAGCGCGCGAAACCCGTGGCGTCGCAACGCATCCACGCCCACGGCGCTCGACCCGCACCCGACGTCGACCACGGCGCCCTCGCGCGGCGCGGCTCGCGCGTACCCATCGCACGCGCTGAGCACCGCGGTCGCCTCCACGTGCCATTCGCGCGCGAGCTGCGCGGGATCGGTGCGATAGACGGCGTCCCAGTGCTTCACGTACGCGCGCGTCGCCTCATCATCGTCGTCGTCGTCGTCGTCCGCGTCGTCGCGCGACGGCATTCGCGCGTCGCCGACTGCCGACGGCCGACGGCCGCCGCCGCCTCGACACCGCCATTCGCCGCCGCTCAGGCGCGCGCGCACGCACCATGCCCGCCGCGCGCGACGGCGCATCGAGCACGCGCGCGTATTACTCCGTCGCCATCGGTCGCGTGCCGGGGATATACGCCTCCTGGGACGACGCCAGGGCGCAAGTCGATGCGTTTCAAGGCTCCAAGCACAAGGTAACGGAACCATCGTCATGATGATGCGACGCGTGTGCGCCGACGACGGGCGATGACGCGGCGCGAACGGCGACTGACGGCGCGCGCTCGTTTTTTGCCTTGACGTAGAAATTCGCATCGCTGGACGAGGCGCGGGCGTTCATGCGCGAACACGGCGTAAAGGGGCGCGGTGTCGAAAGTGTCGACAGTGGCAACGGCCACATTGGCGACATCCGCGAGTCGTCTCGTGATGGCGTCGCCGGTGAGGCGCGCGTCGGGGGGAAAGCGATGAAGAATGAAGGGAAAGTGAAGTCTGCGTCGTCGAGGCGCGCGAGTGCGATGCCTGGGGCGCGTGCGAAGTCGACGATGATTGGGGAACGCGTCGCGGGGTTGACGAGCAGCGCGCGGGACGGCGACGAACCGGATATGAATCGGGCTGTGGATGCGTATGTGGTGGAGTTTGATGGTGCGAGTCGTGGGAATCCGGGATTTGCTGGCGCTGGGGCGCTGTTGAAGCGGAAAAAGGATGATCGAATCGTTGAGGAGCTGACAGAGTATTTGGGAAACGACCGCACGGTGAACGAAGCCGAGTACGCGGCGTTGTGTTTGGGGTTACGAAAAGCCGTCGAGCTCGGCATCACGCACATCGAGTGCAAGGGGGATAGTAAATTGATCGTCAATCAAGTGAAAGGGTTGTTTCAGTGCAAATCGGATAAGTTGGCGCCGTTGCACGCCGAAGCTATGCGATTGAAGAAGGAATTTTCTTCGTTTAGCATTGAACACGTGCGCCGCGAGTACAACAAGCACGCCGACCATTTAGCAAACATGGCGGTTGATTTCGGGCTCACGCCGACAAAGATGACTGGTTTCGAGGCAGGCGGTGGGGGATTACGCACTGGCGCCGATGTCGATGGCGATGAAGAGGTGATTTTCAAGCGTCGAAAGGTGGATGGGTTCTTTACGCCGCTCGGCTGGGCGTCGTCGTCGAAGAGCGCGCGCGGAGCGCACACGCTCGCTCGCGCGGCACATCGACCGCCGCACGATGGCGGTAGCGCGGACGACCGTGCCATGGCAACGTCGGCACCAATCGTCTTTGGCGCGTCGAGCGCGCGAAACGCGTGGGCGAGTCGACGGGCGTGGGTACCGATGACGCGCGCGCTCGTCGGCTTCGCTCGAATGCGTCTCTAGTTGTTTCCGTGTTTTGTTTGTACGTTCTGCTAGTTTTTCTATGTCACATTATTACACTAAATAAATTCATTCATCGTCTTCAGACGCCGAGGACGCCGACTGGGGCGGTGCTCGAGGCGAAATCTCAACCGTCGGGCGCAACTCCTCCGCGTAAGCAAACGTTTGCGGCTGCGGCACCGCGACTGGACGGCGTACCGGCGGCGGCGCGGCGGCAACCTTGGAAGGTACGTTCACGAATACCGCTTCCTCATCATCGCCGTCTTCATCGATCGTCGCGACGACGCGAGAGGGCGCGCTAGGCTTTCGAGGCGGAGGAGCGTTTCGGCGGAGGAGCAACGGCGCCGCTTCCGCGGGCGCCGCTCCTCGAGAATGATACCCTCCTCGTCGTCGTCCTTGCGTCATCGGTGTCTTCCCCGACGCTGCGAACGGATGTTCACCACCCGTCACTGTCGTGGGCCATTTACTCGCGACGGTTATGAGAGCCAACGCTAAGACGGCGACGGCTAAGCCGACGCTGACTTCGGGCGACGCTCGAAGCGCCCATCGTGTCAACGCGTTGTGGCGCACGACGACGTGGTCGTGGTCGGAGAATCGATGCGCCGCCGAGCGCTCAGCATCGACGTCACCGCGAGATAATCGTACCGCTGACGGTTCGACCGCCGCCGTCGAAGACGCCATCATTGTCGGACGCACGAGCACGTGCGAATGCGCGCACGGCTTCGGGACGTACGCGCATCCCGCAAAGGCATTGGCTCGGCAATCAAACACCGCAGCTAGGAATTCGATTGACTTTGCCTCCGCCTTGGTTTGCGGACATCGTCGAACCTGACGACATTCCAAATCTTTGCTCGCTTGACCGCGTTTGCCGGTGATGTCGCCGCACTTTTGCACAATGCCAGTGTGAGGACAGCCGAGGCGCGCGCGAGAGCGCATGGCGTCGCACGCTTGCGCCGCTTGGTCAGCAGAAGTTAATTCGCTCGCATCGATGTCAAAGCACGACGATTCAGCGTCAGATGGCGTATTCGGGCATCCGCACACGCACGAGCCTCTCATGGTCGTCGTGGTCGTGGTTGTGGTCGTCGCCAAAGGCGCGCCGAGCCGAGCGAGCGGCGGCGCCGAACGCCGAGCGGCTACAGAGGACATTTCATGCAAGTTTCGCTCCAGCGCACGTTGCATCGTTTCCAAATGTTTTGCGTCGGCATCTAAAACCTCGTCTGCACCCAAGCGCGGCTTTGCGTCGCGACCGTGTGCTTTCGAATCCGGTGGCATTGTTGACTCGCGCCACGTTTCTAAATGTTTGAGCGAATCCGCCCCGACGTTTTCAATCGTATTCACACCCTCCATGTACTCCGCCGCGGCTTCATCTTCGAGCTTGGCGCGTTTAACCGCATCAGGTTCTTCTTGTGCCGATCGCATGGCGTCTTGATACGTTTGTTGATTGGCTTTGATGGCGTCTTGGTAGTCGCGCTGGATGCGAGACTCGTACTTTTTGTACTCGCGTTCTTGCATGTCGCGCGCGTACGCCAGTTGTCTCGCCTTGTACGCCTCAGCCGCGCTTTGCGCGTCGTCGTCGTCGTCGTCGTCGTCGCGTTTACCGTGCGTTTTTCGATGCGGGCGAGCGCGATCCGCGTTGTCGTCATCATATTCGTCGACATCCTCGCCGTACGTCGCGTGGCCGTCGCGCACGACGCCGCCGCGCACTTTTGAGCTGACAACGCGTTTGACGCGCGTCGCGTCGGCATCATCGTCGGCGTCGGCGTCTTCAGTAAAACGGCTGGGATGGTGCTTTTCCTCCCATTCGTTCCACACGCGCTCAGCCGAAGATGTTCCGACGCTTTTACGCGACTTGGCCGCGTCCTCGTCATCGTCATCGTCCCGGCGCGTCTCCCGTAACGGTTTCAATCCATCACTCATTGCGCTCCACAACGTGCGCACTAAAAACGCGTCATCGCGTCTGCCGTGTCCGAGCGTGCTGACGACGTCAGACGGTGCGACTGGACACGACGGCGTGCCCGCCACCGTGCGACCGAGCGTCACGACGACGGTGCGCGATTCCGGCATCATGTAAATCATCGACCCCTCATCGCCGACGACAACCGCCACGGGCGCGCGCGGGGCATCGACGCCTAAAATCGGTCCATCAATATCCTCCGCGCTCTCACCGCACGCCAACGCCGTGGTTTGCGGTTTGCAGCACTTTGCGCCGGTTTTACTCGTGGGCACGTGCAACCACGTCATCAAGCCGTGCGCTTGATTCAACGACGGATAACTCACCGACATTGCCGTCAACGCGAATGATGGATCAAACAACTGCTTCACTCTGCCATTCTCGCCGAGCCACGCGCCTTTGTTTACGAATACCTGCGCGAGCTTGGCGACGTCTCGACACGACGCGCGCAAGCCGCGTCTCAACGACGCCTCGCTCGCTCGCCCCGACTGTCGAGCCGCGCTAAACAAATCCGGCACCCCGAGCGGTTCCGCCACGTGCACTCGCGCCCAATTCTCAAGTTTCATCCCCGACCTCGCCTCGATGAGTTCACCGATGATATCCAGATACCCATCGTCGCGATTATCCCGTTCAAACGCGCTTCCCGGCGCTCGACGTCCGCCCCCGTGCGTCTGCGCCAACAACTGTCTCACCGTCACCTCCTCCGCATACTCCCTCCCGAACGCCCGCTCCACGCTCGCCAACCCAAACTTCGCTAACGGCTCATCCAATCCAAACAAACCCTGGTCTACGGCGATGCCGGTGGCTAAAACCGTCGCCAACGCGCCCGCGGCGTCGTCAACACTAAACGCCTCCCTCGCCCCCGCGCCTTCGGCGTGATAATACGATTCGTGCACCAACGCGCCGTCTCGAGCGACGACGAAACAATCGCGATCGACGATTGTTTCCACGTTCGCGCTCGCCCGTTCGAGGGCGTTGGACGATAACCCGTGCAATTCCGCGCGTTCGACGATCCACGGTCGAACGCCGGGCTGCGCGATCGACGGATCGATCGTCGACGCTGACGCGTGCGCGGTGGCGCGAAGGGCGGCGACGACGCACGCGGCGAGTGCGACGGTCGCGTTCGCGCGCGTCGCGCGTCGGCGGTGCGGCGTCATGGTCGCCGCGCGCCGTGATGTGACTGCATGCGAGGTCGATGGCGCGTGGGTGTTACGCCGGTTGAAATTTTTTTTTGACTGGCGCGAACGCGAACGCGGACTTTAACGCCCTCGATGACGGTCGCGATGGCGCGTGCGCCGCACTCGCGGTGGATGACGCGTGTGAAGTATGTACGCGTGGTGATGTATTTGGGCGCGGGTGATGACATACATATGTATACATTGAATACGCGGCTAGAGCTTGGCGAGTTTCGGGCGGCGATGCTTATCGTCGGCTAGAGCTTGAAGTTCATCGTCGGGCGACGCGTGCCAAGGGAAGATTTTACCCGGATTCATGATGTTGTGCGGGTCTAGTGCGCGTTTGATTGAGCGCTGGATGCCAATGTGCGCGGCGCCGTGTTCCTGGAGGATGTATCGCTGCTTGCCGACGCCGACGCCGTGCTCGCCGCTGGCTGAGCCACCCGCGGCGATCGCGGCGCCGATGACTTTGTCTTCGAGCGCGTGCAACGCCGCACGTTCGTGTTCTTTGAATGGAATTAAGCAGTGGAAATTACCATCGGCGATGTGCGCGCAAATGACGCACGGAAATCGAGCGCGTTTGAACGCCGCTTCAGTCGTCGAAATGGTATCCGATAATCGAGACAACGGCACGCATACGTCGCCCACGTACACGTGCTCTTTTTCCAACGTCCCAGCTTCTAAGCCGCGATAACGCATCGCACCGAGATAGCACCCGCGCCTCGCGTCGAATAAATCATCCAACTCTTCTCCAGTCGCCGCGAATGTCGACCCTCGCGAGCCGTTCGCCTCGGCGCGCGCCTCAAACGCCTTCCAATCCGCCATCGTCTGCCTCTCATCGTTGCCCACAAACTCCAAAAACAACGTCGGCTCGCACGGAAGCGATGTTTTAAACACCACATTCGTCACCTTGATGCCCTCGTCGTTCATCAGCTCGCACTTCAACAACGTCGACAAATTGAGCGCGATGCAATCCGCCACCGTCTTCGCCGCCGACTTGACATCCGCAAACCTCACCACCGCCCCGCATCGCGTGCGCGGAAGCGGATGCACCTTGACGACTAAATCCGTAATCACCCCCAACGTGCCCTCGGCGCCGAGATACAACGCGTTCAGCTCGTACCCCGTGCTCGATTTCCTCGTCTCCGCTCGCGTCCGAATAATCGCCCCGCTCGGCGTCACCACCGTCATCGACCGAACATTCTCCTTACTCGTGCCGTACTTGAGCGTCGATAACCCGCTCCCACCCGTGCTCGCCATCCCCCCGATGCTCGGATTACTGCTCGGATCCGGCCCGAACACGAACCCCAACGGCTTCAACGCCGCGTTGAGCTCGCTCTTCAACACCCCGGCGCCCACGCGCGCGACGCCGTCGCCGCGCTCCACCCCACGCACATCAATCTCCTTCATGCGCGACGTATCGATGACGCACCCGCCGGCGTAGGGCACGCACCCACCCTCGAGCCCCGTGCCCGCGCCGCGCGGCGTCACGCACACGCGACGCCGCGCGCACGCCTCCACCGCCGCGCTCGTCTCGCGCGCGTTCAGCGGGAACACCACCAGACGCGGCGTTGCGGGCGCGTGCCATCCGGCGTCCGCCGACGCCGACGCGAGCGCCGACGCGTCATCGCGCACGCGCGAGGCGTCGCCGGACAGCGCCGCGACGCACGCCTCGCGAAAGTCAACCGCAAAGGCATCATCATCATCATCATCATTCGCTGCGCTCGCCGCCGCCGCCGCCGCCGCCGCGTCTCCTGGAGCCATTAGCATAGTACGACGACGACGACGACCACCACCGCGATGGTCGTGCCGCCACTGCACCGCCGACCGCTCGCGTCGCGCGATGCGCACCGAGCGTCGCGACGGTCGTGCCCCGCGCGCGCATTTGTGCATTTATACCCGTAATTTTTGACATTGCACCGCGACGGTGCGCTGGGGTGTCTCTTCCTCCGCGCACGTCGTGTTGACCAATTTGGAATTAGATACGTGTCCTAGTTTTTTGTGCGCGGTGCGCGTCGCGCTCGAACGCGACGTCGTCGCGACCGACGCGTCGCGGTGATGGTCTGATTTTATGTCGCTCGCGCGCACGCACCCGCGTGTTTTTGCTGTCACACCCATCGCGCACGCGAGTGACGCCTGGTCCGTGGACACATTCGCGCAGAGGTGTGAAAAGGTGTGAACATCTGTGCGCGAGCTGACGCCTTGGGCGGATGGATCGCAGGTCCGAGACGTCAACGCGTGATGCGCTCTCTACGAATACATCGTCAAACCTCATCACCGTCCATGCCACGCCGTGCCAGTCTCTTTTGAGCGATGCCGACGCGTGTCGTGCGCGTCGCGTGACGAACCAAACGAAGCGTTACACACACAAAAAAACAAACACCGTCATTGTGGTCACTGACGCGCCGACGCCGACGCATCGCGACGCGACACTTCGCGACGCATCATCGACGACGGCGCGGCATGTTTGGTCGACAAGGAAGCGGACGCAAGGTGCGTGCCTCGATACTACGCGCGCGCGCGCGCGAGCATGGAGAGACTCGACGCGACGACGCGCGTGCGAGCCGTCGAGCGATCGATGATCGATGAAGGATGAAAGATGACGATTGGATCTCGGCGGCGCGACTTTGACGGCGTTGGCGTCGCGTCGCGTCGCGCTGGGACGCGGTGGTGGCGCGTCATCGATGCGTGCGTGGTGTTTGCGTCGCATCGTGCGTCGTTGGGGGTTCGGGCGCGGTGTGCGCGCGCGTGGTGGGCGCGTCGCGTCGCGTCGCGTCGGATGGGTTTCCACGCGCTTCTTTCGCTCGAGCGTCGCGTCGCGTCGACTGTTTGACGATGTTGACTGTTTGATGACTGACGTCGCGCGTGCGATGTGTATTTTTATGACGCCGCAGTCCAATTGCACAAAGTTGTATGATTTACTCGCGGTGCCGAAATCGGCGTCGCCGACGGAGATTAAAAAAGCCTATCGTAAGATGGCGGTGAAGCATCACCCCGATAAAGGCGGGGACGAGGCCAAGTTTAAAGAGATCACCGCGGCGTATGAAGTGTTGAGTGATGAAGAAAAGCGACAGTTGTATGACGAGTACGGTGAGGATGCGTTGAAGGATGGTGGCATGGGCGGTGGTGGTGGTTCGCCGTTTGATATTTTTGAAGCCATGTTTGGCGGGAACCCGTTTGGCGCGGGTGGCGGAGGCGGACGCGGCGGAGGCGGACGCCAACGCGTGCGCAAGGGTGAAGACGTCGTGCACGGGTTGAAGCTCGGTCTGGAGGATTTGTACAATGGTGTGACGAAAAAGTTGAGCTTGGCGAAGAATATTATTTGCCCGAAATGCGAAGGTAAGGGCAGTAAGTCTGGCGCGAGCGGACACTGTCACGGGTGCAAAGGTCAAGGCGTGCGCGTCGTGGTGCGTCAAATCGCGCCCGGTATGGTGCAGCAAATGCAAACCGTGTGTAACGAGTGCCGAGGTACTGGGCAGACGATCAGCGAAAAAGACAAGTGCCCGCAGTGCCGCGCGGCAAAGGTTGTGCAAGAGAAGAAGGTGCTCGAGGTGCACATCGAAAAGGGTATGCAACACAACCAAAAAATTGTCTTTACGGGCGAGGCGGATGAAGCGCCGGACACCGTGCCCGGGGACATTGTGTTCGTGGTGCAACAAAAAGAACACCCCTTGTTCACGCGTAAGGGTGACGATTTATTCATGGAGAAGGAACTCACGCTCGTCGAGGCGCTGTGTGGGTTCAAGTTTTCCGTGCCTTCGCTCGACGGGCGTCAACTCGTGATTTCCACGCACGAGGGCGAAATCGTCAAACCCGGGCAATTCAAAGCCGTGTACGACGAAGGGATGCCAAAGCACGGCCAACCGTTCACCAAGGGCCGTTTGTTCATTCAATTCAACATTAAATTCCCCAACCCCGGGGACTTGTCCGACGACGACATGAAGGCGCTCGAGAAGATTTTACCCGCGCGACCGGCGTTTGAAATCGACATGGAGGCGGAGAACGTCGAAGAGTTCACCATGCACGAAGTCGACATGGAGCAAGAGAAGCGTCGACGCGCGACGGATAGCCGCGACCGCCGCAACATGCACGACGACAGCGATGACGAAGAAGGCGGTCCGGGCGGTCCCGGCGTACAGTGCGCGCAGCAATAAGCTCCGCGCGCTCCGCCGCCCCGTCGTCCCTCCGTCGCGCGCGAACCACATTCGTCGATCGACGTCTTTAGCACACACACCACGCACATGAACGCGTTACATACTCGGAGCACGGTCTCCACCGATTGATAAATATAGACTTAAACCAAAACCAACTCATACGCGCGCGAGCCCCCATGTCTTTTTTTTTTGCGCTCCTTATCCACAATCGATGACGTCATAATCGCCCACGCCCTCCCTCGCCCGTTCGCCCCGCACGATGTCGACGACGACGCACGCGATGCGTGCGAACGCACCGCGAACGCATGACGCGCGCGCGCACCGCCGCGACGCGCGGTGCGGCGCCAAGAAAGCGGCGCGCAAGGCGGCGGGCGCGAAGAAGCCTGGCGGCGGCGGCGTCGCTTTATCTTCCGACGAACCCTCGACGGCGACGGCGATGACGGTGGCGGCGCCGGCGTGCTTGCTCGAGCGTAAACCTCGGGATGATCACGATGATGTGGTGATTCCGTATGGGAACGCGTCCGGGGCGGCGTTGCGCATGACGGAGGTGATGTTGAGCGTGGCGGATACGGATTTGTTGAGCGAGGCGAGCATGGAGGTGATGCCCGGGCAGGTTGTGGGGTTGGTTGGTGGTAATGGATGCGGGAAGTCGACGTTGATTAAGTGCATCGCGGGTAAGCGATCGGTGCAGGATGGTACGATTGCGATTTCGCCGGATTTGGAGGTGGGGTATTTCGAGCAGACGGCGGTGAGCGGGTCGCAGTTGACGGTGTATCAAGAAGCGCGCGCGCGTATGGATCGAATTAACGCCGCTGAGGCGGCGTTGAAGGCGGCTGAACAAGCGTGTGAGAGTTCGGACGACGTCGAGGCGTGCCGTGGGGCGGATATCCTCATGGATTGCTTGGCTGAGATGGAGGCGAGCGGGGCGTACGAAGCCGAAAAGCGCATCGCCAACGTGCTCGACGGTCTCGGATTTGCGCGTTCTCAATGGGACGTCAAGTGCGATGACTTGAGCGGTGGTTGGCAGATGCGCGTCGCGCTCGCGCGCTTGCTCTTGTCCCCGGCTGGATCGGGTGACAAGGGGTTGTTGCTTTTGGATGAGCCCACGAACCATTTGGACGAAGCCGCCAAGCGCTGGCTCGCGAACTGGATCAAAGAGTCGCCGTGCACGACTTTGATCATCTCGCACGAAGCTGAACTTTTGAACAGCGCGTGCTCGCACATCGCCGAAGTTCGCGGTAAAGCCGTGCATTGGTACACGGGTAACTTTGACAAGTTTCTCGTCGACCGCGACGAGCGCATTCGCATCGCCAAGGCGACGTACGAAAAGCAACAAGCTGAGGAAGCCGACTTGAAGGATTTCATTCGTCGATTCAGCGCCAACGCATCCAAGTCTACGCAAGCGCAATCTCGCGCCAAGCTCCTCGAGAAACTTCAAAAGGAAATGCGCAAGACTGTCGCCGCGGCGTCCGCCACGGTGAGCGAAGGCGCCGCCGGGGACGCGTCTCGTATGCACTTGCAACTCGCCAAACCTCCTCCGAGTGACATGATTCAGCTCACTTTGAAGGACGGTGTGATTGGCTACGATCCCGCTACGCCCATTCTCGAAGGCTCCATCGTCCTCGAGCGCGGCATGCGCGTCGTCGTGCTCGGGCCAAACGGCGCCGGCAAGTCGAGTTTGTTGAAATCCATCTCTGGACAAATGCCGCTCATCGGAGGCGAACGCATCTTGGGCGACCGCGTATCGCTCGGCGTGTTCGGCCAAGATTTGGCGCAATATCTTCCGAAAGAGTCCACGTGCATTCAGTACGTGCTCGACGTCGCTCGCGTCGACGACCCGCTCATGAAGGATGAAATGGGACGTCAAGCGCTCGGCGCGCTCGGCATCACCGGCCCGATGGCGTTGCGTAAAATTGGATCTCTCTCTGGTGGCGAAAAAGCTCGCGTTGCGCTCGCCGCGTTCGTCTTGCAGCCGCGCAACTGCTTGTTGCTCGATGAGCCGTCCAACCACTTGGATGTGGGCGCCGTGCAAGCGCTCACGGATGGTTTGCAAGGATGGGACGGGTGCCTGTTCGCCGTGAGCCACAACAAGGGATTTTGCGAGTCGTTGAACCCGACGCACATCATTCGCGTGAAGAATGGTAAGATTACCATGGAGAACTGCTACGGATTAACTGATGATGATTTCGAACATGAAGTCATCGTCGGCGACGCCACGGCTGCCGCCGCCGCCGCAGCGGGAGCCGCCGCGGAAGAGGCTGTCGAGGACAAGGAACTCGTCGCCGCTTAAGCAAGCATTAATTATTTCGCGCGCGCTAGCTCGCCCGCACATACGCACACATTCATCTGTTGTAACACGTACTACTACGCTATTCTTTAAACGACTACATTGTTTGCTACTGGTCCAGTACGGTTTGTCGCTACTCGTCTCTAAAAAAGCTCGCCGAAAATTTACCGCTCGTATTTTTGCGTTCTTTTTTCGGCGGAGCGGTTTCGCGAGGAACATCGCTCGCGCGTTTCTTTTGCTTGACGCCATAGACGAATGACGACTGTCCTGCTGCACGACGACGCGTGCTTGGGCTCGATATCGGCGCGTCTGGATCCCACCGAGCGTCTTCGTCTTCGTCCGCCTCGTCATGATTCTTCGGTGGCAACGCGAATCCGATTCTTATCGCCTCAATCCCTTCTGGTGTAGGCGGCCACTTTTTCGCCCCAGCTTTGTTTTGCAAAAACAAAACGCTCGTCGCGGCCGCGCTGGCGGTGAGTTGATCGATTCGCGACCCAGCGCCGCCGCTGACAAACGCGTGTTCCTTCGCTTTGAGCGTCGTGTTTGATGTGCAATACACGCTCTTGGCGATGCGAAGCCACGCTTGAGAGTCGTTCCATCGCGGAATGATGACACAAAACGACAAAGGCGCTTTACTCGCCGACAACACGCGTTCCAAGTGCGCGCCGAGCGCCGCGATGACGCCTTCGTCAAACGGAGGATTCGCCTCAAACGAGCCCTCCGATGGCAAAAAATCAAACGCCGAACCCTTTGATCCAAACACTCGATCCGTCGCATCACTCGCGCTACAAAACGTATCGCACCGCGCATTCAGTGGCGACGCAAACATCTCGTGCGAAACGTCGAAATGCTCGAATAGCGCGTCAAACACCGCCGGCGGAATCGCCGCCTGCATGTTCCCCGCCTTATAATGCGTACCTTGAAGAGACGCATACCGCGCCAACACGCAAAACACCGCGCGCTCAAACGCCTCCTCATCGCGCACGTGCTTACTCCCCGCAGTTCGCGCATACATGGCGCGCAATTTCGCATAATGCGTCGCGTTCACCTCCACCTTGACCTTACCGCACGCCAGCTCCACCTTTCTCGCGCCGCCATCACCCACATCAAACGTCCGCACCCGCACGTGATTCGTCCCACGCGTCGTCTCCAACGCCCCACGAGCCTTGCTCATCGCCTGCGCGCACGCCTTGCCAATCTGCTTGCACGCGAACTTGGCCTCCGCCGCGCTCGCGCCCGACGCCTCGAGCTTCCGCGCGAGCGCACTGTCGTACATCGCATCGCGCGGAAACGCATCCAACGCTGAACGCGACGCGGACGACGACGACGATGCGCGCCGGCTGTACAGCCAGGATTCGAAATGCGCGTACCATTTCGCACCGAGCTGCGTCTGCGTCTGGGTCGCGAATGCCGCGCACAACGCTTGCATGGATTTATACACCGCCGCCTCCTCCGCGGGCGACGCGACGCTCGACGTCGACGCCTCGACCGCACCGTCGCCGTCGCCGCCGTCGCCGTCGTCGCCGTCGACGAGGCCTTGCGCGCGGCGCATTTCCGCGAGAATCGCATCCATGGGAGCGACGCGCGTCAGTCAATGCCGCGTCGGTTGGAATCACAGTCGACGTGAGATTCGCGACGACGATACGGGTGCATACGCGCGCGACGCACACGCTCGTGCGATTCGCCGTGGTTCGCCGCGGTTCGGCCCGTCGTCGACGCGTGCGGCGCCGTGTTCTCGGGAGCTGACAGCTCGAAAGCGTTTTGAAATTGACGCGTCGATCGGCGACGCATGAAGCGCAAAGCGTCGCCGGCGACGTCCGATGCCGACCGTATGCGACGCGTGGTGTCTTTCATCAATGTCACCCCGATGCGTCACGTGGACAAGGGGTGGACGATGATGGACGTCGGCGACGTGAAGCGATTGAATGCGCCTTCGGTTCAGGGCGCGGCGTTGATGATGGCGACGGACGAAGGAAACGTGGAGATAGTTCGCGACCTGCTCGAGCTCGGCGCAGACGTTAACTCAAGGGTAAATCCCTTGCGTCGTCAGGTGCTCGCGCGCGCCGTCGAAGGTGGTCAAGAAGAGGTGGTGAAGGTGTTGGTCGCGGCTGGGGCGAATCTTCGCAGTATTGAATGCGTGGATGCGTTTATACGATTGGTTCGTCGTGATTTTTATGATTGTGAGAACAAACGTACAAGTGCCATGTCCCTGGTGGGTACGCTCATTGACGCCGGGCTGAATGTAGACACTATGGGTACGGCTGGTGTTCTTGCGCTCACGGTGGCTGCGGCGAACGACGACGAAGCCATGACTCGCCTCCTTCTAGACAAGGGAGCAGACGTGGACGCTTTGAATGCCGATGGCTACACGGCCCTTATGCGGGCGGTAAACGAAAACCGCGAACACATGGTGCAATTTGTCCTTGAGTGCGGCGCCGATGTCAACGCGA